>ERZ890953.1717-NODE-1717-length-10552-cov-7.651615_pt1 | contig 10552 bp, 10 predicted proteins | sample MGYA00521264_ERZ890953 | MGnify/ENA primary metagenome ERZ890953 (study PRJEB32303, sample SAMEA104408629) | aquatic metagenome | biome: Brackish water; feature: Chemocline; material: water | place: Baltic Sea | collected 2014-10-26T21:54:00 | depth 200 m ... | reverse complement strand
ATCTGCCTTGAACGAATTAGTGAAACCCGCTGAAAAAGACCAATTCACCAATGTCTCAAAATCAGGCTTGAAGACTGCTGCAGCCCTGGCTCCCGCTTTATTCCTGCTTCGCCTTGCGCTTTATCATTGGAGCAAATTACTTGGCGATGGCAACGATACGCCTATGGTCGTAGTTGGGGATTGGCTTACGGCGGGCTTATTGGCTGTATTATCAGGTCCTTTTCTTGATCTCATCTCACGTTTAGGCTGGTGGATGTGCAAAGTAGCCGCGGTTGGTGAAACACGTGTCCTCGCCGCCAACTTCGTGACTCTAATGTCCGCGCCTTCCTTTTTGAGCATTACTTCAGTTATTCCAGGACTTGTATTCTTGCAATCCTTAATCGGGATAGCCATGACCTTTGCCGCTATTTTAGCGATGTCAGGTTTGCTCTTTGCCTTTGTCTCCGCACAAGCCACACTTTTTGTTTTGGCTGTTTTGGGTCCGGCAATCTCTGTGGGGGCGGTTATTCCACAAATGCGCTGGTTGCGCTCTCTGTGGTTGAAAGCCGTTGTCTTGATATCCCTCTTGCCGCTGATTGCAGGGGCAATTTTCAAGGCAGCTGTCTCTGTGGCTGGAGCGGTTAGTCAAGGTGGGATGGTGCTCAGCTTGGTGCGCTTATTATGGCTCTTTGGGGCAACAGGGGCTTTGCTTTCCTTATCTGGCATCCTTGCAAAAATGACTTTAAGTGCATCTGGAGAAGCCGCCAAGAAAATCTTTGGGGTTGCCAAAGGATTGGTAGCGACCGCTGCTTTAGCAGCGGCTACGGGTGGCGTTGGTGCGGCGGCGGGTGGGGCTGTAGCCGCTGGTGGAGGGGCAGCAACTGGCACTGGAGCGGCGGTAACCGGGGCTACGATGAGTGGAAGTGCATCTGCGGCAGCGGGGACAGAAATGGCTCATTTAGCCAAAGCACAGGGCTTTAATAAGTTGGGAACGGCTCTTGATGCGATGGGCGCACATAAACAAGCAAGGGTGGCTTATGGCATGGGGCGCAATAGTGATCTTTCGGCTAGGCAAGATCGCTTGCAGACAAAAATAGATGGCTTTGGCGGTGCGTCAAATAAACCACAATCTAATCAGGCGAGTCAATCATCCCCAGAATCTTCTGATATTGGTTTTTCTGCTTCTTCAAGTGTGAAAAAGGATATTCTCTCTGGGTTTGGAGGCTCACCGGATGATTTTCGTTCAGCCTATAGCGGGCTATCCACTCATATGGAAGCGGTGGGCTTTTCTCCCGATGGTTTTGCTTCTCAATACCCACAAGCTGCGGGGATGATGGCAAAAACCTATGCACAATCCCAGCAAGAGATTGACGATGCTACCACCCCTCTATGGGAGACCGCCAATAGAGCCGGAGTTGATGCCGAGCTTCTTTCTCTTCTTGAGCAATCCAAAGAATAAAATGACCGATGCGACCCCTTTTTGGCTACTATCCTTTGCGCTCTTTAGCTTTGCCGACCTGCGTTATCGCTTGGTGCCAGCAATCGAGATTTTCTTCCTAGCAAGCCTTTTTATTGCCGCCTCTGGTTCTCTTCTTCAAGTCCTTGCAATTGTTCTGGCGGTAGCTTGGGGGATATTTGCTTCTTTCCCAGGATTTCTAGTCATCCCTGCCTTATTCTTCCCCCCAGCTTGGGTTTTATTGCTCACCGGATTTGGCGTTCGGCGCGGCTTGATTGGCAGAGCTGATCTACTTGCTCTCGCTGGAATAGCCTCTCTATTTCCCTGGACTGCCGTTGTCCTATCGGTATTGGGCGTGGAAGTATGGCGCAGATGGTGGCGGAAACGCTACCCAAGCGATGGACTTTCCCCAGCTTTGCCTGGCATGTTATTGGGTTTATCTGTATTTAACCTTGCTCAATGGCTTTGGGCTGTATGAAATTATTTTTGATAGAAGGCTTCGCATCACGCGTGCCTGAATTTATGTGCCTTCGGTTAGCCAATACATGGATTGAACACTCTTCTCCCAACCAACTCTATAATTACGGCAACCAGTTTCATGATGTAATGATAGTCTCGTGTGGATAATTGCAAAGCGACACAGGGTTTCTAATGTCCAATTTACTCCTTCTGCTCCAACAATATGCTGGAATTTTTTCTCTAACTTGACTCATCCCACCCTTTCTTGTATACTGAGCGCGCTCACTCAATGAGCGCGCTCAGTATATATGGAGTTTTCTAATGACAAATATAAAACCAACACAAAGAACAGCTCAAAAAGAAGCGACAAGAAAAACAATTCTTCGCGTGGCAGAAAAGCTCTTCGCCGAGAAAGGATTTAACGATACAACCACCCGCGATATAGCGAGGGAAGCCAATATTGCGATTGGGACTGTATTTCTTCATTTCCCTGATAAGCCTTCCCTATTAGCCGCAACCCTACATGAAGGTATTGAAGAAGTTTTGCAAAATGCTTACACCACATTGCCTGACGACCTTCTAATTAAAGAAAAATTATCATATTTGGCTAGGGCTTTGTACGCACACAATTTTCAGACCCCAGTATTAACGACCATTTTGCTCAAAGAGACACTCTTCATGGAAGGCGAGTGGGGAGAGGTTTTTCAGGGGCAATCAATGGGCTTTATAGCTAAGGTTATAGAACTTCTCACAGAAGCACAAAAGCGCGGCGAACTAAAAGCAGACGCAAATTGCCCATTAATTGCAATGGCTTTCTTCTCCAATTATTTCATGCTTCTGATTAACGCGCTACGAGAGAAAAACCCCAATACAGATACGCAGGTTGGATTGTTATCTCAATTAGTAGATATCATCCTTGCTTCGGCAATAAACTAGATTGCTATGCTAAAGGTACTCATCCAATCTCTTATTTTGGCGTCTACAGGGCTTCTCTCTGTCGGGTCAATTACGATAGTGATCTTGCTGCTCATTTCCAAACGCGGGTGGCGTAATGGGCTGGGTTATGCTTTGGGTTACACCACTGCCTACACAATCATCGGGGTTTTGATCGTTATTTTGGGCTATAGAGCTACAGAAAAAGGGGCCAGCGGATCAAGCATGGTTTTTTCCATTTTCCTGCTCGTTTTCGGGTTACTTCTTCTCTGGGTCGCGCTAAAAAATTGGCGAAAACCAATATCAGCAGAGGCAGAAGAACCACCCTTTTTCACACTGATGGACAAAATCACACCGCTAAAAGCTTTTGGCTTTGGCGCAATGGTTTCCATCATCAACTTCAAAAATCTGGCACTGTTTTTGTCGGCTTTATCCGTTGTCGTTTTGAGCGATCTAGTCTTAACTGAAAAAATAACCATTAGCTTGCTGGTTGCACTGGTTTTCTCTTTGTCGGTCATTATCCCCGTCCTGATCTATCTTTTATTTCCCAAACGTGCCACCAGTTTACTCAATGCAATTAAAGACAGTATCAATAAATATCGCCGCCCAATCGGCATTGGGATTCCCTTCTTTTTTGGATTTATCTTTCTGATAAAAGGGATCGTAGAACTTTTATGAGATAGGCTAACCCCGTTATTGGATCAGATGCTCGTGCGTGACCTATAACTTGCTCCCGTTTATTCAACTTTTTTTGCCCCGGGCATTTGGCTCCCAATAAAACTTTTCGGGTCCGAAATTAAAAGGAAAAAAGATGACAATTTTATTCTTCAATCAAATCAACGCAACAGATATTGAAAAGGTCGGCGGTAAAGGGGCAAATTTAGGCGAAATGACGCAAGCCGATTTTGCCGTCCCTGCAGGTTTTTGTATTGCAACAGATGGTTACCAGAGAATTATTAATACTGGGAATTTATATCCACAAATTGAAACTTTGCTACATTCATCACCAAATTCTTTTGCAAAAAGTGCAGAAAAAATACAAGAATTAATTTTAAGTGTTCCCATCCCCGAGGATTTAGCAGAAGAGATTAGCAATGCCTACAGAAAACTCTCTAACGAGAAAGTGATCTCTGTAGCAGTTCGCTCTTCTGCTACTGCGGAAGATTTGCCCGAAGCCAGCTTTGCCGGGCAACAGGAAACTTATCTAGGGGTGCGTGACGAGAAAGAATTGCTCCACCACATACAATTATGCTGGGCATCGTTGTGGACTGAGCGAGCAATATCCTACAGACAACGAAATAATTTCCCGCATGAGCAAGTTTTTTTGTCGGTTGTGGTGCAAATGATGGTAGAGCCTGAAACAGCAGGGGTGCTCTTTACCGCTAATCCGTTAAATGGGAAACGTGATGAGATGCTCATAAACGCATCCTATGGTTTGGGAGAAAGTGTTGTTTCAGGACAAATCACACCCGATAGTTACCGCGTATCTCTGTCAGCCAAATCGCTGATCGTGGAGGAAGAAGTTGGGGCAAAAGAAACACGAATTGACTCGATAGCAAGCGGAGGGACACGTGTGACCAAGATTCCTATAACAGATCGTGAACGCCTTTGCTTATATCCATCCCAATTAAGAGAATTAGCCAATTTGGGCAAAAGAATCGAAAATCATTACGAAGTCCCGCAAGATATTGAGTGGGCATTTGCAGGCGATGAATTATTTCTTTTGCAAACGCGTCCGATCACTTCTTTGAATGAAGTGTCGCAACGCTCACGGCAACTATCGAAGATTGAGCATCGAGTTTTGGACGATATTTTGGAGCATTATCCTGACCCTCCCTACCCTTTAGATTATTTCGCAGTGACCGAGGGGTACGATCAGGTTCAAAATGTAATTCGGGAAGCGGGAATGAAAATTGAGAAAGCCGATCAGGTTATCAAGATGGATGAGCAAGGGATTCCTTTTGTTGAGCCAGTTACGCCTAAATTCTCTTTGAAGATGTTATTGCTTCCTTTGATGATTTACAAGAAAATGCATTTAGACCCCGAAGATTGGAAAATGCAAGACCGTTTTTTTTCGGAGCGGATCTCTTCGTTGAAGGAAGTTGAGCTAAAGAAGGTGTCAAAGAAGGCGTTAGCGCGATTTATCGCTGATGCGGTACAAATTGGCACTGAAATTGGCACGCTTCGCTTTAGCAAATATATCGTGCCGATGATGTTACGCGGTGCAATTCTAATTGTCTGGGTAAAAATGATCAATAAGGATAAAAGCCTCATTGAAGCTGATTTACTTGGCACGTTGGATTATAAAACAGCGGTTATTGACGGAGCATTAATTGAACTTGCTAAGGAAGCTGATAAAGAAAAATCTGTGCGTTTGACTTTACTTGAATTTAGCCCAGATAAAGTGATGGGAGAATTAGAAAAAACGGATGCAGGACTTCTGTTTTTAGAAAAGGTGAATATCTTTTTAGAAGCACATGGTGCACGAACGATGAAAGTTTATCTGCCTTTTTCTAATTTCTCATGGGCCGAAAAACCAGAGAACTTGATGGCTGTTTTGCCCCTTATTTTGCGGTCTAATGCCAGGAAAGATAAATCTAAAGAGAAATTCTCTGCACTTAGGGAACAGACAATTAATCGCTTGCCAAGATTTCTGGAAGGAACTTTTTTGCAGATGCTAACACGCTATCGCAATGGACATATTGCTCGTGAAGCAACCTTGTATGCGATTGAAGAAGCCTTTTCTCTAGCAAGAAAAGGAACAAAAGAAGCTGCACAACGTCTCTTTGACGCGGGTTTTCTTTTAGCAAATGACGACATTCTTTTCCTAACCTTACCCGAACTATTTGATGTGTTGAATGATGTTGCGTCATCCGAAACGATCAAAGAAATAATTGCCAAACGGCAAAAAGCCCGCCCAAAGGCAAACGCCATTTGGCAAGATCGAGGGGTTATTGCGATCAGTAGCTCATCAGAAAATATGGTTAAAGGTCAATCTGGTAGCCCGGGCATTGCATCGGGAAATGTTAAAGTGATTAGCGGTCCGGCTGAATTTCATAAACTCAATGAAGGCGACGTTTTGGTCTGCAAATTCACTGATCCAACCTGGACACCGTTATTTGGATTGGCGTCTGCCGTGGTTGCCGATACGGGCGGGGCATTATCTCATGCTGCGATTGTGGCGCGCGAATATGGCATCCCCGCTGTGTTGGGAACACAGATAGCTACAACGCAATTGAAAGATGAAATGATGGTTAGGGTGGATGGGACACAGGGGATTGTTTTTATCGAAGGGGGATAAAAGTCTGGACTAATCCTTAGGCTTAACTAAGTTAAGCCAAAGCCTCTTTTGTACAAGATGATTTACCTCTTTCATTATCTTGTGAACCATCTTAAAGAATTATTTAACGCATATCAGGGGGTACCCCTATGCGGAATCTTCTATACTGCCGCCATGAGAGCTGGCGTTATTGGTATCCCCACCCCTTATAAGATTTTCGGAGAATTTGCTGGGCTTCCCTTTTGGGGAGGTGGTCTAACACTACTAGCAGCCGCCCCTGGTGTAGGTAAAACCAGTTGGATGTTGCGGATGCTCTTTGATGCCGCCGCCAAAAATGTCCCCACCGCCATAGGGTGTTATGAGCATACCGAAGAAGAACTCAAATACAGAATATCCCAACAAGTTACCGCTATGCTTGCCGGGCCTCACGGAGAAGCAGAGCGATTTGCCAAAGAAGACAAATTAGCAGAATGTGGCAATGCGGTTTTACTCTCTCTGGATGACCGCCGTGATACGGTGCGTGGCTTGGAAGATGTCTTGCTAAATACCTATAGCTTCCCCCAAAAAGGAAATGCCTTGCTAACCATAGATTACCTTAATCGTATGCCAGTGGTTGGACTAACAGGGATGATCCCCTTGGAGTTGCGCAGCGGCGAGGCCGCTGCTGCCTTAAGAGCGATGTCCAGACGACATGAGTGGGCGATCATTGTGGCAGCCGCTTTGAAGGCAGAAAGTTTTTACCTGAATGAAGATTTTAATCTGGGGCACTTATTAGGCGATGAGCGAGTGCCTTATGAAGCAGACCGTGTCCTTTTGGTTTCCCGTGAAGGTGAATCTGCTCAATGCGGTTGTCTCAACCTAGTGGTGCATACCCTCAAAGACCGCACCGGTCCAACCCGAACCTGGAAACTCCAGTTCTGGGGAGAGCGTTTCTATCCAGCACTTGAAGCCGAATTTGATGGACATATCCAATAGGCAGACTTGATGAGTAGTGTTGCTGATATTCTGCTGGGTATTTTCAGAGAAGCATGGCAAGTACTGGTCGCGTTGACTCTAGCCATTGGGATGCTGGCTGGGCTAGCACAAATTCTGCGTCTCTCGGCAGGCACGATGATCGGCGCAAATTTATGGGTCTGGGAGGCAATGGCAGGTATTTCCGGCGTATTGATGCTGGTTCTTTTTGCCTTTTTGGGCATCCCTGTTTTGGTAGAAGCGACTTCCTCATCTATCCCCGGTGGTGCTGGGTGCGGACCAATCAATGATTTAGGTACATTTTCAGCCATGCTGATCGCAGGTCTGGCTGGATTACGCATGTTGAAAGCGACCTTTATGGCAGTCTTGTCGGCATCTGCTGGAGGGGCAATCAATACTTCAGCCGCACTAATTGAGATAGCAGAAGCGATGTTTGGGATGCTACTAGCCAGTGTAGCTGTGCCTGCTGCGGCAATCTTTTTAGGCGCATGTTGATTTTATTTCAGGAGCAATAGGATGAATTTTTTAGAAATTAATCTCCAGCCTTTATTGGATGATGGTGGGCCAGGACTTTTCGGGCCGGTCATGGATCAAATATTAATTCTGGCGCGAGATGCGTGGGGATTTTTGGTTGGACTGATTGTAGTCGTTGCCTTATTGGGTGGCTTATTCTATGTTCTGCAAGGCAGCGCAGGGATGGCATTTGGTGGTTCCAAGATGGCAACCTATGCCATTCTTGGTGTGGTTGGCCTGGTGATTATGGTGCTGATTGGTTTTCTGATCTTGCCGCAACTTGGAGACCTGTTGGAAGGTTTCAAGCCCGATCCGCCTTTCCGCCCAGCCCCACAACCTTGGGAAGAGTTGGGTAGTTTGCTGAGGAAATACATTTCTTATGTTTAATGATCGTGACCTGACCATTATGGGCGTGGGGGCGATTGCGGCGGTAATTTGTCTGCTTATTCCTTCTCTGGGGCTGGTTGCAAAAGGCATTATCGCTTTTGTGGTCTTGATGATCTTCATGGCATTGGCTTTGATCCGTCTAGGACCAGATCGAGTGCCGATGGAAGTCTTTCTGAAACGGCGTATCAAATTTGCAACCCAAGTTCGACAGCATACTTATCATGGGGGACGTGATACTGCCATCCCTTCAGCACATATCCCTAAAACATCTTCGCATTTTCGCCCCTTATCTTTGCAACTGGATGACAGCAATATCTATTGGGTGGTCTCGATTTGGTTGGCAGTGGTAGGGATTTATTTTGTGATTTGGTTACAAAATAGGGGAGCTGAAGAAATTTCTTTTTGGATCAGACAATTATAGGCATTAGGAGCAAGAATGACCTTTTTATTATCCCTTATCGGCGCATTGTCCTTGGCTTCCATCCCTCTCCTTCTAGGATGGAGACGAACTTATAGTGCGGCCCAAATGGCACGGCAGATGGGCGTAGCTCCACCTGAAAAGCGTGTCGATCTGGAGAAGATGGCGCGCCAAACAGGAACGGGCTTGACACTTAATCAGATTCTTTTTGGCTTCTTGACCTGGGCTGGGGGTGGCTTTGTGGCTGGCTTGACTTTGGGAACGGTGCCTGCTATTTTATTTTCCATTGCAGGAGGATTGATTTATAGCGGCTCACTATCTGATATTCGGCAGGCTTTTCGCTTGCAGCAAGCCAAAGATATTTTACGTGGATTATCTGTTGTGGAAACCCTGCTTGGACAAGGCAGAACTTTGCAAGATTCTCTGGAAGGAGCAGCCAGGTCGGTTGGACCAGATGGTCGTCTTGTTCTTGAAGATTTGGTCTTGCGCTTGCGTACAGCAGCTTCTGATCAGGCAGCGAAGGCGGTGAAGGAATGGACGCTGATTTGGGATAACCCCGCCGTTGATATTGTAGCTACATCCTTATTGGCATCTATTGAAGGGCGTATCGAAATCTCGCCCCTGATTGCCAACTTACGCACTACGCTGGGTGCAGTCGTAGAAGTTTTATCCCGTGCGCGAGCGGCTTCGAAGGGTATCGAGTGGCAGGCCCGTTTTCTGGCTCTTTTCCCGCCAGGGGTGCTGGTTGTGATTTCAATCATGACCCCAGAGAATGGACGGATGTATGCACAGAATCCGATCTTTCTCTTACCAGTACTGCTTGGCTCTGGGCTATCTTATTGGCTTTCCATGCGGATGGTTCGTAACGGGCTTTCTATTGAGGCTTCGATGGGCTTGCAGTCTGGCGAAGTGGGCATGATCCAGTTGGATCGAATGGGAAAGGTTTTATAAGCCCGCATGAAAGGCTTATTGAAAATCACCTGTGGGGCAATCGCTCTCCCATTTTTATGCGGGATTGCTTTTGTTATTCTCTATGTGGTGATGGTGGGGATTGCTATCCCGCAATTGCCTTCCTGGGCGCAACCCAGTCTAACCAAGTGGCTCTTGGATATTCCTCAGGATAGCGATAATTACGATCCCCCAGCCTGGAATGATTACGACCCTACGCGCGCTTTTTCAGGCACTTGGACAGACTATTTAGGCCCAGATGCGGAGATTATTGGCATTCCACTACAGGGTCCCCTCACGAAATGGGGCGAGGTTTATGAAAAGCCCTTATTGGGTTGTACTTACCATGATCCAAACTATAGTTCTCACACTGGTGTTGATTTCCCTGTAGATGTGGGGACGCCCCTTCATACTGTCTTGAGCGGTGAGGTCGTTTGGGCAGGAATGAATGGTCCCTGGGGCAGATTGGTTGTGATTGAAAATAGTGGCTATCAGGTTTGGCTGGCGCATTTTAGTGAAATCTATGTGGAAGAAGGGCAAATCATAGAACGCGGCGATATTTTGGGGTTATCCGGGGGCGACCCATCCGATCCCGGCTCTGGAAACTCTTCTGGACCACACTTGCATTATGGGATCAAGCAGCGGGATGGGGATGATTATTGGTGGGTCAATCCCAATCAGTTTTTTACGTCGAACGATTATCTTCCTTGGGGATGCTCCGACTAAGCGCTGGATGACTGTACATATCCGAAATATCCTTTTTGCAGGCACAGAGAGTTTGGAGATTTCTCCTGGGCGTTGGACAGATACCTTTCTTTACCCCATTTCCTATAATCACTCTCTCCCCCCATGGGATTATGCGCGGGCTGTGCGGACAAAGATCAATTCTTTAGCCAAATACAGGCGGGGAGCCTCTTTGTGGTTACAGGTTGAATCCCCCGGTGAGTGGTATTTGGAAGAAGTGAAATCTGCGCTTTACGGTTTGCCTCTTGCAACAGCCATTACGCGTAGAGATATTTACCCTGTTTTGGCTGATTTTTCTTTTATTCCGCGTACTTTCATAAAACCCTCACCAGGTGCGCCTGCTGCTGATAGTTGGCAACCTGTTGATATGGCTGAAGAAGAAATCCAAGCCTTGCGTGTTTTGGCGAGGATCAAGACAGGCTACACATCCGAAGTTGCCTCTTTGACTGGTTTTAGTGTCTGG
>ERZ890953.1715-NODE-1715-length-10557-cov-28.551895_pt1 | contig 10557 bp, 8 predicted proteins | sample MGYA00521264_ERZ890953 | MGnify/ENA primary metagenome ERZ890953 (study PRJEB32303, sample SAMEA104408629) | aquatic metagenome | biome: Brackish water; feature: Chemocline; material: water | place: Baltic Sea | collected 2014-10-26T21:54:00 | depth 200 m ... | reverse complement strand
ACACGATCACGGTGACGATGACATCGAACGGCCAGTCGCAATCGTTCGCGACGACGTACCGCACCAAGATCTGCATCTCGGGATTCTAGGGGGGTGGAGATGATGAGAACCAGGAACCCAGCGGTGGCGATGTTCGTCTTCGCGCTGCTGGCCGTGTCGGCGCCGTCGGGCGCCGCGGTCTGGAGGGTGGAGAAGGACGGAAGCGGGGATTTCACGGTGATCCAGGACGCGGTGGATGCGGCTGCGGACGGCGATACCCTGATGATCGGACCGGGGAGGTTCGATGACTACCGCCGTTATGATTTCCCATACTGGACGAATCGGATCATCCACATCCTGCTCGATGGTCGCTCCTTGACGATGATTGGTTCCGGCGAAGGAATAACGGTTATCGGTCCGACAACGGAGTTTCCGCAGACGGAGCACGACAACGGGATCGTGCTGATCTTAGGAGCTGAGCTCCATTTGTCCAACATAACGCTCGAGCGCCTTGATTCGGCCTTACAGTGTTGGGATGATTCGTACTTCGAGGCAGAGCACTGCACGTTTCAACATCATACATGGGGGACCGGGTGTTCAGTGTTTGGGCCCCGTGGGGCGAGGATCACGGACTGTTCTTTCTTGAACTACAACACAGGAATCTTCCCTGGATCGGGCTCTGATGATGTCATTGTTGATCGATGTGTGTTCCGTGAGATGATCTACGGGATGAACACGACGTCGACGCAAGGCCTGGTCGTGACGGACTGCCGGATCGAAGATTCCTTCATCGGTATCCAACTCTGGTCCTCTAGTACGGCGACGCTGACGGATGTCGAGATCGAAAGCGCCAGCATGTCCTTGATCCTTTCGGCCGGGTCTTATACTGAGTTGACGAACTCCAGGTTTTCCGGTAGTGACCGGTCGACGGTTCGAGTCATTGACTCGAGCTCACTCACTGGCACGGGCAACATTCTCAGAGGTAATGGCTGTCCTTCCTTGAGCATCTTTCGCAGCGACGTCACATTGTCCGACTCCCACATCCTGGCGGCCTCGGACTTCGTCGTAGAGTGTTTCCCGAATTTCCCAGCCGATTGGACCCTCGACCTCCGCAACAACTGGTGGGGCGTGAGCGACGCGGACAGCGTTGCTTCGCTGATCTACGACGGGAACGACTCCCCGGACATCGACATCCTGGTGGACTATCTGCCATACCGGGACGGTCAGGTGTCCAACGAATCGATGGGATGGGGGGAACTGAAACGCCTATTCCGGTGATCCTGCAGATGGATGCCGCCTGAACGGCCAATTGCATGCGGTGTCGACGACATACCGCACCAAGATCTGCATCTCGGGATTCTAGGGGGGTAGAGATGATGAGAACCAGGAACCCGGCTGTGGCGATGTTCGTCTTCGTGCTGCTGGCCATGTCGGCGCCGTCTGGCGCCGCTGTCTGGACCGTGGAGAAGGACGGGAGCGGGGATTTCACGGTGATCCAGGACGCTGTGGATGCGGCGGCGGACGGTGACACTCTGATGATCGGGCCGGGGAGGTTTGATGACTATCGGAGGTACACGCTCGGCGCCTGGGTGGATCGACTCTTCCATGTCCTGTTGAATGGTCGTTCCCTGACGATGATCGGGTCTGGGGAGGGTGAGACGGTGATCGGACCCGAGTCCGAGTTTCCGATCACAGAGCATGCTATTGGGGTCACTCTCGTCTATGGATCTGAACTCCGCATGTCCGAATTGACAATCGAGCATTGTTATGGCGGGTTGAATTGTTGGGATACCTCCTACCTGGAGATTGACCGATGTACGTTCCAACATCAAACATGGGGGGTAGGTTGCGGCGTTTTCAGTTCCCGCGGCGCTCGGATCACGGACTGTACGTTCTTGAACGTCGACACGGGAATCTTCCCGGGGTCAGGCTCGGTAGATGTCGTTGTCGATCGCTGCATGTTCCGTGGGATGATTTACGGGATGAACACGACGTCGACGCAAGGCCTGATCGTGACAGACTGCCGGATCGAAGATTCCTTGATGGGTATCCAACTCTGGTCCTCTAGTACGGCGACGCTGACGGATGTCGATATCGAGACCGACAGGATGTCTATGATCGTAAAGGCCGGATCTCATGTTGATTTGACGAACTCCAGGCTTTCAGGAGGAGACTTGGCGACGGTTTGGGTCGACGGTCTGAGTTCACTCACAGGCTCGGGCAATATCCTCAGAGGCAACGACTGTCCTCCCTTGCGCATCTATCGCAGCGATGTCGCACTGTCCGACTCCCATATCCTGTCTTTCTCAGGCTATGCTGTCGAATGCGAGCCGAATTTCCCCGCCGATTGGACCCTCGACCTCCGCAACAACTGGTGGGGCGTGAGCGACGCGGACAGCGTTGCTTCGCTGATCTACGACGGGAACGACTCCCCGGACATCGACATCCTGGTGGACTATCTGCCATACCGGGACGGTCAGGTGTCCAACGAATCGATGGGATGGGGGGAACTGAAACGATTGTTCCGTTGATCCCGAAGATGGATGCCGCCCCGAGTCATGGCGGTACCGATCACAAATGACATTCCGAACCGGGGAGGAACCGACAATGCGGATGCTTATCTCAACTCTTCTCATGATCATTTTCGGGACCGCCTTGGCGGGAGCCGCAGTGACCGGAGTGTTGGGCCTCAGTGATGTGGAGATCGACGCGGCTATCGCCGTCTGGTTTCCACTCGCCCAAGACGAGGCCATCACGGCTGTTCGCTGGTACAACAATGACGGCACGACCGTATTCCCGGAACTGATGCTGACAGCCGGCCTGCCGGACAAGCCGGGCGCGCTGGCCGACGCCACGGTGGTTCGTTTGGGACTCCAGGGGGGATCGGACCAGTGGGCCCGTTGTGTGATGGCAGAACCCATCGCGTCTGCCGAAAACGGCCTGTATGTCGTGTTCCGTCTTCCTCAGGGGAGCGTGCCGATCGATCGGGGCGCGGGTGGTGGTGCGGCCGTAGGCTACGAGTTGTGCGAAGGCGGGCGGCATGCGTGGCTAACGCCGGACGGTGAGAGCTGGATCGCCCTGTGTGAGGACGTGGCAATGGCGGTGGAGGTTGAGAAGACGGCTGCCACTCCTACGACAATGCGTCTGGAGCGCGGTGCAGGTAAACAGCTTGGCCTGGAGGCATTGGTGGGGGACATGCCGGTTCTTGTCGATTCGTTCCTGAAGCCAACACCCAACCCGTTTAATCCAAAGACACAGCTCCGGTTCAGCTTGCAGAGGGCATGTCCTGTACTGCTGGAAGTGTACGACTTGAAGGGTCGAAAGCTGGCAACGCCGGCGGCGGGCCGCTTTGCTGCCGGCCCTCACCAGGTGGAATGGGCAGCGAGGGACAGCTCGGGTCGGGAACTGGCTAGTGGTGTGTACCTGGCTCGCCTGAAGCTGCCCGGGTTCGAGGGAGTGCAAAAGCTCATGCTTGTTAGGTGAGATGGGATGGTCTATCGAATCACGGTGGACCTCGGCGTATTAACAGGGTTCGAGCTTCTTCGAAAGAACATTTTCTCTGGCCGATTAGATCAACTTGCCTGAATAGCAAAGGGGCGGCCGCAGCCGCCCCTCGCCTTCCCTCCATCACCCCCGCAGATCACTTCAAGAGGGCCATCTTCTCCACGGTCGTGTACGAACCGGCCTCGAGCCGAGCCAGATAGACACCGGCGGGCTGGGCGGAGCCGTCGTCGGCCCGGCCGTCCCACACCAGGGTGTGATCACCGGCCGGCAGGCGTCCGCTGTTGAGGGTGCGCACGACGCGGCCCTTCACGTCGACGATGCGCAGCTCCACGTCCTGCTCGCGGTCGAGGCTGAAGCTGAGGGTTGTCAGGGGGTTGAACGGGTCGGGGTAGTTCTGCAGGCGCAGCGGTGAGCTGGGCACGTCCGCGACCGCGACCGCAGCAGCCGCGGCGGCGATTTCATTCGGCTCGAACACGAACACCGCCAGATCGCCGGGGCCGGTGCGTGCGTTGGCAACCGACGTGGTCATGCTCACGCCGTCCGCGTCGCCGCGGGCCACGGCGAGGACGAGGGCGGAAACCGTGGGGTTGGGCAGTCCGCCGCCGTTGGAACGGATCAGGGTCTCGACGCTGATCTTGCGCTTGCGGGGCGAAATGGTGTTGTCGATGAACACGGAACAGGGGTTGCAGACCTCGACGCCGGTGTCGTCCCGCATGGGGGCACCGGTGGCTTCGTCGATGACGTAGAGGTCGATCACGACGCCGTAGTTCGGGTCGGACGGGGCGACCGTCTCGGTGTAGGTCATGAAGATCTGCGTGTCGAAGGTGTTGGCCGTGTCGAGGACCGAGCCGGTCGCTTCGAGCAGGTGGGGCATGACGAACGTCCGCGCTCCGCTCGGCATGCCGCCGCCGCCGCTGCCGCCGCAGCGAACCTGCATGGGCATCATGGTCGAGGTGGAGCTGCCGTCGGGAGGTAGAGGACGGTCTCAACGGTCACGTCCATGACCGCGGCGTCGGGGCCGAGGGTTTCGATGACCAGGTAGCCGTCCTCCGGAGCGGGGGCGATGAGGCCGGCGCCGGTCATCATGTCGATCACGCTGATGTGGAGCGCGCCGTTGCTGCCCATGGTGAAGGTGCAGGGCGCGCAGAGCGACGTGCCGCCGGCGCCGACGTACGGTGTACCGAGTGGGCTGTAGCCGGTGATCGTCACTTCGTTGCCGATTGACGGGACGGTGCCGGGCAGGGCGGCGGCGTTGGTCACATGGATGACCGTATCGGTGGTGCCCGGCTCGCGGCCGAGGCTGGCGCGCCCGGACGCTTCGAGCATGTGGGGCATGATGAATGTATCGGCGAGGGCGGGAGCCGCCAGAACGATCAGGCTGAGCAGCGGGACGAGAACCTTCGAACGCATGGCGCTCTCCTTGGCGAGGGGAATGACGAGTACGATTGTCATCAATATTACGCCAAACGGGAGAGCCTTACGAAAAAAGAAGAGATTTTTAACCCCGGTTTAATCCTTGCCCGACTGCTGCCACAGCAATCCGCCCACGATCAGCACCAGGCCGCCGAACGTTGCGGCCTTAACGTGTTCTCCCAGAACGAAATGGATCAGCAACAACGACACGAACGGCGCCAGGAAGATCAGGTTCGCCACCCGGGCGGTGACCTCCGCCAACTTCAGGGCCGTCAGCCACATCACGAAGGTGAACCCCATCTCGAAGGCGCCCACGTAGGCGGCCACGGCCAGACCGGCAGCGGGCAGCCGCAGGTCCGAGACCACCAGAGTCGTGACGAGGATCAGCGGCAACGCCCCGGCGAAGTTCCACCACAGCCCCACCACCGGACCCAGCGGACTGCGCGCATTGGCGATCCAGTACAGCGCCCACATCACCGTCGAGAGCAGCGCGAGCCCCACGCCCAGGGGATCGGCCACCCGGAACCCCGCCACGTCGCCGCCGGTGGCGATGAGGAAGACGCCCCCGTAGCACACCACCCCGGCCCACAAGTCCCGTGCCCGGGGCTTCTGCCCGAGCAGCGGAATCGACAGCCACGACAGGGTGAGCGCCCAGGTGAAGTTGATGGGCTGGGCGACCTGGGCCGGTAACCGGTCGTAGGCGGCGAACAGCACCAGGTAGTAGACGAAGGGATTGAGCACGCCGAGCCCGAGGGCGCGCAAACGGTCGCGCCGGGGAGCGGCGAGGAGGTCGCCGAGGCGGTGCTGAACGGCGAGGACCACCGTCAGAGAAACCAGCGAAACAGCGACGGCGATCAGCAGAAGCTGCGTGGAGTCGAGTTCGCGCAGAGCCAGCTTGAAGGCGGTTGCGACGGTGGACCAGGCGGCCACGGCGCCCAGGCCGAAGGCCATCGCGCGCCGCTGGTTCTTCAAGGCGAAGCCTGTCCGCGTCGAACCCTCAGCACGACAGTCCCGGAGATCTTGTCGTGCAAAGCCTGCCGGTTCGGATGCCACACGGCTTCGAGGAACCCGAGCATGGCCGTGGCCGCGCTCGCGGTGTAGCCGCCGGAACGACCGAATGAATCCCACAGGCGCAGGGGCTTACCGTCGAGCCGCACGACCTTCAGGCCGAACAGGTGCTTGCCCAGGGTGCGGCCCCTGCCGATCCAGGTCCAGAGGGTGAACCAGCCGACGAAGAAGGCGCCCCAGCCGAATAAAGAACCAAAGTCGCCGAGCAGCACGTCGTTGCCGAGCTGGAGATTCGTCGCGTCGCCGTCGCGGATCAGGCGCGTCTCCTTGCCGCCGTAGGTAATGCTGGTGCGCTCGCTGTTGAAGTCGTTCTTGAAGCCCTCGTAGTCGCCGTTGCGGATCTGTGCGGCGGAGTGCTCGGGCAGCACCTCGGGCTGGCGGTCGAGCACGATGGTCAGGAATCGGACCATCAGGGAGTCGGCCGCCGCCACGCGGGCGTCGCCGTCCTGCAGGCGGGTCGCGGCGCGGATGTCGGCGATGAGCCGGTCGTCGGCGCGGTGGAAGCTCCAGACCGAGAGTCCGACGAAGATCGTGAAGACCACGACGAAGAACACGATTGAGTCGAAGGCGAACGCTGCGAACCGCCGCCTCACCGAACCGAGGGGCCATTCCATCAGCTCCGGCGCGATGCGCATGGGCTCGTCGGTGACCTTGGTCCTGCGGCCGCGGATTCCCGGTGTCACAGATTCAGCTCCTTGAGCACCGCCGCCGCTTCCGGTGCGTCGCTATAGACGAAGAAGTGCAGGCCGGGGGCACCGGCAGCGAGGAGTTCGCGGGCCTGGGCCAGCGCATAACGTCGACCGATTTCGCGCACTTCGGCGTTGCCGTTCGCGGCCATGATCTCGCCGACGAGGTCGTCGGGAATATTCACGTGGAAGTTACGGGGGATGTTCGTGAGCAGCGACTTGCGCGTGAGCACCTTCAGGCCGGGAATGATCGGCACGGTGATGCCGGCAGCGCGGGCCTTGTCGAGGAAGGCGAAGAACGCCGCGTTGTCGTAGAACATCTGGGTGATCACATACTCGGCCCCGGCGTCGACCTTCTTCTTCAGCATCTCGATGTCGTAAGAAAGGCTCGGCGCCTCGAAGTGCTTCTCGGGGTAGGCCGCCACGCCCACGCAGAAGTCGGTGGCCTCGGAGTTGGACATGGTATGCAGGTACTTGCCGCGGTTCATGTCCATGATCTGCTCGACGAGGTCGGTGGCGAAGCTGTTGCGGGGGCCGCGGCGCACCTGCTTCCAGTCGGTCTGGTCGCCGCGCAGGGCCACCACGTTGTTGATGCCCAGGAACGAGAGTTCGATCAGGGCGTCTTCGGTCTCTTCCTTGGTGAAGCCCACGCACAGCAGGTGCGGCACCGTCTCCACGTCGTAGCGGTACTTCAGAGCCGCGCACAGACCCAGAGTGCCGGGCCGCTTGCGCGTGATGTGGCGCTCGTAGTTCCCCGCCCCTGTCTCCTCGAACCAGGAGTCGGCGGCGTGGTTGGTCACGTCGATGAAGGCCGGGTTGTAGGGCATCAGCAGGTCGACGATTTCATGGACCTCGCTGATGCTCGTGCCCCGCTCCGGCGGCGTGAGTTCGAAGCTGAAGCTCGGTCCGGTGCGGTCGGCCAGGAATTCGGCTATTCTCATGTTCTTAGTTCCCCTGCTACGATGATGGTGACCGGCGGGATGATAACAACCCCGCCCCGGATCCGCACCCGCAAACGATGGTGGCTCGATGAACTTCCTCGACCTGGCCCGCGACAAGGTGATCGTCCTGGACGGCGGCATGGGCACCGGCATCCAGTTCCAAAATCCCGTCTTCGAAGACTGGGGCGGCCACGAAGGCATGAGCGAGTGGCTGAACGTCACGCGCCCCGACATGATCGCGGACATCCACCGCAGCTTCTTCGCCGCCGGCTGCGACGCCGTGGAAACCAACTCCTTCGGCGGTTTCTCCGTGGTTCTCGACGAATACGGTCAGGGCGCCCGTGCCCATGAACTCGCCGTGACTTCGGCCAGGATCGCCCGCGGGGCCGCCGACGAGGCGTCCAGCGCCGACCGTCCCCGCTTCGTTGTAGGCTCGATCGGTCCCGGCACCAAGCTGCCCAGCCTCGGCCACATCTCCTACCGCGACCTGCGCGCCAGCTACGAACCCCTGGTCGACGGCCTGATCGAAGGCGGCGCCGACGCCCTGCTGGTCGAAACCTGCCAGGACATGCTCCAGCTCCGCGCCGCCCTCGAAGCCGTGCGCCGCATCCAGGCTGCGCGCCGCACGAACCTGCCGGTGGGCGTGCAGATCACCGTGGAGAACACCGGCACCATGCTGCTGGGCACCGAGACGGTGGCGGCCGTGGCCGCGGTGCTGGCCCTGCGTCCCGACTGGATCGGCATGAACTGCGCCACCGGTCCCGATGCGATGACCGACCACGTGCGCACCCTGAGCCGCCACGCCCCGATCCCCATCAGCGTGCTGCCCAACGCTGGCCTGCCCCAGAACATCGACGGCCAGATGGTCTACGACCTTACGCCCGAGCGCTTCGCCGAGGTGCTGGCGGGATTCGTGGACGACTTCGGCGTGCAGATCGTGGGCGGCTGCTGCGGCACCGAACCGCGGCACCTCAAAGCCCTCGTCGACCGCCTCGAAGGCCGCCGAGCTCCGGCGCGCACCGTCGAGCCCCTCGACGCCCTCTCCAGCCTCTACATCGCCACCGGCCTCGGCCAGGAACCGCGCCCCCTGCTGGTCGGCGAGCGAACCAACGCCAACGGTTCGAAGCTGTTCCGCGATCTGCAGGGCGCCGTCGACCTCGACGGCATGGTGGCCATGGCCCGCGAGCAGCAGGACGAAGGCGCCCACGTGCTCGACGTGTGCCTGGCGTACGTGGGCCGCGACGAAACCTCTGATGTGGCTGCATTGATGCCGCGGCTCAACACCGAGATCCAGGCGCCGCTGATGATCGACTCGACCGAGCCGCCGGCCGTCGAGGCGGCCCTCGAACGGCTGGGCGGCCGCTGCATCGTCAACTCCATCAACCTCGAAGACGGCGAGACCAAGGCTCGTGCCGTACTTGAACTATGCCGCCGCTTCGGCGCCGCGGTCGTGGCGCTGACCATCGACGAGCAGGGCATGGCCCGCACGCCCGAGAAGAAGCTGGAAGTGGCGCAGAGGCTGGTGGCGCTGGCGGCGGAGTACGGACTCACGCCCCGCGACATGCTCATCGACCCGCTCACCTTCACCCTGGGCAGCGGCGACGCCGAATATTACGCCAGCGCCCTGGACACCCTCGAAGGCATCCGCCTGATCAAGCGCGAGATCCCCGGCGCGCGCACCCTGCTGGGCCTGAGCAACGTGAGCTTCGGCCTCAAGCCGCGGGTGCGCAAGGTGCTCAACAGCGTGTTTTTGCAGAAGGCCCTCGACGCGGGCCTCGACGCGGCGATCCTCCACGCCGGGAAGATCCTCGGCGCGGCTGAGATCCCCGAAGAACTGGCCGACGCCTGCGCCCGCCTCATCGAGAACGACCGCTCCCGGGGCGAGCCTCTCGAAGTACTCCTCGAATCAGAAGGCGTGGCCTCGGTCAGCGAAACGGCCGCCGACCTGCCCGTGACCGAGCGCCTGCACAAACGCATCGTGGCCGGCGACGCCAACGGCCTGGCCGAAGACCTCGACGCCGCCATGCTGGAGCGCGACCCCTTGTCGATCATCAACGAGGTTTTGCTGGGCGGCATGAAGGAGGTGGGCGAGCTGTTCGGCGCCGGACGCCTGCAGCTGCCCTTCGTGCTCAAATCAGCCGAGACGATGAAGGCCGCGGTGCGCCATCTCGAACCGCACATGGAGAAGTCGGGGGCCACCTCGCGGGGCGAGTTCGTGATCGCCACGGTGCAGGGCGACGTGCACGACATCGGCAAGAACCTCGTGGACATCATCCTGACCAACAACGGCTTCGACGTGCACAACCTGGGCATCAAGGTGCCCGCGGCCCAGCTCATCGAAACGATCCAGCGCGACAAGCCCCACGTGGTGGGCCTGAGCGGCCTGCTGGTCAAGTCGACCATCGTGATGAAGGAGAACCTCGAGGCCTTCAACCGCGCCGGCATCGACGTGCCGGTGGTGCTCGGCGGCGCGGCGCTCACGAAGAAGTACGTGGAGTCGGACCTGAGGCGCGTCTACAAGGGCAAGGTGTACTACGCGCGCGACGCGTTCGACGGGCTGCATCTGGTGGAGCGGATCAGCGCGGGGGAGGCGCCCCCGGCGGAGCCACGGGAGGTCGTCGATGAGGCGTTTGCAGAGGCTGTGCGCGTGGACGTCGCCGACATCGTCATGCCCGACGACGTCGCCGTTCCCGCGGCGCCGTTCTGGGGCACGCAGGTGCACGCCGACATCGCTCTGGATGACGTTTGGCCCTACCTGAATCGCGCGGCCCTGGTCAAGGGCCGCTGGGGCTACACCCGCGCCGGGTTGCCGAAGCCGGAGTACGAGCGGCTGATGCGCGAAGAGGTCGACCCCGCCTTGGCCCGGCTGACCGCCTCGGCCCGAGATGAGGGCTGGCTGCGGCCTGCCGCCATCCACGGCTGGTTCGCCTGTCGCCGCGCCGGCGATGTGGTCGAGGTGTTCGCTT
>ERZ890953.1714-NODE-1714-length-10559-cov-5.005903_pt1 | contig 10559 bp, 7 predicted proteins | sample MGYA00521264_ERZ890953 | MGnify/ENA primary metagenome ERZ890953 (study PRJEB32303, sample SAMEA104408629) | aquatic metagenome | biome: Brackish water; feature: Chemocline; material: water | place: Baltic Sea | collected 2014-10-26T21:54:00 | depth 200 m ... | reverse complement strand
GAGCCCCGCCACCTGGTCCGCCCCGAGATCACATGCCGCGGTCATATTGACCCGAGGGGAAAGGCTCTCGCCGACATCGGATGACGCAGTCGGGGTCCCGCAGCGCAGCGGCACGGTCAGCCAGAAGGCCAACACCAGACATCGCATAGGACCAGACATGTTGCGGTATCCCCCTACGGTTGATAGTACAGCAGCACAGCGGCTGATGCCAGCAGTGCATCGTGGCACCGGTCGGGACCTAGAGGCCCTGCTCCTCTCCTTCTTCCCGATGATCATTCCCCTACTTGCGGCGCTCCAAAAGGGCTTTGTCACAGGCATCTCCGTCCTCCATCTTGCCTGCCTTCATGAAGCAGCTTCGGGCTTCGCCATCGAGTTCTTCTTCACACTGAGGGACGCACTCCTTGAGCACTTCCTTACCGGCTTCCCGCACCGCTGCTTTCTCGTCATCCGGAACACCGACCAAGGCCAACTCCATGATGTGGACACAGACCGCGGTGCAAGTCGGAACGGCAACGATCGGTTTGGCATCTCTCGCCTGGGCAGCACCGGTCAGACTGAGGATTGCGACCGCGATCACAAAGCGGAGCTTGCTGCACATGAGATCCTCCTCCCTTGAACAACTCTCGACATGAATCCAGCATAGCGCCTGCGCCTGCCTAAGTCTACTGTGGCTGCACGCTGTCCGAGTCGACCATGGCTCATCTCAAGGCCTCGTCCCATGGGGGCCGTCCGATACGACGCGGTACATCTGGTGTCCCATCATCCTCTGGAAACTGCTCATTGTAGAGTCAGGCGACCGCCCAGGGTCAAGTGGTGCATCCAGCGCATGATGGGGCGGGGGCTTCCCACCTCCCCGTCAAGCACGGCCCGAGCCACTCGGGCGCAGTCCCCCAGGGCGAGGTCAGCCAGCACCAGCCCGGCTCTCGCCGTTGCCATGGCCGGTCGGCTGGTGTAGCCGGGGAAGGGCTTTAGTCGATACCAGGCCGCCGCCTCGGCCGCGAAAATGAGCTCCCGCGCCAGCTGTTTCCGACCAACTCGCCGCGCCAGGGAAGCGAGGCGAACCAGCCCCGGTTCCGGCTGAGTCCGCGGGCACGGAGCAACCAGCTCGTGGGCACAAACCGTCTCGGGGGCGAAGTGGAGGGCCAGGGATGTTTCGAGGAAGCCGGCGTGGAAGTCTTGCATGATTCGTTCCCGCAATTCCCCCACAGCATCGGGCGGTACACTGTCGTAAGCCCGGGCAAAGCGTTCCAGATCGGGGTCCAGGAAGAGCGAGAAGAGTGTCGTTGCCGGCGCATAGGCGCGTACTCCCGCCCGCTCCAACCTTCGGACCACTTGGTCCAGCGCGGTGTTGTGCAAGGGGGCACCGTGAAAGGTAACCAGCACCAGTTTTCGTGCGCCCAGGGCCATCAGCCCCTGGCAGGCGCGCCACGTCGCCTCCCGCACTGTCGCCACCGAGCAGGGCTGGCTCCCTGGACCGGGAACGGGGTCTACTCCCATTCCCACTTCGCCAGCCCAGAGAAAGGGCATTTCGGTGCCCGCTTCGGCCTGCAGCACAGCGTGGAGATGCTTGGCCGCACCCAGGCTGATAACCGCATCGTTGGCCAGGGAGAGATGCGGGCCGTGATACTCCATGGGGTTGATTCCCAGAAATACCGGCGCGCCAGTGTGCACCAAGCGGCTGGCCTGCTGGTGGGGTAACTCAAGGATGGTTGAGCTACTCTTCAATCTTTCTTCTCCACGAGTTCCGCCATCACCGAACTGAGGTCGTCCGAATCTGGGTCGATCTCGAAGACCGATTCATGGGAAGCTGGCGGCACAACGCTCTCCTCCACCTTCGGCCTCGGCCCGGCTGTCTGCCCGGAACGGGGCACCTGTCGGGTGGCTGAGCCTTGACTCGGGCCACTGGCGGGAATGACCTGAGGGCGGGAACGGCGGTGCTCCGGGGCCGCTTCGTCGCTGCTCGCAGCACTTTCGTCAGGCACCAGCGGCCGAACCCAACGGGAACGCCCCTCCACCCACCGCCGGTAACGGGCAAAGGTCGTACTGCCGTCTCCGGCCCCCGTCTCCAGCACCGAGGTCAGCTTCGAGAACTCGCTCTGGCGGATTACTGAGCGGGCGGCAGTGCTGGCCATGAGGATTTCGCACTCCGGTACCCGCAAGCCCGCCTCAGGCAGGAAGCGCAGCCGCTGACAGACCACTGCAACTAGAGCATCGGCAAGCTGTGCCGCGATGCCGCTCTGAATTTCAGGGGGAAAGGCGAGAACGATTCGCTGCAGCGCCTCTCCAACCGATGCCGAGTGTAGAGTGGCCAGCACCAGATGCCCCGTCTCTGCCGCGTTGAGGGTCAACCGCATGCACTCCGGGTCTCGCATCTCGCCCACCATGATGACGTCCGGATCCTCTCGCATCGCATCCATCAAGGCCTGCTCGAAGGAAGTGGTGTCGGAGCCGACCTCACGCTGCCGAATAAAAGAACTGAGCGGCTTGAGCCGGTACTCAATGGGCTCTTCGATGGTCAGGATGTGGCGAGCTTCGTTGGCGTTGATCTCGTTGAGCAGGGCCGCCAGGGTGGACGATTTGCCTGACCCCGTGGAACCGCTTACCAGCAGTAGCCCTTGCTTTCTGGTGGTGAGATTGCGCAGGTCCGGGTGGAGGTTCAGCCCCTCGATGGTTGGCACCACTGAAGGCAGCAATCGAATCGCCAGCCCCGGCCCACGCATGGAGTGAAGGGCGTTCACCCGGCAGCGGATGCCGGCAATGGTCATGGCCCGGTCAAAGGAGCGGCGAGCCAGATACTCGTCCCAGCGGTCACCCACAACTTGCCGCACCATCTGGGTCAGAGCCTCACGTCCCAGCCCTTCACCAATGGCAATCAGCTTGCCGTGGATGCGCAGCGTCGGTTTCAATTGTACTTCAAGGTGGATGTCAGAGGCCTGCTTCTCAGCGGCTACCAGGACGAGGGATTCGAGGGTCATGTACCTACCTCCAGTCGAGAGAAGCTGCCCCGGAAGAATCTATTCCCGAAGCGCGGCCGGGCATCGGGGGAGCGCCTACCACTCCCAGGCCGCGTCAAACCAGAAACGGAAGTCCCAGCCCGCCTCGTAGAGGCCAAAGTCGGGGCCGGGTTGACCTGTCTTTGAGCCGGCGGTGAACTCGTTCCGGTTCAGGCGCCAGAGGTGACCAGCCTCGGCATTGATGAAGAGGATCTTCAGCACCTGGATACGCACCATCGCCGACAGCCATTCGTTGTCTTCCAGGAAGGAGAAAGCCTGGCCGAAGTCCTCGAAATGGCGCTTCTGGTAGGTTGCCTTGAGACGCAAGATATCCAGCACCGGGGCATCGAGGTGCACCAGCAGGTTGTAGGACGACTCAGGAGACTGACCCTCCAGAGCCGCTCCCAGGGAGATGTATCCCAGAATCGAATAGGCCGCCTCAAGGAAGTAGCCGAACTGCCCATCGTCCGGACGGGACGTGATGACATCATACTTGGTACGAACGGGCGCTGTCGGGTCCAACCCGGTGCCATAGCGATTGACGCCGCTGAGGAATTGCCACTTGTCGATTTCATAGAAGCTGTCGAAGTAGGACGGCTCGTAGTTGCCGGTGAAGTAGCGGCTCTCCAGCCGGGCCCGGAATGCATGCACCAGCTTGGTGCCGACATTGAACCGCCCCAGTGCCCCGGCGGCCATGCCGTAACCTGCGTCAACCATGCTCGAATAGTCGAGGTAGACCTTGACGTCCACGTTGTCAGTCTTGACCACCTTCAACTCGGCATCAATTCCCCAGATGCTCACCGCTTTGGTTTCCGCCAGTGGGGCCGTGTTGTCAAGGTCGGGGTCCAGCGCGATCCGGTTGTTGGCCGTCGCCAGTGTCACCGGTGCATTCAGGTCAGTGACAAACGAGAAGCCGATGGAGAAACTCCTGGCCATGACTGAGTCAATGAAGGGCCCTAGAGGCTTGATGAACGCCAATGTCCCGAGCATCGAGAAGTTGGTAATGTCGTTGGTGTAGAACTCGAAGCCGCCCAGCCAGTCCAGATAGGCATCCATCTGCATGCCCACCCTGGTCGTGTCAATGTCCACCTGCGGCATGTACCGCTTCATGATCAGGCCGTGGCCAATGGACGCCGCGCCATCCTGAGAAGCATTAATGTAAAGGAAATCCTCTTTGCGTCCCCAGCCGATATGCTTGAGAACCCGCAGGTAGTCACGCCAGTGATCCCAGTCCTGCGACCGGATCGACCCCGCATTGTCGAAGCCGTTGACGCCCACGTCTGCCCCGCTGTTCGAGGCATCGATGGAAACGAGTCCCCCGCTGCCATCCCAAACCTCGATGTTCAGAGGCACTGCCAAACCCAGATGGAAATCGCCGAACCGCAGGTCCGTGCCCGGTTCGACTGTTCCAAAATGCGTGTGGCCGATGGCGCGATAGCCCAGCTTGAGGCCCGCCCGATTGCGGTTGCCCAGCAGGTCCGTTCGGCCCACCGTCAGCAATTCGCCCTTGACGAACTCGCGGTACTTCTTGCACTTCTCCGGGTCGAGGCAGCTGATCTCGTCATTTGGTTTCTGCGTCGGCTGGTCGCTGTCGCCCTTGCCGCTATCCTCCACCGTCAGCGTGCCAACCTCTTTGGCGGGAGCTGTCTCCGGGTCAGGAGAGAGGGAAATTGACGTCGTCCGCGGTGCGGGAGGGGGCGAATCTGGTGCCGGATCAGCCATCACTGCCGCGGGCGTGGGGGCTTCAGCAGCAGGTGCTTCTGGCGCCGTCGGGGTCTCTGGATTGGCCGGTTCCAACACTGGCGTTGGCTGGTCTTCGGCCAGCGCCACCGCGGGGACTGCGAACAGGCAGAACAGTAGACAACCGAAGCACCATCCTCGAAAACTCATCGTCATTTCACATCCCCCTTCATCGAACGCAAGGTCATGATATTGACTTGAACTGGCCTGATAGTAGCACCAGGTAATGAACCGCGCAACGATGGGAACTGTCAGTTGCGAGCCCGCTCGCTGGTCTTCTGACCGGCCAGCCGAAGGCGCCTGATGAGGACGCTGATGAGACCGTGGGATATCTCGACCCGCTCCGCCATCAGATCCGAGAAGTCCAGGGGCTCCACCTTGAGAACATCGAGGTCGGTGGCGGCCACCACAGTCGCACTTGTGGGTTCGGCATCAAACAGCGACATCTCGCCGAAAAACTCGCTTTCACCCAGCCTTGCCACCTCCACTCCCTCCACCGTCAGACGCGCTTCGCCCTTCACCACGACGTAGAGGCCCGACCCCATCTCCCCTTCGCAGATCACCGTCGCCCCCTGGTCAAAGAGCTCTTCACGGGCGATCTCAGCCACCCGGCTGAGGACCGGTCCGGGGATGTTGCAGAAGATGTCGACGCGCTTCAGGAACAGGACCTTCTCGACAATTGTGAGCATACTCTTCCTCCTGGCGCAGGCAGTTGCGTAGCTAGCCACCAACGGACGTGGATCTGCGATGAAGCCTGTGGCCAGGGCTTCGAACTCTGCGGGCGAAAGCAAGCTGCGCAGCGCCCCCAACGCGGACTGAACCATGAACGGGTTGTGCTCATCAAGCATTGACCTGACTTCGTCGGTCAGTGACTGCAGACCCTCGCAGCCCACCAGTTGGCTGGTGCAAGCCGCCACCCAGCGATCGGAATCCTGCATGAATCTCCGCAGCCATTCCTCTCGGCTTCGCTGCGGGGTTGGCCAGCGGCGCAATGCATAGGCCGTTTGCGCCGCGACGTCCGGCGACTCGAAGAGGGCCAGAATGTCCTGTCTCTCGGTGCCTCGCAGCTTGTTGTCCAACAACTCGATGGCATCAGAGTGACTGGCGGTGCGATGGCTTTCGAAGCCTTGCACCACAGAAGCAAAATCGGGGCCGGGATGGGCGATGGAAAGCAACTCGACCAGGCTTCTGCGACACTGGCTCTTCTTCTGCTCCAGTGCGTCCCAAAGCAACGAGTCCAATGGTGCACCAGACTCAGATTGCCGCCGGGCCCACCGGAAGAAATCCTCGACTTCGTGAGCGCACAGGCGCTCGACCAGGGTAAGGTCTTCGAATGTTCCTCCGGAACGTCGCAGTCGACGCCCGGCAGCAGCCGCGATCTCAGCCCGCACAGACGGCTCGCTGACGATCATGCGATCGAGCAGTACTTGCATGCAAACCGAGTCGCCGATGTCCGACAGGACTCGCGGAATGCGCGAGCGCAACAAGGGCGAGACCGCCACGTTGGAAAGAGTCTCAGCAAGCAGTCCTAGTGAGCTTTCCCGCATGGAAACCAGGGCCTCCGTCGCGGTACGCGTGGTGCGCGGGTCGGCCAGTAGATCGATGAGGTGGGGCAGCATCTCGACAGCCCCGGTCTCCCCTGCCGCTCGACCTGCAGCCACTCGCACTTCTGGGGAGGGATCCTTGAGCAGCCGCCGCAGTTCGTCCACGTGTGCGGCACGACCGGCACGCCCCAGGGCGCGGGCGGCAGCAATTCGTACGCCCGGTTCGTGGTGGCGCGCCAGTTCGGCGAGATGACGATGGGCGAAGTCGGTCTCGGCTTGCGGACAGTAACGCAAAATGGCTGCTGCGGCGGCGGCGGAAACCGTCGCCTCGGGGTCATTGGTCAGGGGTAGCAAGGCGGTATTACAGTTGGTGCCGAGGAGGTGGCTGACCGCTTCTACGGCTGCCGCACGAACCGCAGGTTCCGGATCCGCCAGAGTCCTCAGAATCGACTCCATGTGTGGTCCGGCGTCAGCATCACGCAGGAATTCCAGGGCACTCTGACGCAGCGCCCCAGAATCACTCGTCAGCAGTTTGGCTACATCCGCCCGCCAATCCCGCTCGGGGATAGACCGCAACAACTCTAGCGCACTGCGGGCCTCCTTCTCATCCTGGCCGAGGAGGGATTCCCGCATGACCCGTACTGTGGCCTCGTCAGCCTTCAGATTGGAGCCATCAAGGTCAAGTCGTCGGCTGCGAATGCGCTCCCCCAGAGCCGCCGCGTAGTGCCGGCGCGCCCGTACATTCAAGAACAACCAGAGAGCCAGCAGTGCCAATGCCGGATACGATAGCTCCCGCAATCCCACCATGGTTACGGTGGCAGCGATGGCGAGGCCTGTCAGGCCGGTGACAACGGGCTTAATAATCCCCTCGACGAGCGCTTCGGCACGCGGCCGGAAGTCCGGCGCCACGGGCCGGAAGAAGAGCTGGACCGTGGTGTTCTGGACGGTGAATCTCAGCAAAGAATTGGCCCCTGCCGCAGCCGTCGACGCCCACAACGATACCACCTGTGCGGAGCCCAGCAGAACCGTCGAAGAAGCTGCCACCAACGCGCCGGGAAGCATCGTCAGCGCGGGGAGAATGCCCAATCGCTCGATAATCCGACTCGTCAGAAAGAACTGTACGAAGAAAGCCAGCAGGCCAACAAAAAGATTGTACAGGCTGAAGAATCCGGCCAGGCCGTCTTCGTCACCCAGGAAGGCGGCACGAGCGGACATCTTCCACTGATAATCGATGAGCGTGATGGCCACTGCCATCACCGCAGTGATCAGCGCGATGGTGAACAGATGGCGGGTCGAGCGAAGGCGGCCAAAATCAGCCAGCAAACCCTCACGCGTCGCCCCGCCCTGCCCCTGTCTTCGCGGTGCCTTGCTCTCCAGGGTAGCCTCTCTGAGCTGACGCCTTGCCGCCCGTCGAATCCAAGCCAGCAGAAGCGAGCAGAGGAACAACTCGCCAACCATCACATAGAGTAGATTCGCGGTGCCCAGTGGTCGGACGATGCCTCGCAACAGAGCACCGAAGACCAGCATCGCCACCGCACTCCCGCCCCCAATCACGCTGAACACACGCTTGGCCTCCCGGGTCGAGAAGACGTCACATGCAAGGGACCAGAACTGGGTGACGCAGAGAATCGACAGGACGTCGATGAAGACGTAGGTGGAACCCACCACGAGGATCGAATCGGGCCATGAGTAGAGCGCGTTGCGCAGCAACAGAAGACCGCCGATATACACCGCCAGGGTGGCCGGGAAAAGAGTCCCTCGCCCCAACTTGTGCGAAAGGCGGGTGTAGAGGGCAGAGGCGAGACTCACCGCCACCGCCACCGCGGCATACGTGTAAGGCAGCAAGGACTTGTCAAGGCGATGCAGGAAAAGCGAACTGGCAGCTGTGCGGCCGACTACGAAGCTGGCCGAGATGAGGCCAACGTAGAGCAGGAACATAGCTGCCACTCGGGGGGTCTCATCCGACCGGACATGGAGGGCCCTTTGTAGCAGCAGTCTCATTCAACTCTCATGGTGGTTGATACCACAGGACCTTCCAAATACACCACGGGCCTCGCGTCCCTGTCAAGGTATTACAGTCCGTCAGTGGCCCGTGTTTTTCGTTGGCAATTGAGCAGATCATTGCATATTCTAAGGCAATCGTGCGGCACTCGGACGTGGCTGGAGATGTCGCCGAAGTATGCATCCCAGCGCAAACTCAAGAGGTGGATCATGAAGCTAAGCTTTCCCCTGCCTTCGACTCTACTTACCGCCGTTGTCTGCCAGGCACTGCTCTTCGCCATTGGCTGTCAGGAACTCAGCAAGGTTAGCTTCACCGTTGAACATGAGACCGAGGTCTTCGAGGTAGATCTGGACGCTCAGTTCGCCATTGCCGTTGCCAACAATCAGGTGCCCCTCTGGGACCTGCTGCCTGACGGCGAATGCATGGATGTGGATGCTGAGACCCTGCGCAAGATCTTTGCAGTACCAATCGAGGATATTGACCTCAAGGACTCTCCGCAGGGCGATGACGTGACCAAGTACCAGGACCGGATAGAGGCGGTTGACATCGATGCCATGACCTATGTGGTGGTCGAAAACACCCTCTCCTTTGATGTCCCCCAGGTGGCACTCCTTGTTGGCGATTTTGGTGCCGAGGAAGACGGCCTGGCCTGGATCGCCAATACACAGGCTCTTGCCGCCGGAAAGACCGGTAGTTTCGATGTCGCGGTTACGGGGGAGATGATGTTCGAACTGGCCGGTCGCCTGGAGAACGGCATGAAGTTCGCCTACTCCTTCGACATCGTTGGCGACGAGTCCATGCCTCTTTGTAAGGGGCATGCCCTGGGCAAGATCAAGGCCCAGGCCATCGTCAAAGTTACCGTTCTGGCGCAGGCGCTCTAGCAAAGGCGTCCGGCGTTGACTTCCGGCTCCGCCGGTGTTCCAATATGCGAGCGCTGATTTGGCCACTGACTATGTGAGGAAACAGATATGAAAGTAAGCGACGTGATGAACACAAAGACCATCCGCATCGGCCCCGGGGCCACGGTCAAAGAGGCCGCCCAACTGGCCCACGACAGTCAGGCCAGTGACCTCATGGTAGTGGACGATGACGGGAAATTCCTGGGCGTGCTCTCCGAGGGCGACCTGATACGCGGCGCACTCCCCAAAATGGAAGAGATTCTGGCTCAGGGCGAAGGCCTGGGGGCTGGTATCGAGCTCTTCCTCGACAAGGGAGCTGACCTGGCCGGCCGGCCGGCAGCACCGTTCTTCATTACCGATGCGCTTACCGTCTCCCCCAACTCCCCAGTGCTCAAAGCAGCAGGCATCATGATCAGCAAGCAAATCCGCCGACTCCCCGTCGTCGAGAACGGCAAACTCGTCGGTACCATCGCCCGCGCCGATATCTGCCTGGGCCTGATGCCCTGACCCCGGCTTGACGCAGCCCCCAGCAGAGTCCCCGGCAGTCCTGATGCAATCCGGCTACTTAGGAATGTTCAGCCAGTACGGCCGAGTGCCAGAGAAGTCCCCGTCAGACCAGATACGGACTATGAAGGAGTATTCCCCCAGGCGGGGCGGATTGACTGCGGCGGCGGTGAAACACTTTAGCGAAGCGCCTGATGAGTCTTCCCAGACCAACCCGTCAGTCTCTCCATCAGGGCCGGCCAAATGGGTTTCGTTGTCCCACTTGTCGGCGTAGGAATATACGCCCAGGTGGTAGACCCGATTCTCTGGTGACTGCAGGCAAATGGTACTATCCCACTGCGTGTCCACGACGAAGAAATCCTCATCTCCTGCGGTTGCAAGGTAGGCGTAGAAGTCGCCCTGGGAAGTGAGCGCCGATGGAACATGTCGCACCTGGTCGGGCAGGCCGTCGCCATCTTCATCTTCCCCCTCATTGGGCTCGAAGGCATCTGCATTGCCTGAGAAGTAATGAGGTCCCAGCAGCGTTGGCACAGACGACCAGGGGTGCCAGGTGTCGGACCCGAGTTCGTAGCAGTGCAGGCGCTCCGATTCGTCGGCAACCAAGACTTCGAGACGCCCGTCCGAATCAACATCCCAGATTGCCCCGGTTCGCAACTCCTGACCATTGACCGTGACTGCGCTCCCGGAGTTGGGCACCCAGGCATCATCCTCCGGACTCCACAGGTGGATTAGCAATTGGGTGCCAGTTCGCCCAACGATGTCAGCGTAGCCGTCTCCGTCAACATCATAGAGCGACCCGGTTATGTCGGCCGGGAACGGTTCATTCTCACCATCGTCGTCGACGTCAAAGGAACCGGCAACCGGCGGTTCGAAGAAG
>ERZ890953.1711-NODE-1711-length-10579-cov-4.536298_pt1 | contig 10579 bp, 7 predicted proteins | sample MGYA00521264_ERZ890953 | MGnify/ENA primary metagenome ERZ890953 (study PRJEB32303, sample SAMEA104408629) | aquatic metagenome | biome: Brackish water; feature: Chemocline; material: water | place: Baltic Sea | collected 2014-10-26T21:54:00 | depth 200 m ... | reverse complement strand
CGATCCGTGCTTTGCCAGGCGGCGCCCCATCTTTTCTCAAAATAGGATGTGGGCAATCTCTGCTGCCAGGGTTCCCAAGGGTTCTTTCCCTTTTTCTTGGCTTCCAGCACATCATTCAAGAAGGTCGTGATATTGGTTAATTCTTCTTTAGGAAGATAGGACGCGGCGCCTTCCTTGATCGATTTCACCAGGTTGTCGGGAGTGAACGCGTGGGCAGTCAGCATCACCGCGGTAATGCCTCTTCGCCGTGCGATATCCAGGAGGCCGTATCCGTTCACGCCCATAATGTCCAAGACGGCAATATCGAAATCCTGGGATTCAAGAAACGCTTTTGCTTCCTTGAAATTGGAAGCCCGGACGACCTCACACATCTCCAACAGTTCTTCCAATATGTCTAATATATCGGATTCATCATCTACTATGAGGATCCTCTTGCCATCTAACAGTGGGCTGTCTGACATGGTGAAGACTCCTTGCTTTTTATATGAAAGTTGACGGTTTCCAGTTCACTGTTTACGGTTGAATGTGTGCTGTCGCACTCACTAAATCGACCATATTCAATTCTGTTCCGGCTTAAAATCCCAGTTCAGACCACCGGCCTTTCACTCTTGCCACCATGTCCGGATCCAGCTTAATGGGGATTGGTTTGTCCTTCCATTCGTACGGAATGGTAGCGTCCAGAAGAAGTCTGCCGGTGATATACCTGGAATCAATGGGAAGGGAGGGATCCAGTGGAGTAGATCGTCCTCTCTTGATCACCTGGCTCCTGTTGGGCTGGAATCGGAAGCTAAGCGCGTACAGGACCCTGGGAATGTCCCAGGCATCGATATCATCATCCACAACGATGACGGTTTTGAGGCCGTATGCGCCCATCTCCGTTGAGATGGCTGCGGTGAGTACCTGGTCGGCGTGACCGGGATATTTTGTTTCCACGGAGATGATAGCCAGGAATCTTCCGGAACCTTCCGGAGGACAGTAAACGGATTTGATGCCGGGGATATTCATCTCATCGGTAAGCTGCTGCCACAGGGTGGCGCCATAGGAGAGGGCCATGACCATGTGGGTATCCGTGACCGCGCGTCCAACGGTGGTGGAATACATGATGGGATTGTCCCGGTGGGTGACACACTTGATGTCCATATAATTTCTGGGGTCGGTTCCTACGCCGGAATAGTAGCCGGTGTATTCGCCGAAGGGGCCCTCATCCATGAATTTCTCCGCGTCGCATTCTCCTTCAAGGACGATCTCTGCATACGCAGGGATGGGGAGGTCAACGGTTTCCCCTTTGACAACCTTACAGGCCTCTCCACGAATGGAACCATACACGTCATACTCGGAGATGTTCGCGGAAACCCTTGCCGCCCCTAAGATAAACAGAAGAGGATCGCATCCAATGATGGAGGCGCAGGGCATCGGTTTGCCCATCTTCTGGTATTTCTTGAGCATCTGGTCGGCATGTTTTCCTTTGATAAACTGGGTTCCTATCTTGTTTTTGCCCAAGAGCTGAGACCGGTAGGTACCCAGGTTTACCCAGCCCGTTTCGGGATCTTTCGTGATGATGAAATGGGCGGTGCCGATAAACCTGCCGCCATCCAGGGGAAAGAAATGGGGAACGGGGAACTTGTAGAGATCCACATCGTCTCCCATGAGGATATTCTGCTTGCAGGGAGCGTCTTTCTTATCAACAAATACCGCGGGAATGGGGTTTCTACACATCCTCACCCAATTCCTCAGAATTTCCGGCAGGGGGGTTTCTTTGGGCAGTCCTAAAATGAGGGCCAGTTTCTGCGCGGTGCTGCATGAACTGGTCAGGACCGGCGTATCATAGTCCTTGACGTTTTCAAAAAGCAAGGCCGGGCCCTGGGCTTCTTCATTCAATTTGGCGATGTGGGAAAGCTCAAGGTTCCAATCCACTTCCGCGGTAATTCTTTTGAGTTCGCCTTCTTTCTCCGTCAATGCAATATAGTCTCTCAAGTCTTTCATGAATTTGTTACCTCCTGATTTGGGTTTAAAGAGTAAGAAAATATTTTCTAAAAAAATGATTGCAAATTTTTTGTTTCATCCCATCATTCCAAAATCGTGCCTGAATCATGCCGATGCATGATTTTCGTTCAGGCAGCAGGTATCTTGATCCGTTTCATGGCCTGAGCCATGAGCAGTTGGTAGCCGGTCTTGCTGCCGATAACGGATTCTCTTTTGCGCCGGCTCCAGACGGTCTCCGGCCGGGCCTGTACAATAAATATGCTCTCAGGGAATTCGAAATCACCATCAACAGCCCATTCGATATCCATGGCCTGCCCATAATGCTTTTCAATAATACGGGCCACTTTTGCCAACTCTTTTACTTCGTGGCTTTCGAGACAGCATCTGGTCTGCATTTCTTCCGGCACTTCCACATCGACCACTTCTCCTTTTTCCACGTCATGAACGCATTTGATATGTTTGGTCGATATGGTTCTTTCATTGGTTTCCATGACCACTTTATCCACGACGAACTTGTCGGGATTAACGGAGCCGGATACAACGGTTTCCCCTAATCCCCAGCTTCCTTCAATCACGACCTTTGAAGGATCGCCATTGGTGGGGTTGAGGGTGAACATGACCCCTGCCGTTCTGGAATTGACCATCTTTTGAACCCCCACACTGATATAAACCTTTTCATGGGGAAAATTATTCTTATTCCTGTAGTCGATGGCGCGGGGTGTGAAGAGGCTGGCCCAGCAGTTTCGGACCCTTTCGATGATCCTGTCTGCCCCTACAACCCAGAGATAGGTGTCCTGTTGTCCCGCGAAACTGGCAGTGGGAAGATCCTCAGCGGTTGCGCTGGATCGAACCGCAACAGGCACGTTTTGAACGGCGCATTTTTCACAAAGCAGGGAATAGCCCGTTTCAATGGCCGTTTGAATTTCGTCGTTCATGGGGGTATTGTTGATCAAATCCTGAATCTCAAAGCTGGCCCTGTCGAGCGCAACCATGTCGTCCGGTCCCATATTTGAAAGGGTATGCTGAATTTTGTCTTTTATTCCTGCATCTGTGATGAATTGGATATAGCTGTCCGTCGTTACGGCGAAACCAGGTGGAACGCGAATGCCGGCCTTGATCATCTCCCCGAGGCTGGCATTCTTGCCGCCTACCATCGGGAGGGATGTTTTATCCAGAACTTCAAAATTGAGCATGTAATCCATCTATTCCTCCATGGAGTCCTTCACCAGTCGGGTATTGGCCCCGGAAATATCGGGCCCGTTTCGGAAGAGGGAGGAGGGCGCTTTGTGCCCTCCTCCCCAGGAAGTTTCCGGTTTGTGCAGAATTGACCGGGGAAGGACGACCGATTATGCCGCTCGCTCTATAATCGTAACCACCCCGGTCTCTCCATCGACTCGGATGGTATCGCCTGTCTTGATGACCGAGGTTGCGATCCCGGTGCCTGTTACCGACGGAACGCCGTATTCCCTGCAAACAATGGCCGCATGACTCGTGAGCCCGCCGATATCCGTTACGGCGGCCTTTATCTTTGTGAACACCGGCGCCCATGATGGGTTGGTCGTGGGGCAAACAAGGATTTCTCCGGGTTCAAGGTCCATGACATCCTTGAGGCGCTTCAGTACCCTTGCCTTTCCTTCCACAACACCGGCTGATGCGGCGAATCCCTTGATTTCCTTGACATCCCCTGGATCGATATCCACACTGCCCTTCAACCATTCCTTGACTTTGTCGGTGGTCACACCCCACAACATAATTGTGAAAGGCTCCGCCACTTCTTCGGGTGGAACGCCAAGAGCCGGAGTCGGCATCCACTTGCTCGCTGCATCAAGAATTTTTCTCCGCTTGGCAACCTTGGCTTTGTAAAAATCTCCCCTCAGGGGAATGTCTACGCCCAATGCCCAACCGGTGGCAAGCTCGGTCAGGATTTCAGGGATCTCGTATCGATTGAACATGAAAATGTCGTCCACTTTTTCGATCATGTCGTTATTGACCAGCAGCGTTCCAAAGGCCCTGACCTTGGAATACCATATGGTGTGGAACCAGTGTTCCACCCAGAACAGGTGATCTTCGGCATACCGATAAATGGTTCGAACCACTTTGTGGGCATCGTCAAAAGCCTGTCTGTCTTCGTCGGTGCTGATCAGGTCCCGGTACTGGGCGATAGTTTTTTCCCTGTCTTTATCAAGGGCATCCAGGTCTCGTTCAATGGTTTCCCCGTTCTCCAGCCGTTCTACATAACTCTTGATGTACCCGTACGGTATATCGAGTTGATCGATCCAGCTTCCCTCATAATGGAACCATCCGGATCCGCAAGATACAAAAAACCACGGGTCTTTGGCTTCTTCAAAGGCATCGAGCCATTTCTTTCCATCAGGGGTATTTCCAAGGGCTGCTATTTTTTCTTTTGCATTGGTTTCCGCCTTCAGGATATCCGCTACCCCTTCCAGGGATACAGCCAGCCTGGACAGCTTGCACAATTCTTCTTCAGGGCGGAACATGGATACGTATGCACCGGCCACCATCTTTCCGATGGCGCTCTCACTGATGCCTGGAAAAAGCTTTCTGGCGACATCTCCAAACATGAGGTAGGCTAAATAGGTCAGGTTCAGCATTTCGAAATGAAACTGCCAACCCTTGATCATCTGATTCACAAGCAGATCGAATGATTCAAGCAGATCGTAGGAAGCATAATATCCCCTCGGCGCAGGAATGACCTGATCTTCAGGGACAAACTTGGGAAGTTCCCCGGGTATTTTCAAGGCCTTCATCTCTTCGCCAAGGGCCTGGAACTTTATGAGCCATTTGTCCCACAATTCATTGTAGTGCTCAAAGACATAAAAAACCCGCTTTCCAAACAACGCGGCCTTTTCTCCGATCACCTCATCCGGTGGGGGCGCCACCGCGCAGATGTACAGGTATCCTCCCACCAGCCTCTGGGCAATTCCCTGGGCGGGCGGAATGCAGAAGACCCTGGTGGTATATTGCGAGAGGGAAATCTGCCATGCCTCTTGAAACAGCAGGTCTAATGGCGGCATCGGTTCTGGCGCGTGTATCTTGTCCTGGTACCAGAACTGGTTGCTTTCCCACTCCCCTCTTTCCTTGGAAAAAAGAAAGTGAGAAGGATACATTTCTTCCCAGCCTTCAAGCTCCGGCGGAATCTCGATGTCGTGTGGATCCGGAAACCTTGCTCCCTTTTCATCAGCCATTTTTCACCCTCCCTGTTTAAAGGTTTGGTTAGTATTATGTGATCTCAAACAAGAGATCCACTTGAAAAGATCTTCCCATTGTGAGACGGAAGCTGTCAATTTGATTATCGTTATGATATCCATAATCTTTACTTATGGAATGATATGAGGTATAAGCTTTATGGGGGGCACGTTATGATTAACCTGAATCAACTGAGAATTTTTTTTTACGCCGCAAAGAATATGAGTTTCACCAAGGCTGCAAAAGAGCTCTTTATCTCCCAGCCGGCCGTTACTTCACAGGTAAGGCAGTTTGAAGAATCGTGCAATCTTGTTCTCTTTAAGAGAAAATGGAGGAAGGTATTCCTGACGGATGAGGGAGAAATCCTTTATGATTACGCCGCCAAGCTTTTCAATCAGGAACAGCAGATAGAAAGCGTGATTGAAGACATGAACAGTTTGAACCTGGGAGTGCTTCGATTGGGAACGACCAAGACCTATGCGCGCTACTTTATGCCCTACATGATGACGGCATTTCACGAATCATACCCGAAGGTCAAAATCTATCTGAATGAAGGAAGCTCCCTGGAAATGATCAACAGCCTGCTCCACTTTAAAAATGAAGTGGCGGTCATTGCCATGGCTGAAGATCATCCGGATATTTCTTTCACCCCATTCAGCCAGGAAGAGCTTGTGGTGATCATGGCCCCTGAGCACCGTTTTGCCCAAAAACGAACCCTCTCTTTTGAAGAGATCGCCAGAGAGCCCGTGATCATGAAAGAAATCGGGTCCGGTACAAGGAGGGTGGTAAATCAACTGTTCGCGCGGTTTGATTTTGAGCCGGATATTCTTGCTGAAACAAGCAACACCGAATTTATCAAGCAATTGGTGATGCGCGGGGAAGGATTCTCCTTTCTGGTAAAGGAAGCGGTCGCCTTGGAGCTGAGGGAAAAAAAGCTGGTTACCGTTGAGCTTAAAGAAGGGAAGTCCTATCTGGACATCAGCATTGCGTACTTGAAAAAGCAACAGCTTTCCAGGCCTGCACAGGCTTTTGTGGATATCCTGGAGAAAATGATGCCTGAAAATATCCTTAAAATGGGCATTGGCGCTCTCATGGCGGAGATGTTGAAAAGACGCAGATGAAAAGCTCAAAGCTGAAGGCTCAAAGGCAAAGGTCAAAGCATAAAGCTCAAAGGCCAAAGGGCAAAGAGCCTTTCAGCTTTGAGCTTTGAGCTTTGAGCTTCGATATCATCTCGTCCATTGTTCGGGCGACAGTTTCCGCAAAAGACGGGTCGTTGATGTGAAAATTTTCTTCGATGATTTGAATCTCTGGATTTAGCTTCTGTTTCAGGGTTTGGATGAATGTTCTGGTGAGGGCAGGGTCAAACAGCGGGCCTTCCTTGCTGTCTGCTTCCGACCAGCCGAGAAGGGGAATGATGACTCTGGAAGTGGAAGGCGAGCCATTAAGCTTTTGCGCCAGTTGATTGGCAAGGAAAACGGTCTCAATCTCATCGAGGCGAATGGCCGATCTGAAATCGTAAAAGAAAATCTTCCGATCCCTGTACTCCGGGGGGATGGTCTCTCTGGTAAATTCAAGGACGGCGCAATCGAGCCCCCCCGGAACGACCAGACGGGGGATCCTTACCCCCGGATGGGGCATGAGCCTGGAAGGGCCTATTCCTGAACAGTAGCCGCCTTTGAGTTCATCGGCCAGTTCGTGGGTTGCAAGGTCCAGTATTCCATCAAAATACCCTTCCGCGGCCAGTTCTTCCATGGCCATTCCGCCGGTTCCGTTGGCATGAAAGGCTACCACCTCGTACCCCATGTCATTCAGGGCCTGCTTTACCAGTTCCGCCCCCCGCGTAATAAATCCGAAAAACGTAAGGGCAATTCTCTTTTTTCTGTCACCGGGGTTCCACTGGTCCCGCACCATGCCGCTGACAGCCCCGGCGGCCCGGTCCAGCACCATGCCGGATATACTGTTTACTCCGAGAAGATCTATCACACTGTGCATCATGGTGATATCTTTGGTTCCCACAATTTCTTTCATATTTTTCGCAGCTACCGTAGAAACCATGACCTTCGGGATGCCCATGGGGAGCACGCGCATAACGCTGGTTCCCATATGGGTTCCGGTACCGCCTCCGGCGGAGACGATGCCTGCTATTTTCCCCTTCAGGTGGAGTTTATGAACAAGGCTGATCGCATGGGCGACAACCCCTTTTATGGCCTCGTCTCTTGGTACCGTCCGGCCTCTTCCTGCCTCTTGCATCTTGGCAAACAGGTCAAAGTCAGGGGAAAAGGAAGGTTGTGCCTTCGTTCCGATATTGATCGTGAGGGTCCCAAGCCCCCTTGCTCGAATCCGATCTCTCAAGAACAGGTGTTCTTCTCCCTTGGAATCGAATGTGCCCAAAATAACAACATATTTTTCCTGGTTCATTCCCAGTCTCCCGGTCATTTCAGTGGTGTATTTACCCGAAAATTGTTCCTGTTTTTTCAGAAAACCCGGTCGGACAATAGGTGAAATCCCGCTGGTGTGTCAATGGGTTTTTTTGTTTCTACTGCTGCTCCGGATTGTTTTGCATATGTTTTTATTTCTTTTTACTACCTTTTTTTGCTTTTTGCCTCTTGAATACGTTCTATAGTCCAAGAGTCATTCGGGCTGATGTTTAATGCCTCATGAAAGGCCTTAATGGCCTCTGTATTTCGACCTTCTTTGTAAAGAATATTCCCTTTGACTTTATAGGAAAACGTATCTTTGGGATTCAGTTCAATGGCCTTGTCGATATGTATCAATGCCTGCTTATATTGCTTCGTCGCTTGAAGGGAATCAGCCAGGTACTTGAGTGTCCACGAGTCATTCGGGCTGATTTTCAGTGCCTCATTAAAGGCCTCAATGGCCTCTGCATGCCGACGTTCCATATATAGAATATGGCCTTTGACTTTATAGGAAAACGTATCTTTAGGATTCAGTTCAATGGCCTTGTTGATATGTATCAATGCCTGCTTATATTGCTTCGTCGCTTGAAGGGAATCAGCCAGATACTTGAGTGTCCAAGAGTCATTCGGGCTGATGTTTAATGCCTCATGAAAGGCCTTAATGGCCTCTGTATTTCGACCTTCTTTGTAAAAAATATTCCCTTTGACTTTATAGGAAAATGTATCTTTAGGATTCAACTCAATGGCCTTGTTGATATGTATCAATGCCTGCTTATATTGCTTCCTCGCTTGCAGGGAATCGGCCAGATACTTGAGTGTCCACGAGTCATTCGGATCAATTTTCAGTGCTTCATTAAAGGCCTTAATGGCCTCTGCATGCCGAACTTCCTTATATAGAATATGGGCTTTGACTTGATAGGAAAATTCATCTTTAGGATTCAGTTCAATCGCCTTTTCGATATGTATCAATGCCTGCTTATATTGCTTCGTCGCTTGAAGGGAATCAGCCAGATACTTGAGTGTCCACGAGTCATTCGGATCAATTTGTAATGCCTCATTAAACGGTTTAACGGCTTCCGCATACTGTCTTTTTTTGTAGAGAGCCATTGCTTCATCTCTTATTTCAGAAAGGTTCTTTTGGAGAGATGAAAGGGCAAGGGGCTTAGAGTATTTCGATGTTTGTTGGATAGAAGTTTTTACTTGTGGCATGGATTTCTGTTCAAGACTGAGGCGCAGAGTTTCCGTTTCGCCCTTTTCCAGTTTTACCCACATCTCCTTTGTTCCATATCCATCACTGGAAACTTCCACGTGGTACCGGCCCGGATCAAGTTCCATTCCCTGTTGAAACTTTGGCCCTATATTGAGAATTCTCACTCTTGCATTTGTCGGTTCGACTTCTACATATAGCCTGGATTTTTGAATTTCAGGTGGAATAGAGGCTATATCCTTTTCTTGTTTGAAAGCCTCAATCTTTCTTTTGGCAATAGGAGCAAAAAAACCATTTGGAAATTTATTAAGATACGCCTCAAATAGAGCTGGGTCATCGCTATTCTGTATGGACTGCCAAAACAGCATTTCCTTGTCAATGGCGCTCTGCTGCACCCCGGGATTAATGGGCGGTGGGTCTTTTTTGACGGATGCTACAAACACAAATTCCCCGCCCTGATCCCCGGTATTCACTATGGGCCGGCAAAGCGGTGTTTGCTCCGAGTTGTTTGCTATAACAGGGGCTATCCGAGTGTAGATCTCCTGGGTGCTGAGAAAAGGTTTATCGTTTCTTTCCAATTCCTTGATGAGTTGGTAGGCAAACACACTGTGTCCAGCGGTGCCTTGATCAGACACCGGCGTTTTGTTGCCTGAAGTCATGCCCCACCTGCTCTTTTCGTTGTACAGACTCAGGTAGTATTTATCGTCAATGACGGGAGGCAGGCTTCGGGCTTTTCCGAAGAGTGTGCCCGAATAGCAGGAATCTGAAATCAGCAGGACATGCCGGGCCTTCATGCTCCGCATGGCCTTTTGCACCTGAACATTGTCAAGATACGTTGCAGGATTTCCGCCCTCAGCGTCTGCCGGTATCCACCATCCATCATCATAGGTTCGATCAAGATCTCCATGTCCTGCGAAATAGATCAATACGCTGTCATTTGGCTTTGATGATGCCGCCAGGCTCCTAAGTCCTTTGTATATGGCTTCTCTGGTCGCTTCGCGGTCCAGAAGAAGCTGAATCTTGAACCCGTATTTTTCTTTGAGAACCTTTGCGATGGCTGTTGCATCGTTTATGGGCGTTTCAAGGTCAGGAATTCTGGAACCTTTATAATCGTTAATTCCGATGATCAGGGCCCTATATTCCCCAAGTTTTCCGCTCTCGTGGCTGAAATCATCGATCCTCTTTACCTGGATGCCACGCTCAGCACCGGCACTCATTCCAGCTAAAAAAAAGAATACGACAAGCCAAATAGCATAGGCAAAAAAATTGGATCTTTTCATCTCTCTACCCTCCTCCGAGTCGATTATGTCAGGAAGACTCTTTTTCAAATTGTCTTCTGATGAATTCTACCCGTTTTCGGTTCTTCCCCATATCGGAATATCCCAGGCGGGATGCGGAGCGTACATGGCAGACCTTTTCTTTTTTATCCCAGAAAAACTCAAGATCATCCACAAATCCTAAGAGCAGAGACCGGCATTCAGCGTACAGATAATTTTCCTCAAACGCAATCACCGTAACACCGGTCATACTGCGCAGAATCTCATGGATTCTTCCCATTTCCTTTGCGGGATCCGCTTTGAAGGAAAGAGGTGCAATGGCATGTTGCCTGTCTGTGGCCTGGCTGAGAACACAGTTGGGGCTCGTGGGGCAGGGAGACAGTGCCCCTCCATGAATTCCCAGAACGGTAGGCCTTTTGCCCGATAAAACATGATTCTCCTTCCGAGCCAATTGCAAAACGCCCCCTTTTGTCCGATCTCTACGTCAG
>ERZ890953.1710-NODE-1710-length-10579-cov-5.068510_pt1 | contig 10579 bp, 5 predicted proteins | sample MGYA00521264_ERZ890953 | MGnify/ENA primary metagenome ERZ890953 (study PRJEB32303, sample SAMEA104408629) | aquatic metagenome | biome: Brackish water; feature: Chemocline; material: water | place: Baltic Sea | collected 2014-10-26T21:54:00 | depth 200 m ... | reverse complement strand
TTTACGGCATTTGATGTGTTTTACCAGGATGATAAGTTAGTTGTGGCTGCAGGAACCAATAAATCGGGACTATTTATCTGCCGGGATGGAGTTTGGGAACACTACAGAACGAATGACGGTACTGAAAACGACAGGATCAACGGAATAGCATACACAGGCGATGCCATATACATTGCTACGGGGAAGGGATTTTCTGTGATCCAAGGCAGAGAATTATCTGAAGTGCATGCCGAAAACATCCCGTATCTCCGTAGCGAGATCCTTGCCCTTCAAGTGGCGCCCCCCTCCTTTGAGAGATCCGACACAGTGATCTGGATGCTTGGCCAGAACTGGCTCGGCACTTTCTCTCAAGGGAAGTTTCATTTGGTGGCATCAGGATTTGATATTCCTACAAAGGATATAGGAAACAATTGTTTTCTGTCGATCGGCAGCAACGGGGAGATCTGTTTCGGCAATCCCATTTATGTTTATCGGTATTCGGAAAGAACAGGAGAAACTGACAAACTTGACAGAAACAGTGGGTTGATCACCAACGGGGGAACTTCAGCTTTGACCGACCGGGAGGGCAATCTCTGGGTGACTGGCTTACGGGGAATCACCAGGATACCTTCCAGAAGATTTCAGCAATATTCTGATAAGGATGGACTGTACAGCAACGAAGTAGCCTCTGCTCTTGAGATGACTCCAGGTCATTATGTATTCGGACATCATGGGGCAGTTACCTTCTACGATAACACTCATTTTACTCCTTTCAAACTGTCAAATCCTTCCGGAAAAGGTGAATTTGAAACCAGGGTTCAGGATATGGATATCGACCGTTCAGGAAATTTATGGCTCGCAGTATCGGCAAATGGGGTGGCTAAAGTGAGTAAAAACAAAGAGGTTACCTGGTACCATGAAAAGAAGGGCTTGTCCGAAAATGCAAACAGTGTTCTGGTAACTTCTGACAATCAGGTTTATGTGGGAACAAACAGTGGGTTATTCGAATTTTCAAACGGACGGTTCATTCAATTGGCAAAGAACAATCAGTGGATTAATAATGGGGTCAGGAAAATATTTGAGGGTCCGGATAAAGAGATCTACCTGGCATCTTACAGCCGTGGGTTAGCCAGAATTTCAGGAGACAGCATTGCCCAGATCACCTCACCGGATAATCCCCTGGCAAACAATGTCTACTCCTTTTTCGTTGATAACCAGAATCGGGCCTGGGTTGGTACTGCTGCCGGGTTGTTTACCATTAGCGGTTTGACCCTGACAATGGCTGACAGTGGGAACCTGGTCATCAAAAGGCCGATATATCTGATTCTGCAGGACCATCACGGATGCCTCTGGTTTGGTACTGATAATGGCGTTTACAGATGGAACGGCGAGGTACTTGATCACTTTACCATCAACGACGGATTTTCGGGACTTGAAGTTAACCGGGATGCAGGTTTCCAGGATCATAACAATGATATCTGGTTTGGAACGAATAATGGAATCACAAAATTCGATCCGGAAAATGATTATGATCTCAATAAAATACCACCACCTATCGTCAAACTTACGTTTGTTGAAGCGGGTAAGGATACCTTGGGACTAAAAGATAACCTGGTACTTCCCAGTAGACTGAACACCCTTGTTTTTCACTTCAATATAACATCCTATATTGATGAACGTCAGGTTTTTTATCAATGTAAACTGGAAGGGTTTGATAACGAGTGGTCAACCGAAATATTTTCACACAACAACCTCTACCGTTATACGAATCTGGCCCCGGGCACCTACCGGTTTTGTATTAAAGCCAAAAATGCCCTAGGAATCTGGTGTGATCCCGTATGTTCAGGAACGATCAGGATAAAGTATCCCTTCTGGGCCCAATGGTGGTTTATTTTGCTTGTGGCAGCGCTCGTGGTTAGTTTGCTGTCTATCTTAACATACCTGGTTGTCATTAGAAGGTACAACCTGAAACTGACAAAGATGGTGGCCATTCGAACGAGGGCTCTGAGGCGCTCTGAGATGGATTTGCAGGAGAGTAATGAATCAAAAGACAATTTCTTCTCTATCATTGCACACGACCTGAAAAGCCCATTCAATGCTATCCTGGGTATGCTTGAATTACTGACAACAGAGTATTCGGAATTCAGCGATGAGGAGCGACAAAAAATCCTGATGAGTCTTCGGACAGCTTCTATACGGACGATAGATCTGGTGGACAACCTTCTAACATGGGCACAGGCCCAAAAAGGATTGTTGCCATTTGAACCTGAGAAGTTTGACATGATGGAGCTGGTAAAAGAAAATGTTTTACTTTTTGAACCTACTGCAAAGACAAAACGGATCAACCTGATCGTTCCTCTCTCAGATAATGTTGTAGTATATGGAGACCGGAACATGATCAATACAGTAATCAGAAATCTGATATCCAATGCGATAAAATTTACCTATCCTGAAGGTGATGTCACAATTAAGAAGGAAAAGGACAGTGGAATGAAAGTAACATTTTCGGTTATTGATACTGGATGCGGAATGACTGAAAGTGCAATAAACAACCTGTTTATTATTGATAAAAGAACCACCACGAAAGGAACCAGTAATGAAACAGGGACTGGTCTCGGATTGATCCTATCAAAGGATTTCATAATGAAAAATAACGGAAAAATCTGGGTAGAAAGCAAACCGGAATCAGGATCCACCTTCTATTTCACTCTTCCGGTCAATCCACCCGGGAAACGTTAAGGCAAGTTACTTTGCAGCCTGAAAAGAGACTAATATGGATTCTGAGATCAATATCCGGCTGGCGAATCCGAACGACTGGCAGGTCATCATTGATATATACAACCAGGGGATCGACGATGGATGCAATGCGTTTACACGACACATTTCCGTGGAAAGTCAGCGAAAATGGCTGGTGGTCCACGATGGTATTAACTACGCCATATTCGTCGCTGAGGTTGGGGGGATTGTAATAGGATGGTTAAGCCTGGGTCCATACCGGCCTGAACGTGAGGCGTTTCGGAAGACAGGGGAGATCAGCTACTACATCGACCGAAGATACCGTAACCAGGGAGCAGGGAGGAAATTAATGGAACACGCACTTAGAAAGGCACCGGATTACGGGCTGGAGATCCTTCTGGCTTTCCTGCTCGATATCAATACGGCGAGCGTCAGGTTGCTCGAAAGGAACGGGTTCAGTCAGTGGGGTCATTTTCCCGGAAATGCTGACTTTAACGGATTCATTTGCGGCCAGTTTGTGTATGGGAGGAATGTTACTGGGACCGGCAAAACGATCTGAGAAGCAGATTTCAGAAGATCAATTATAGAATAATAACTTTTTTAAGTATCTGTGTATCAGAAGAATGGAGCCGTAATAGATAGGATCCAGAACGAAACCCATTCACATTCAGAGTTAAATTGTTCTGCCCGGAAGATAACCTGCCATTGTAAAGAGTGCCTGCCTTTTTTCCTGAAAGATCGTAAAGTGAAATTTCCAGAGCCTGATTGTTTTCTGAGATAATCTCAATGTAAACTGAACTTCTGGCAGGATTCGGATAGATATCACCTACCTGTAATGATCCTATATTCGAATGATCATCAATACCTGCTGTTGGATCATACCATGTACTGTAGACCCCGTTACCCTGGGTTCCGACTGCAATGAAGCCATCGGTTTGACGGGCATCGATCATATCCACAAGTACGGAACCAATTGAAGTGGCACCTTCCCTGACCCATGTTGTGGAATCCCCTTGCAGCTCAGTAGTGGAGTAAAGGCCAACTGATGTGCCGGCAAACCAGACTTTGTGTCCCTGGTAAGTGAGAGATTTTACCCAGCGTATGGAAGGGCCGGATCCCGTTCCACCGGTGTTCTCCTCCAGGTTCCCTCCAGCCGGGGTCCAGGTAATCCCACCATCTTTGGAAGAGTAAATACTCTCCACATTGTAGTTTGAAAAGACGACCACCAGATTGTCGGCATTATTCTCATCCACATCAATACAGGCGACAAAAGCATAATAGGGAAATGTAGGACCGGTGATCTCAACCGGCATGGAATTCCCTGTGTGCGCATCTTCGAGCTTGTATACCCGCCCCAGGTTGGTGCCGTAAAAAAGTTGATTTGCCGGGATTTTGGAAATTGAAATGACACTGATCTCCGAAGCATCCCCCACATCTACGTTACTCAAATGCTCCCATCCGACATTTCGAAGATTGGTATCATAGGATGCCGCCTTCAGATTATCTTTTCTCCAGATGCTGGTTACGGTAGGCAGATAGAAGGTTTCATAATTGTTTGGATCCAGGGCAAAATTCTGATAAAATGGGAACAGGGAGTTGGAGCCCATGATGGGATTGTAGAATTTCAGCAATGTATCGGGAAGTTGGGGAAAGATGTTTTTGGTATGCATCTCTGTATCAAACTGAGTGGTCCAGATGTTCCCGCTGTAAGCTGAGATGATACAGTATTCCCAAGCAGGTGCCACGCAGGCAGCGAATCCGTCGAAACAGATGTCAATATTGAACCAGAAAGCCGATGGCTCATCAGAAACGGTATAGTACCAGTTGTTATCCTGCAGTCCACCCAGGATCCAGTCGTCGGTGGTGCCTGTATGATCGATGGTGACAGAGTAAAACTGGGTGGTAGTCAGTTTGTTATTCAGACGGTTCCAGAACATATCAGCACTGTCTGCCATACAGTCGTAGGTGATGTATATCCCACCGTCGTTAGCCATGAAAAGGACACTTGGATCGGAAGGCAGGAAGGTGATACCATGCTGATCAGGATGGAGCGCATGCAAAGAATCCATGTCAAACGGGTATCCTCCCATGAAATTGGTTTGAAGCGAATCGGCAAACCCGTTTTCTGAGCGGAACATGTTCATGGCTGCCAGGAATACCACCTCTTCATTATCGGGGCTTACCTTCATATCGAAGGTATACCCTCCGTAAACCATGAATGAGTTGGGAAAGCTGTTCATATTGCCATTACCACCACCGGGCATGTTGGATGTTCTCTCCTCCCAGAAGCCGGTATCGGCGGAAGCCTGCCTGGTATATTTCCAGAAGGTGTTGACGGTATTGAAAACACCGTTAAAAGGTGAAAGTTCCGGGGAGGGAAACTCTGAAAAGATATACATCACATTTTCGTTCGACGGGGCAATCGCCAGTCGGGTTACCCTGTAATCCTCAGGAAAATCAGGCGGGGTGATGTTTTTCCACTCGATTCCATCAACCGATCTCCAGATTCCCGCCTTGGCAGGACGTTCAATAGACCAGCAATAGCTGCTCATAGCAGCGTAGAGGACTCCTTCCGAAGTGATGGTAATCTCTGTGGAAAAAGATTTATTTTCCAGATCTCCCAGTACCATATTCCAGGATGCACCTCCGTCTTCTGATCGCATGATAGCGCCGTAGCAGGCAGCATAAACAATATCCTTGTCGGTGGTCACAGGATCGGTTACGATCTTCCATACACCCTGGAACACCCGGTCCAGGAATGCAGGAGATCCGCCCTGTGTAAAGGGTAACGGTTCCCATGTAGCTCCATTATCGGTGGATTTGAATATTCCGTCACCGATGCCGATGGTTCTTACGTTAGTGCTGACATTTCGTTTGGTGGTGCTAAGCAGTTCACCGGTACCGTAGTACCAGATGTTGTGTTTGCCCGGCCGGCTGTCCTGTACCAGGCAGGTAGCACTCTGTTCAGCATCCGGAGAGGTCGCTTTCGACCAGTTTTGTCCGCCATCCATTGAATGCCACATCCCTCCTGAAGCGCTTCCGGCGAGGATATGATCTTCATCATCAATATCAAGCGCTATGCAGAGCATTCGTCCTCCGATGTTGTCGGGTCCGCGCAAGTTCCAGGTCTGGTTGCGTGAGGTCTCTTTAACCGATAATCCCGAGGCAAAGGCCAGCTCCCGGCTGCGGATGCCGGCTGGAATTTCATCTGTAAGGGGGTCTCTGAGTTTCATCCATTCCCGTTCGGCCATAAAGGGAAGCATAGCACATCCCGGCAAGCGCTGTTGGTCATTTTGATCAATGACTGGTAGTTGGGAAATGGGTTGGTCGGCAGATTTCGACAGAATCAGAAAATATCCGGAAATGAGGATGATGCCAACAACCAGGATAAATCCGGCAACATGATGAGGAGAGACAATTCTTTTCATTGGATTAGATTTGAATTAAACAATCAGACACATGGAAGATTCAAATATACAGAACAAATCACCATAATCCTATATTTTCTCTACCTTTGCAAAAATTACCAGTTTCACTAATTCCAAAGCACCTTGAATTTTACTGATTTTGGATTTGATCCCCGGCTGATGGAGGGAATCGAATCACTTGGATTTGAAATACCCACTCCCATACAACAACAGGCCATTCCAGTTATCATGGAGGGAAAAGACCTGATTGGTGCGGCTCAGACCGGCACCGGAAAAACTGCCGCATTTTTACTCCCCATCATTCACCGGGTGTTGAAAGAGGATTCCGGGTCTGGAATAAAGGCTTTGGTGATCGTTCCCACGCGTGAACTTGCAGTACAGATCGACCAGCATATGCAGGGGCTCTCTTATTTCACCTCTGTGAGCTCAGTAGCTATCTATGGAGGCACTGATGGAGCAACATTTACACGGGAGAAAACTGCTCTGACAGAGGGCGTGGATGTGGTTATATGTACCCCTGGCCGAATGCTCGCTCACCTCAACATGGGGTATGTGAATTTCTCCACCATCAGATCCCTTGTTTTGGATGAAGCTGACCGGATGCTCGACATGGGTTTTGTCGATGACATCATGAAGATCATATCTCATGTTCCGAAAGTAAGGCAAACATTGCTCTTTTCAGCCACGATACCTACGGATATCAAAATACTGGCTAAAAAGGTGTTGAATGATCCGTCGGAGATTAATATTGCCCTCTCAAAGCCTGCTGAAAAGATCCTGCAACTGGCCTATTCGGTTTACGATACACAGAAGTTGCCACTGGTAAAATATCTATTGGGCACCTCGAAAGGAAGGACAATCCTGATTTTCTGTTCTACCAAAAGCAGCACGAAATTGCTGAGCCGTGAATTAAAGAAAGCCGGACTTGAGGTTCAGGAGATTCACTCGGATCTGGAGCAGAAAGAACGTGAGAGTGTGATGAACAACTTCCGGGCAAAAGATATTCAGGTACTGGTAGCTACCGATGTGGTGTCGCGAGGCATAGATGTAGAGAACATCGATCTGGTACTGAACTACGATGTTCCCAATGATGCAGAAGACTATGTGCACCGCATAGGGCGTACAGCACGTGCAGAAGCCTCAGGAGTTGCGATCACCTTCATCAATCCTGATGGACAGTGGAAGTTTGCCGAGATCGAAAAGTTGCTTGGAAAATCAATACACAAAGGGGCCATTCCGTCCCAGTTTGGCGAAGCACCGGAATACGCGCCCAAGAAGAGACCCATTGGAAACTTCAGAAGAGGGAAGAGGTAAAAGAATTGCCAAAAAGAATTGCGCATCAATTGCACATGAATTGCGCATGAAATATCAAGAATAAATAAATGGCAATCTATGGCAATCTATGGCAATTGATGTGCAATTTCTTCTTTAAGATTTTTTCTTCAACACTTCCTCCTGCATCCCCTTCGGAAGGGGTTGGTATTCATAGAATTCCATAGAGTAATTTGCACGGCCGCTGGATAGGTTCCGCAGCTGCGTTGCATAGCCGAACATCTCCATCAGGGGAACAAAGGCAAGGACCTTCTGGGCACCTTTCCGGTAGCGGCGCATTGCCTCGATTTTTGCCCGGCGGCGATTCAGGTTGCTCACAATATCTCCAATGTAATCATCCGGTGTATTGACTTCCACCTTCATGACTGGTTCCAGAATAATGGGGCTTGCTTTCATGAAGCCATTTTTAAAGCAAATCGAAGCGCAGGTTTGAAACGCCATATCGGACGAATCCACCGGATGAAAGTTTCCGTCAAGCAACACCACCTTCACATCCACAACCGGGTATCCTGCAAGTATCCCACGATCCAGGGTTTTCAGGATCCCTTTGTTCACACTTGGAATAAATTCTATAGGAATTCTACCCCCTTTGATTTTATCAGAGAATTCATAGCCCTTACCTTCGTTCGGTTCCAGCCGCATCAGGGTTTGGGCGAACTGCCCCTTGCCACCGGTTTGCTTTGAATGTTTGTAGTTGGATTCCACCTCCATGGTAATTGTCTCGCGGAAAGCTACTGAAGGCTCACTAACCACTGCATCTACCTTGAATTCGTGTTTCAGGCGATCGATGATGATCTCCAGGTGCAGTTCGCCCATCCCGGAGATAACGGATTCCTCTGTTTCATCGTCATAGCGGATATGAAAAGAGGGATCTTCGTTGGCTAGTTTCGCAAGTGCTTCTCCCAGTTTGGCCTGTTCAGGACGTTTCGCCGGAGAAATTTTCATCTCAATAACCGCAGGGGGAATATGGATTGATTCCAATAACATCTTATGTTCTGCCCCACACAAGGTATCTCCTGTTTTAGTGAATTTCATTCCGATCAGTGCAACGATATCACCGGGTCTGGCCTCTGACACCTCTTCCCTCTCTTTAGCCCGGATCTTCAGGATCCGGCCGATCCGTTCGTACTTCCCTTTGGTAGAGTTGAAAACCTGCATCCCGCTTTTCAGGGTGCCTGAGAAGATCCGGGTAAATGTCTGTTGTCCGACGAAAGGATCATGAATCAGCTTGAAGGCCAGCGCCGAAAACGGTTCGGTTGGAGATGGGTGACAGGTATGGGTTTTTTCCGGATCGTCGGGATCGATTCCCACAACAGCTCCCACATCAACGGGTGACGGGAGGTAGTCCAGTACCGCATCAAGCAGTAACTGGATCCCTTTGTTTTTATAGGCGGCACCACAGAATACGGGAGTGATTAGTAACTTCAACGTGGCATCCCGGGCAGCAGTTTTCAGTAACTCAGACGGAACATCACCCTCCGCGAAGAAAATTTCCATGATCTCATCGTTGAACTCAGCAACTTTTTCAACCAGTTTGGCACGTGCCTCATCGCATTTGGCTTTGAGCTCTTTTGGGATCTCTGCTTCAACCCGGTCCGTTTCAGTAAAGAGATAGGATTTTTGTTCAATAATATCACAGATTCCAATAAAAGAATCCTCTTCACCGATTGGAATATGGAAAGGAAATGCATTGGCATCCAGGTACTTGTTCATCTGATCCACCACCTGGCAGTAGTCTGCCCCGGTACGGTCCAGTTTATTGACGAAGGCAATTCGAGGCACCCTGTACCGATCGGCCTGATTCCATACGGTCTCGCTTTGTGGTTCCACGCCTCCAACCGCACAAAAAACAGCGACCATCCCATCTATAACCCGTAGTGAACGCTCCACCTCTACGGTGAAATCAACGTGTCCGGGTGTGTCAATCAGGTTAATCTGAAAATCCTTCCAGGTACAAGAGATGGCAGCTGAAGCTATTGTAATACCTCGTTCCTGCTCCTGTTTCATAAAATCCATGGTTGCCTGGCCATCGTGCACCTCTCCCATTTTGCGGGTGGTACCCGTGTAAAATAGAATCCGCTCTGTTACTGTGGTTTTGCCCGCATCAATGTGAGCTGCAATCCCGATATTTCGAAGTTTATTTAATGTCATATACTGTTTTTGGGGGCGCAAAGGTACGGATTTTAGCTATACAAATCTTGTTTTCAATGGGTTTTATCGTCAGGGAATGAATGTATATCTAATTCTTTTCTGATCAAACACAGAATCCCGGAACTTTGCGTTTGTATTATTCCGGATCAATTTATGTTAAAATATGTAACGTTCCGGAAAGAAATGAGTCTTACTAACTGATAAAAAAGACCCTATTCATGATAAAAATCCGGAACATTCATAAATCATATACCAATGGACAGATGAACCTTCATGTTTTAAAGGGAATTAATCTTGACATTGAAGCCGGAGAGATGATCTCCATCATGGGACCATCCGGATCAGGAAAATCCACCTTGTTAAATATCTTTGGGATTCTCGATAATTACGATAATGGCGAATATTACCTCGACGGGAAGAAAATCCAGAATTTGAATGAGCGGAAAGCAGCATTGTTACGCAACCGGATGCTGGGGTTTGTTTTTCAGGCGTTCAACCTCGTATCGTTTAAGAACGCTATGGAAAACGTGGCCTTGCCGTTATATTACCAGAAGGTCCCCCGCCGGAAACGCAACAAGATTGCGTTGGAGTATCTCGACAAATTAGGGCTTAAAGATTGGGCTCACCACCTTCCGAATGAACTATCGGGAGGCCAGAAACAACGTGTTGCGATTGCCCGGGCCCTTATTACACAGCCCAAAGTGATCCTGGCAGATGAACCAACCGGAGCACTCGATTCAGTAACCTCGCAGGAGATGATGAACCTGCTCACTGAGATCAACCAGACTGGTATCACGATGATCATTGTAACTCATGAACTCGATATTGCCCGCCGTACACAAAAGACCATACGGATCATTGACGGAACGATCCAGGAAATCGTGGAAAATGAAGTACAAAGTACGTTGCGCCAAGATAAACCCATGATAGGGGGATGAAATCGTTCTTTGAAA
>ERZ890953.1709-NODE-1709-length-10590-cov-3.551780_pt1 | contig 10590 bp, 10 predicted proteins | sample MGYA00521264_ERZ890953 | MGnify/ENA primary metagenome ERZ890953 (study PRJEB32303, sample SAMEA104408629) | aquatic metagenome | biome: Brackish water; feature: Chemocline; material: water | place: Baltic Sea | collected 2014-10-26T21:54:00 | depth 200 m ... | reverse complement strand
TATTCACTTTTTGATATTCACTGAATAAGATCTTACAAAATAACTTATTGACTTGATTTTCTGCTAAAACTACCCCTGATTGTAATTCCAAAATTTCTGCCGGGCATAGGGCGGTAAGCTATTGATTGATAGTCAAGATCAAATAAATTGTTTATTTCAATTTGTAAAGATAAATTAAAATCTTTCAGTTGAAAACTTTTCCCCAAAAAGATATTAGATAAATTATACCCTGGCATGTATTCTGTATTCTCTTTTCCAAGATACCTGCGGCCTGTGAAATTGAATAGGTAGGAAAAGTAGAATCTATTCCGCTCCAATCTAATGGAGGCATTCAATGTGTGTACTGGCGTGTATATCAGCTGCTTACCGAATGATGAACCATTTGGGTTTATCTCTTTCTGGTAAGTTGCTTTACAAAAATTATACGTCACATTCAGGTCAAGGTTACTTTTCCAGTATGCGAATGTGGAATTAATTCCCGCTTCTATACCCCGTGATGCCACCTCACTGATATTTTCCGGTATCCAGATTGCGCTGCTGGCGCTTGAAGGTGACCATACAATCATATCCTGAATCAACAAATAGTATCCAGTCAATTCAGCTTCAAGGAAAAAGCGCTTCGAGTTATTTAACCAATTCCAGGTAATGCCGCCTTCGGCTCCATAACTAAGTTCAGGCAATAACTCAGGATTGCCCCATGTTTCCCAGTACAGATCGTTCAGGGAGGGATATCGGTAATTTCTTGAAAGGTTTGCTGAAAGGGAAAGGTTAATCTTACTGAATGGTTTGTATTCAACACCGATTGCCGGGATGAAAGGCATCAGTTTCCCGTCAACAACTTCTGCTCTTGCCAACCCCGACAAGGTTACTGCAGGAGTGACCTTGTATATCAATTCAATAAATCCAGCCAATACGTTTCTTTGCTTCTGGTTGTTGTATGCATCCGAATTGACCCAGTCATGGCTTAGATCCAACCCTGGTTTGACGGTGAGTCTTTTTATACCGATAATATCCAGCCGTATCCGGTTTGTAAAGGAATAATACTGATGCTCAGCATTGATACTATCATTTATGTAATGCAGGTAATCATTGATCAAAGATGATGAAATTTTAACGAACAGGCTTCTGTGAATATATGTATACTCTGCCAAACTACGTAGTGATTTATTTGTTTGATATTCAAGATGATCTGGCCTGATATTAGTATTCAATGGAGGAATCTCACGATTTGAGTAGTTATACCAGAAACGAGCTGAAATCAGATGTCGGTCTTTGATTTTGGCAAAGATATCCTGTGAAAACCCATATTGGGAATAAGATCCGTTGATTAATTTTTCGGTTTGTCCGGAGTAATCGTTGTAAAATGGGAAGTTGTTTTTAGCTGTTCCGAAGTTAGCCCGGGTATGAGACTGAAAATTCTTATTTCCAACTTCAGCATTCAACGTTGTAGTGTAATTATTGAAACTGGCAATCGTCTGAGATAGTGATACATGAAGAAAGTTATTCCAGTCTGGGTTGGTTTTCAGGTTAATAACTCCTCCAAATGCCCCACTTGTTCTGCTCAGGCCCGATGCTCCATAAAGGATCTCTACACCCTGAAATTGAGCAACAGGTAATTGTGAAAGGTCAATCTGGCCGAGCATTGGGGAATTAAGGGTAATCCCGTTCCATTCTATAATGGTATGATGGGCCGATGTTCCGCGGAAAGAAGGAGTAGCCAGGTTATTATTTCCATAAGATTTGATGAAAATAGTAGAGTATTGTGCCAGGATTGTGCTGAGGTTAGCATCCAGTCGTGGTATCAGAATGGTAGAATCAAGCCGGACTCGCTTAAATCCCATGTTGTTGACCGGGAAACTGGCCTTCACCTCTACCTCTCTTAGTTTGAGAGTATCTGATACATATTGTCCTGATGCTGTTGCATATCCAGATATAACAAGCAGCAGGAGAACAGACCTTCGTAAGTGCTTTCCGTTTCCCGTCAATGTTTCACTTTCTGCTAACTAGTATTTGATGAACTTCCGGTTTATTTTTGTTCCATCCTGAAGGGTAAATACGGCAATGTAAAGACCAGGCGGGTAGTCAGACATATCCAATTCTGCATGTTTGTCAATTGGTTTATCCGATACGAAGACCTTCCCGACTGGATCAAGAATGGAAAGATGAACGGAAGAATTAACGGTATGTTCAATTCTTAACTTATGATAAACGGGGTTTGGATAGATCCGGATAGGAGTAATATGAATTGAAGCCGGAACCGCCAGAGGCTTTACATAGATAATGCCCACAGCATCCAGATCCAAACCACCGGTAAAGAATGGTGTTGGCCATGGATCGTTGATGATGTGCTCTTGTGAATCGAATGCCCTGTATCCTTCCAAAATACAACCACCAACGTCAATGATCCGAATATGTGTAACTGCAGAGCGATCAAGAGAGAGGCTGTCTTTGAGGTCAGAGAGATCGAACGGAGTGCCGTAAAAAACCCGGTATTTCCCGGCAAGGTTATGGATGTGTGTTGCATCAATCGTCCCGAAAGTTGATACCTGAGGTGATTCAGGAGTAAGCGACACGGATGGAAACCTGACGAAATTAATACCATTCGAACTAACTTCTACAAAACCAAGTTCAAGAAAATCGTCGCCCCATCCGTTTTCAAAAACAGCAAAATCAGGGCCTGTACTATCGAACATTGGAGCTGGAAGGGTCAATGTTGCCACTCCCCTGTCGCCCAAACTGATAACAAAATTATCAGGAGGCCCTGTCGCATCTTCAGGAAAACCATAAGCAGGTTTATTTGAACCCTGATACATCTCATTGGTATCGACGAAATTAATATAGCCAAGTTCCACGGTACAACCACTCGCCCATGTCTTGAAAGCTGAACTGTCCTGATACATAGCTGTGGTACCGGGTTGTCCGGCTGGTGGGGGATACTGTGCGTATAAAATTTGTGTTGAAGCTGCAACAGCGATCAACATAAACATCCACTTTATCATAGGCTAAAATCAATGATTGAGCTACCTTCCTACCTATTTTTTGATAAACCTGGCAGATAGAGTTTTTGAACCTGACCTGACAGTTACGAAATAGAGCCCTGCAGAGTAGGATGAACAATCTATCCAGACACCTGATACAGTCATTTCATTACTCTGGTATATTGTACGACCTGTAATATCCCTGATAATGATCTCAGTAATTGGAGTCTCACCTGTATATTTAATCCTCACCTGTTCTTCAACCGGATTAGGATAAAGAGCAATAGACAATTCTTTCTCAACACGGGAATCAATCCCAACAGGAACACGATAATCAAGGGCAATAGCATCGGTGTTAAAGCCGGTCAAAAATGAGGTGACAGAGTCACCTGTTATGGTTCCCACGACATCTACACCAAAGCTTACACGATTTCCGATATTGGTATACAAATAGGAGTTAATATAATCTGTGGCATAGGAGGTGTAGTAGATATGATTTGCTGAGCCGGGATCCGGGAAGATGACAGTATCTTGCAACATACGGGTATCCAGGTTGAAAGATCCAATTCCATTGTTCAGTGTCAGGAAAAGCAGGGTGTCAATTATTCCGCTGTTCTTCATGCCGCCAGCCCCATTTCCTACCCGTAGGTTGAAAATGTAATTGGTGTATGCTTTACTGTCTGTATCATAAGCGGTTACACTTCCTACGTCAGTACTACCAAAGGGTGTTTCATTTACACTAAAAATAAATCTTGCATATTTGTGCAGATCGTTAATACCAACAGCATTAGGGCCAAAATTGATCTCTCTTTTTAATGTCCAGTTGTTGGGGTTAATAACTGCCATCTTTCCTTCAGTACCTAAATACCCTCCATTTATTGCCACATACACAGAATCCTGGTAATGTGTAATACCTTTGCACTCACCCGAGATGTTCTGAATCCTTGCGATTAATGAAAGATCATTTGCATTTAGTACCTCCACAAAAAATTTAACAACAGGATACTGCTTGGTAACGATTAACCTGTTATTATACACATAGAGCCTGCTCAGTCCGGAATCGGCCACGGCATTCAGGCGCTGCAATGTATTTGCATCATACATAACAATGCTGTCCTGGGCTGCGACATATATCTTAGCATTTGCAATAACTACATCCTGAACAGATTGCGTTTTTATCTCATCGAAAACATAGGTAGCTCCTGTAGAAGGGTTATATGTTTGTACCGTAACATAATCGACAGCGGGAGGTGTAGATTCGTATTGGTTTCCGTTAACAACAATCACTTGTTCAACCCACGAAGCTTCCTGTCCGAGAGCAATCCATGGCAGGACCACCATAAGTGCAAAGAATGAAAAGAGGAAAGTATATTTTTTCATATATTCATCATTTAATTGTTAATCAATATGTTGGAATACTTGATTAAGAGTCTGAAACACAACAAAGATACATGTTTTCGTGTTTGAATTCAGTAATTTATTGTAAATTTACATGCAAAACTGAATGACTATGTCTAAGAGGTTCAACACAATTCTTTTTCTTCTATTCTTTTTTTTCTCTATCCCATTTTATTTCTCCTGTTCAAAGTCCAGAATATCCAGCTGCAAGTCAAACCGTACCTATAAACAAAGTTCTGTCAAGAAGAACCGGAGTAACTACGGACAGAGGTTTGGACATAAACAAAGCTCTCCCCGCAAAGACTATGTGATTAAGAACCGTAAGAAATAGACACTGATTTGACCTGTTCCTTTGAAAATCGGGATTTATTTTGCCTCTCCATTTTTAAACTTTGTTGTTTTGACAGCTTTCCCGGTTTCATCATAATCAGTCCACTTTCCCTCCTTGATCCCGTCTGCATATGTTCCTGTCAGTTTTAGTTTTCCATTTCTGTAGAACTCTTTATACTCACCCTCCTGTTTGTTATTCAGGTATTTGACAACTGTTGCAATGGTATCGTTCTCATAAAAAGTACGTTGCGTCCCTTCAAAGGTACCAAAATGGTAATTATATATGGCTACCAGCCTACCCTCCCGATTGAACCATTTGGATGGTCCACTCTTCAGATTCTCCCGGTAGTATGCCTCTTCCTGGATTTTTCCATCATCATAAAAGCTCCGGTAAAGGCCTGTCAGCATACCCTGGTCATACTCTTGCCTTTTTATTAATTTAGATGATAACGGGCTATAATCAAATACAAGTCCATGTAGCTTGTTATCCTGATAATGCTCAACGTTACTGACCTTACCCATACGGTCAAACTGCAGGACAATCCCATCGAGTTTTCCATTCTTGAATGTTTCGACACGAATTACCTGGTCGTCTGTAAGATAGGTCTCCCATGTTCCATCTTTAACGCCATCTACATAACTTCCCCTGGTGGTAAGTTCGCCTTTTCTCTCATTCCAAAATCCATCCTTCAAGCCCCTTTCATTGAACTGATTGCCACGATCTCCTTTATTTTCAGGTTCGTTGGTTTGCGACCATGCCATAAAGGGAAGCACAATCAAGATCACCATTAATAAACTCAATATCTTTTTCATTTTTTTATTTGAATTAGGAACCCGGAAGTACAAAAATAAGAAATGAAACCTGATTACCCTGGAATCTCAGCCATTAAATCGAAATGGCTTGCTTCGGTAATCCGAACCGTATAAAAATTGCCGATATAAATGGGAACACCTGTTTTTCTAATCAATACCTCCTGGTCTACTTCCGGTGAATCGGCTTCGCTTCGACAAGCCCAAAACTCCTCCTCTTCCCTGTCTACAATAACTTTAATCTCCTTCCCCACAAATTCCTGGTTTCGTTTCAGTGAGATCTGTTCCTGGATCTGCATCAAACGTGCCTGGCGCTTCATCTTGATTTTCGCCGGGAGGATATCTGTAAATTGAAATGCAGGTGTTCCCTCTTCATGCGAATAGGTGAATACTCCCAAACGGTCAAACGATGACTCAGCTACAAATTGGCAAAGTTCCTCAAAATCGGCCTCTGTTTCACCAGGATAACCGGTAATAAAAGTTGTTCGAATTGCAACACCCGGGATTGTATTCCTGATCTTATCCACCAATTCACGAGTCTTATCACTTGTCATACCTCGTTTCATTGAATGTAAGATATGATTGCTGATATGCTGAAGTGGAATGTCAATGTAGTTGCAGATATTCGAGTGATCCCGGATGACATCCAGAACCTCTAAGGGAAAAGCATGAGGATATGTATAGTGCAGCCGAATCCATTCAATACCCTTGACAGATGCCAGTTTCCTGAGAAGTTCAGCCAGCCGGCGCTTTCCGTAGAGATCAATTCCATAAAAGGTTGTATCCTGTGATATAACCAACAGCTCCTTCACACCACTTTCGGCCAGATAAGTAGCTTCAGCAACCACCTCTTCAAGTGATTTCGACCGGTGAGCACCACGTATGGCTGGAATGGCGCAGAATGAACAGGTTCTGTCGCAACCCTCTGCTATTTTCAGATAGGCATAATGTGATGGAGTGGTGATACTCCTCTCACCCAGAAGCTTATTGCGAAACTCCCCTCCAATCTCACGTATTATTTCCGGTAACTCGCTGACCCCAAAAATACCATCGGCTTCAGGGATTTCAATGGTAAGTTCCTGGCGGTAACGTTCTGTAAGGCATCCCATTAGAAATAACCGATTGATCTTTCCGGTTCTCTTCGCCTCAGCATAGTGTAAAATGGTATCGACAGATTCCTGTTTGGCATCACCGATAAAACCGCAAGTATTAATGATGACGGTCTTGATGCCCTGGAGAGTTTCTGGTTCGAAAACAACGTTGAACTTGCTGTATTCCAGCTGCTTCATCAACACTTCAGTGTCGACCAGATTTTTGGCACAACCCATTGAAACCAGACCAATCCCTCTATTTTTTATTGATATCACGGTTGATCTGTAAAAAGACTCTCTACAAACTCCACGCGGTTGAAAACCTGGAGGTCTTCCATTTTCTCGCCAATGCCGATATATTTCACCGGCACTTTGAATTGGTCTGAGATTCCAATAACCACACCTCCTTTGGCAGTACCATCAAGTTTAGTCAGGGCTAACGCATTTACCTCGGTAGCAGCGGTGAATTGCCTGGCCTGTTCAAACGCATTCTGACCTGTGGATGCATCGAGTATCAAAAGGACTTCATCAGGGCCATCGGGAACCAGCTTCTGTATTACTTTTCGAATTTTTGACAGCTCATTCATCAGGTTGATCTTGTTGTGAAGACGTCCTGCAGTATCAATTATTACGACATCAGTTTGACTGGAGATAGCGCGATTTACCGTATCAAAGGCCACAGATGCCGGATCGGTTCCCATACCATGGGATACGATGGGAACCCCTACCCTTTCAGCCCAGATCGTAAGCTGGTCGACCGCTGCGGCACGAAATGTATCTGCGGCACCCAGTAAAACCGATTTTCCGTTTTGTTTAAACTGGTAAGCCAGTTTACCAATGGTAGTTGTTTTACCAACTCCGTTAACACCAACAACCATGATAATAAATGGTTTCTTCCCTTCGGGGAGAACAAACCCGGGGAGTTCTTCATTATTGTTTTCCTGCAGCAATGCCGCTATCTCTTCTTTCAGGAGCTGGTTTAATTCTCCGGTCCCAAGAAATTTATCCCGTGCAGCCCGTTGCTGGATACGTTCAATAATCCGAAGTGTTGTCTCTACGCCTACATCAGAGCTAACCAATACCTCTTCAAGATTGTCCAAAACCTCGTCATCTACTTTTGACTTTCCAACGACAGCCTTGGATATTTTTGAAAAGAGAGAGCTTTTCGTCTTTTCAAGACCTTTATCAAGGTGTACTTTCTTTTCGCCTGAGAAAATTTTAAAAAATCCCATTGTTTTGACGGGTTGAGTTATACCCTATAAAAAGTAGGGGCAATTCATGAATTGCCCCTACTTTTATGATACCTGAAAAGTTTTCTTCAATATTAATCAGCACTTGCTAGTTCTCTTTTGCTGCGAGGTAATCCTTTATTTTATCGTTAGGAACCATTGACTCTTTAAAAGCATATGCTCCTGTTTTTGGAGACCTGACCATCTTAATCACCTTGGTGATATCTTTGGCTGAGGCTCCTTTAAATGCTGCAACTACTTTCTTTGCCATAACTAAATGCTGTTATTTAATTTCTTTATGAACTGTCATCCTTTTCAGGGACTTGTTGTATTTCTTTATCTCCAAACGTTCCGGAGTGTTCTTCTTATTTTTGGTTGTGATGTATCTGGACATACCGGGAACACCGCTGGTCTTGTGTTCAGTACATTCAAGAATCACCTGAATCCGTTGATCTTTACTCTTTTTCGCCATTTCGTTCTCTCCTGTTTTAAGGCGTGCAAAATTAATTATTTTCCGGTTAATATCAAAACAATCCCGAAAAATCTTTACTTTAGAACCAAATTTTTCTTTTACAACAGATGATAAAAACTGAAATACAAGGCAAGGTTGGGATTGTATCATTGAATCATCCCGAAAAATTGAACGCATTAAGCCAGGCAATGGTACATGATTTGGTAGAGGCGTTTGAATCCTTTAAAGCAGAAAAGATCAGGGTAGTAATCATCACGGCAGAGCCAAACGAAAGCAATGTCTGGTCGGCAGGTCATTATATACCTGAACTTCCTGAAAATCATGAAGATCCACTTGGATATTATGACCCATTAGAGGTTCTTTTACGTACAATCCAGCGCTATCCAGGACCGGTTATAACCCAGGTTCATGGCAGTGTTTGGGGTGGTGCTTGTGACCTTATCATGTCATCTGATATTTCCATTGGAGATTCCACTTGTTCATTTGCAATAACTCCTGCCAAAATTGGCGTTCCATACAACGCCTCCGGTATCGGTCATTTTATCGCCCGACTGGACCTGAATCAGGCGAAAGAGATGTTTTTTACAGCCCGACCGGTAGATGCCGCAATGGCTGAAAATTGGGGAATTGTAAATCATATCGTAGAAGGGGATCAGCTTGCCGCTTACACTATGGAAATGGCTCAACATATAACAACACTTGCTCCGCTCTCCATTGAAGTAATCAAGGAGCAATTCAGGATTCTTGCGAACTCACAGGCATTGAGTGCCGACGTATTCGAAAAAATTGAGGGATTACGTACCAGGGTTTGGGAGAGCAAGGACTATCATGAAGGAATCAAGGCCTTTAATGAAAAACGCAAACCACACTTTACCGGAGAATAGTATCGATGAAGTGGGACTCATATTTAAATGGATATCAAGCCTTTCTGCAATTAGAGAAATCACTGTCAGCCAATACGGTTGAGGCCTATCTGCATGATGTGAAGACATTGGTCCAGTTTCTGGAACAATCCGGAGAAGAGGTGCAACCTGCCCAGGTAAAACTAAGCCATTTACAAGGATTATTGAAGTGGGTTACAACGCAGGGCATGACACCCCGCACTCAGTCGAGGCTGATATCGGGATTAAAGTCCTTCTACAAATATCTTTTGCTGGAGAACATTCTACAGAAAGATCCAACTGAGTTACTTGATGCCCCGAGGATTGGCAGAAAACTGCCGGTAGTACTTACAAGTGCAGAGATTGATGCACTGATTGAGGTGATCGATCTTAGCACACCGGAGGGCGAACGCAATAAAGCTATTTTGGAAACCCTGTATGGATGCGGACTTAGAGTTACTGAACTCATAAACCTGAAGATCTCATCTTTATATTTCCCGGAAAGTTTTGTTCGAATCATCGGAAAAGGGAATAAAGAGCGCCTTGTGCCTATAGGAAAAAGCGCACAAAAACAGATCACCATTTACAAAGACACGGTTCGTATCCTGCAACAGGTTAAACGGGGAAATGAGGATTTTCTTTTTCTGAACAGGCGCGGGTCAAAGCTATCCCGGGCGATGATCTTCAACATCGTGAAAGACCTAGCTGAAAAAGCAGGCATAAGGAAAACAATCAGTCCTCATACGTTTCGTCACTCCTTTGCCACCCACCTGGTGGAGGGAGGTGCGGATCTGCGGGCAGTACAGGAAATGCTTGGACATGAATCAATTACAACAACTGAGATCTACACCCATTTGGATCGGGAATACCTGCGGAGCACGATTACGCAGTTTCACCCACGAAAGTGATTTACGAGGTACGATAACAGTGATTTACGATTAACGATTAACGATTTACGATTGCATTTTTGATTTTGGATTTACGAGGTACGATTTATTTTCAAATCTGAAATAAATTGTACATCTAAAATCGTCAATCGGCATGTCCTAGCCTGAAATAAGTTGACCAAAATTAGTTGAAAAATGAATGCTAACTTTGGTGAAAATGACTGACAAAACGATGCAAAAGAAACCCAGCAGACAAAACCGTTTCTTCAGTGATACTTTTAAACGGCAGAAGATCAAAGAGCTGGATCAAAACCTGACGACTATAATGGAGATCAGCAAGGACTATGAGGTATCAAGAACTGCTGTGTATAATTGGGTATATAAGTACTCGGAAAGGTACACAAAGGATGTAAATCAGGTTGTCCAGCTCCAAAGCGAACAACAAAAGACCCGACACTTCAAAACACGGATTGCTGAACTTGAAAGGATTATTGGTCAAAAACAGATGACTATT
>ERZ890953.1707-NODE-1707-length-10594-cov-4.616093_pt1 | contig 10594 bp, 10 predicted proteins | sample MGYA00521264_ERZ890953 | MGnify/ENA primary metagenome ERZ890953 (study PRJEB32303, sample SAMEA104408629) | aquatic metagenome | biome: Brackish water; feature: Chemocline; material: water | place: Baltic Sea | collected 2014-10-26T21:54:00 | depth 200 m ... | reverse complement strand
ATTTTCTACTGTGCTGACAGTACGGGAGCGATAACCTTCGGCGGCGAACAGGCCGAACCCGTGTGATAGCGCCCACTCGTGTACGCGTGTAGCCATCGATTGGTAGCGGGCAAAACGATTTTCTAACCCTTCGGCCAGAATGCGATCCAATTGCAAATCAAGGGCGTTAATCAGCGATGTGGCCGGAGTAGCCGGAGTGGAATTTTTGAGGCGGTGTTTTTCGAGACGCACCAGGTCAAAATACCAACCGCGGTTTTCCACGCTGGCGGCGCGTTCCAGCGCCCGGTCAGATGTTGCGCCCAGGGCCAGCCCCGGAGGCAGTGCCAGGGCTTTCTGCGAAGATGTCAGTACAAAGTCCAGCCCCCAGGCATCCATTTCGATCGGCGCACCTCCCAGGGAAGAGACCGCATCCACGCAGATCAACGTATCCGGGCTGACGCCACGCGCTGCGGCGGCAATTGCATCTACTGGGTTTTGCAATCCGGTGGAGGTCTCATTGTGCACGATGGTCAAAACCTCATAGGGTTTCTGGCGCAGGGCAGCGGCCACATCTTCGGGGCGGATGGGCTGTCCCCATTCGGCTTCAACCGTATCGATCGATTTGCCGTTGCTTTTGGCCACTTCCAGCCAGCGCTCACTGAAGGCTCCATTGACACAGGCCAGCACGCTCGACTGTGCAAAATTTCGCACGGCGGCTTCTTGCAGGCCAGTGCCTGACGACGCACTGATGAAAACACGGTTTTGCGTGCCGAATAAAGGGCGCGCTTTGCCTTCCGCACGATGAAAAATGGTTTCAAATTCTTTGCTGCGGTGGGGCAGCATGGGGATGGTTTGCGCATCCATGACCTCGGGATCGACATCCATTGGGCCGGGAACAAACATGGGTGACATGGGGATTGCCTCCTAAGCGTTTGGTGAGAATGGCGCGATTGTACCAGTCTGCTGGCCAACGGCAAAGGTATAATATTGTCATGCGCAGGAATTTTGGGTTTCTAATTGTGCTGCTCGTGCTGCTGGCGGCCTGCCAGGTCAGCATCTTCGCGCCGCCCACCAGTACGCCATTGCCCCCCACAGCCACGGCTACGGCCACAGCTACGCCCCCGCCACCTACAGCCACACTTCCACCAGCCACGCCAACCCCGTCGTTGCCCGATGTTGCTGAGTATATCGTCCGTCCGCATCCAGATGGCGATTTATATGTGGGCGACCGTGTCAGTTTTGAGGTTATTGTGCCGGATAGCGCTGTGCTTGGGGCTGAATTTTCCTTGCAGATGATGGATGAAAATGGGGAAGTACTTGGCGAGACAGGGTTTGCCCCCTTTGGAATCGGTGGCCGTCAGCAGGCGACTCTTTCCTGGGTGTGGAACACCGCGGGGCTGGAGGCGGGCGCGCATGATTTAAGCCTGACGATTCTTCCCGACGGCCCCACCTGGACTGAAACCTTCTCCCTGCTCCCCGCGGACGAACTGGCCCGTGAAACGCGCCTGGCACTCTGGGCATATGATGAGAGCGACTGTTGTTTGCTTTACTATATTTCAGGCACATCTGCGCAGCGCGATATCGCCGCATTGCTCACCAGCGCCGATGCACAAGCCTCCGATGTGATGGTTAAATTGGGGGTCGAATTTGATGAGCCGATTACCGTTACGCTGATGTCGCGGGTTGTGGGGCATGGCGGATTTGCCACTGGCGAAGTGTATATTTCCTATCTCGATCGCAATTATGCTGGCAGCGATTTCGACCTGGTGCTGCATCATGAGATGGTGCATATTCTTGATGCGCGGCTGGGCGGGAACTTGCGCCCTTCTATTTTTGTCGAAGGGCTGGCGGTGTATCTTACCGGCGGGCATTTCAAGCCCGAATTGCTGATGCCGCGCGCCGCGGCGCTATTTGATCTGGTTGATGAGCAGAGCGGTGAAAGCTGGTATTTGCCCCTGGCGCCTCTGGTGGATAATTTCTACCAATCGCAACACGAAATCGGTTATCTTGAAGCAGGAGCGCTGGTGGAGTATATGGTCGATACCTGGGGATGGGGGGCCTTCGATGCGTTTTATCGTCAGATCGAGCCAGGGAATGACGGGCAGGCCCAGGCCATTGACCGGGCCTTGCAAACCCAATTTGGCATTCATTTGAGCGATCTGGAAGCGCAGTTTATCACGGCGCTCAAAGCGCAATCGCTTTCCCCTGAGTTGCGCGAAGATGTGCGCCTGACCGTACAGTATTACGATTCCGTGCGTCGCTATCAGCAAATGCTCGACCCCTCCGCCTATTTTCTCACGGCCTGGCTGCCCGATGGCCCGCAGATGCGTGAGTATGGCATCACAGCCGATCTAACGCGTCCACCTGATCACGTTGAGAATATTACCCTCGAGACGATGCTCGTCGCCGCCGATGAGCAGTTGCAATCCGGGCACTATGTGCAAGCCGCCGAAACTGTGCAGGCCATCAATGCGGTATTGACTGCGATGGCGGAGGGCGCGGCGCAGCCCTTCACCGCTCACCCGGTTGCCGAAGCCTACTAAGCCATTGCAAATTGGCTTACCGAAATGGAATATCAAGTGCAGCGCATCGACATGGATGAGAATGGCATTGTCGCAGAAGTCAGCGCACTGGGCAGCTATTTAATGACCTTGCAGCTTTCCTGGGATGGAGAACAAGTATATTTCGAGCAAAGCCAGTGAATAGAGCAAAGAGCATAAAGGGACAAGGCTGCGAAATTCAACCTTGTCCCTTTATGCTCTTTGGAACGTGCCCACGCATTAGAAAATTAAAATCAGAATGAAAATCAGCAAGCCAAGGGGAAGCAGTACCAGCCCGATGACAAGCAGCACTGCCCCTAACACGAGTGCCACCACCAGGCCAATGACCCCACCAACAATCCCCAAAATGACACCAATCAGCCCAAACACCAACCCCAATATTCCGGTAACAATCCCAACGATAAATTCGATGATGCCCATAGTTTTACCTCCATATTTTGTCATGATGGCTCCTGCAAATGCTTGGAGTGGAGCCGTTACAAATTGAGATTTTGTAGAATAGTATACGCAAGTGCTATCAGCGGGTTGCATACTTCCCGAAAAACTGTGGTAAAACTTAACCGAAAGGTGTTGTAAGCAATGCTAAGGAGAGCTTAAAGATGAACAAATACCGCTATGGTTGGCCGATTCTTCTTATGTTTGCCGCGCTGCTGGCAATTTCATGCAGCGCGATTAGTGATATTGCTGAAAAGGCGGGACAGGTACAGAGTGCTGCGCGTACCGCAGCGGCTCTGGCAACCGCTGGTCAGGAAATTATTACTCAGGTCGAGGGCAGCGGCATTTTGAAAACCGTTGAAGCGGCCGCAACCTTCGCCGAAGAAAGCGGCCTGATTGCGACGGTGCAAGCTGCCATGACGGAGATTCCGGGTGAAGCATCCGATGCGATTGCCACTTTGGGTGTGGCGCTGACGCAAGGCGCGTACGGTGAGGCGCCAGCGAATATCCCGCTGGTCAATGCCGAAATGAATAATTTTGTAGGCAGTGAAAGTCTGGTGTCGTATACCACGCCGCTGGCATATCAGAGTGTTGTCGATTTTTATCAGGCCGAAATGCCGGTTGATGGCTGGACGAAAGATGACAATAATTCTGTAAGCTCATTGAGTTACACTGTACTGGCCTATGGAAATGCGGCTGAAACTGCCACCGTTACAATCAGCACAAACCCGCTGGGTGGCGAGACAATTGTATTGATCAATATTTTCCATTAAGTATGCCGAGCACACTCTACAAAGCTGACTTCATCGACCAATATCAGCGCCCGCTGCGTGACTTGCGCATTTCTGTCACCGATCGCTGTAATTTTCGTTGTGCCTACTGTATGCCAAAAGAAATTTTCGGACGCGAGCACGCTTTTTTACCCAAATCAGAGCTGCTAACCTTCGAAGAGATTACTCGTCTGGCACGCATTTTGGTTTCGCTGGGTGTACGCAAAATCCGGCTTACCGGTGGTGAGCCACTGCTGCGCCGTGAAGTGGAAACGCTGATCGGCATGTTGGCAGAAATCCCTGAGATTGAAATTGCCATGACCACCAACGGATCGTTGCTGGCGCGCAAGGCGCAACTCCTGAAGAAATCCGGCCTCGATCGGGTTACGGTTAGTCTGGATGCGCTGGACGATGCTACATTTCGCCAAATGAACGATGTTGACTTCCCGGTGCAAACCGTACTTGATGGCCTAGCCGCTGCGACAGAAGCGGGTCTGGCACCCTTGAAAATTAATATGGTGGTCAAACGCGGGGTCAATCATAACGATATTCTGCCGATGGCTCGCTATTTTCATGGCAGTAGTCACATATTACGCTTCATCGAGTTCATGGATGTTGGCTCCACCAACGGCTGGCGCATGGATGATGTGGTACCGGCCAAAGAAATTGTCGAAACGATTGACGCCGAGATACCGATTGAGCCTCTGGAAGCCAATTACCGCGGCGAAGTCGCTAATCGCTGGCGTTTCAAAGATGGCGGTGGAGAAATTGGCATTATTGCCTCCGTCACGCAGCCTTTCTGTGGCAACTGTACGCGCCTGAGACTTTCGGCCAAAGGCGAGTTGTATACTTGCCTTTTTGGTAATCACGGAAATGATTTGCGCGCCTTGCTGCGCGATGGCGCCTCGGACGCAGAACTCCACCAGCAGATTGCCGGTATCTGGCGGCTACGCAGCGATAATTATTCCGAATCGCGCTCATCAGAAACCCCGGCATCGCCAAAAGTGGAAATGTCGTATATCGGAGGCTGAAATGCTCCCCCAACATACCGAAACCATCATCTTCGATTTGGATGGTACCTTACGTCACAGTATCCCTAACGCTGATGAAACCATGTATGGTTTTGCGGTAGAGCTTGGCTTGTCCAACAATCCCGGTTGCCGACGGGCTGGCGCACAGTGGGCGCATTATTATTGGGCGCAATCCGCGGAACTGTTGGAAGATGTAAAAAAATATGATCGTTTGAATGGGACATTTTGGAAAAATTACGCACGACGCTACATCGAAGCGCTCGGCAGCAACGGGCTGGATGCGGCGGAACTTGGCTCGGAGTTGGCTCAACGCATGGATACAGAATTCAGCCCCCGAAGTGTTGTCCACCCTGAAGATATCGAAACCCTGAAGATTTTACGCGACGAAGGCTATCACATCGGATTAATCTCGAACCGTACATCGCCTTGCCATGAAGAGTGTGAAGAACTGGGTTTGATGCCTTACCTTGATTTTGCGTATGTCGCCGCAGAAGTCAATACCTGGAAGCCGGATCCAGCGATTTTTGAGCGCGCCTTTGAAATCACTCGCAGCCAGCCTGAACATATGCTCTATATTGGCGATAATTATTTTGCGGATATTGTTGGGGCGCGGCGTGCCGGTATTTTCCCCATTTTAGTCGATCCACGCGATGTTTTCCCCCAGGCTGAGTGTGTCAAAATCAGCGCTGTCAGCGATTTGCTGGCTATGCTGCGATAGTTTGAAACTGCTCAGGCTAACGCCTTCGCAGAGATAATTCCGAAAAAAGGGTATGGGTGGGGTGCGCAGCACCCCACCCATACCCTTTTTTCGGCCTCTTTTGCTTCGAGGCTGATTTGTTTCGATAGTATTTTTAGAAACGCTTTCCCGATGCAAAACTTATCGCGGGGGATGAAATCTAACCTGGTGATTCACAAATTTGCCTTCGCAATAAACAAATTTGGCGGAGAAAAACTCCGGGCGCTCCAACCAGGGTAAAAAGATGTAGTCACCCTCCCAGAGATTTAAATCCACCAACTGTTGATTTGGCACCCAGGCGAGATTCCCCTCGGGCGAATCGATCAACTCTCCATCAAAATCTGTTACAACAAATACAAACGCGTACCAATCTTCATTGCGCGCGAAAAGTGGGAAGGTCAGAATCCCTTTGAGCGTCAAATCGTTGGCGGTCAGCCCCGATTCTTCGAAGATCTCGCGCCGGGCACATTCCTCGGGTGTCTCGCCCGGCTCGAATTTTCCCCCCAGCCCATTCCACTTGCCTTCGTGAATATCATTCTCTTTCTTCACGCGATGAAGCATGAGGGTATGCCCATCTTTGCGCAAATAACATAATGTGGCGAGTTTCATAGGGTGCTCTTTCCTGGGTATTCCTCCAAAAAAGGTGCAGAGCAGCCATGCTGCCCCGCACCTTTTCGGTTTCTCTCTGCGGAGAGGGAGGGATTCGAACCCTCGGTAGCCTTGCGGCTACAGCGGTTTTCGAGACCGCCCCAATCGTCCACTCTGGCACCTCTCCAACTTTGCGGGCAGAATTATACCAGCGGAGTGTTGATTGGTAAACGAATCAGATGGCAAAAAAGGTATGCGGCTCGGGGAAATAAACCTCCGAAATGCCGGCTTCCTTGAGCTTCTGCATCAGGGGTTTCGCGCCGCGCTCTTCACCGTGTACCAGGAATATTTTTTGCACCTGATCTTTGACAGCTGTGGCATATTCGATGAGCATTTCTTGTCCGGCATGCGCCGACAGGCCGCCGATAGTGGCAACCTCGGCACGGCGTCGGTACTCTTCTCCGAAGATTCTAATTTTCTCCTGTCGCTCGGCCAAACGCCGCCCCAGGGTGTGGGGTGCTTGCCAGGAGACAATCAGAACCGTGTTGAGCGGGTTTTCAATATGATTACGCAAATGGTGCAAAATGCGCCCGGTCTCTGCCATGCCAGAAGCCGAGATGATCACCGCTGGCCCTTGCAGCTTATTGATCGCTTTGGATTCTTCTACTGAACGAGTGTAGGTCAGCGTATCAAAACCCAATGCGGCGCGGTGCTTATCGTTGCGCATAAACTCCAGCGTTTCTTCATCGAATACTTCGGGGTGGGCGCGGAATATATCGGTGGCATTGACAGCCAGCGGGCTATCGACAAATACCGGGATGCGGGGAATATCGCCGCTATCGAGCATCTGGTGCAGGCAGTACACCAGTTCCTGTGTACGCCCCACAGCAAATGCCGGGATGATGACTTTCCCGCCGCGGTTTGTGGTTTTGATGACAACTTCGCGAAATTCATCGAAGGCTAGTTGCGGGTCACGATGGGCTTTGTCGCCGTAGGTGCATTCCATCAGCAAATAGTCGCTATTGCTGGGCAGTACGGGGTCGCGCAGCAGCGGCATATCACGGCGGCCAATGTCGCCGGAGAACCACAAACGGTAGGAGCGGCCTTTTTCTTCAATATCCAGCACCACCGCGGCGGATCCCAGAATATGCCCGGCCTCAACAAAGCGGGCGGTCACCCCGGGGACGATTTCAAATTCTTCTTCATAGGGGACACCCACAGTGAATTGGGCGACATGAGCGGCATCGACCTGGGTATAAAGCGGCTCGACAGGCGGCTCACCATGCCGGGCGCGTTTTTTATTGAGATAGGCGGCGTCTGATTCATGAATATGCCCGGAATCCATCAACATCAGATTGACGAGGTGTGCAGTGGCTTTGGTGGCGTAAATGGGGCCTTCGTAGCCGTCTTTGACAAGATGCGGCAGGTTGCCGCTGTGATCAATATGGGCATGGGAAAGAAGTACCGCATCCAGATCTTTGGGATCAAAATGGAAGTGTCGGTTGCGTTCGTAGGTGTCGCTGCGACGGCCCTGGAATAAACCACATTCCAGCAGTAGCTTATACCCGTTAATTTCGAGCAGATGCTGAGATCCGGTTACGGTTTGGGCTGCCCCGTGAAAATGAATATTCATCTGTTTACCCTTTTTGGTATCGGATAGCCAGGGCTGTTCAGTTCTCAGTAGAAACCGATGATTTTGCCGCAGAGTGCGCGGAGCGCGCAGAGTTTTCGTAATTTCTCTGCGTACTCTCCGCGTTCTCTGCGGTTAAGCAGCTTGTCCCTGGCCATAGAACTGAACAACCCTGATCAGATAGCTGATGGACTAAACGCGCATGGCGGCCAGCAGTGTAAATATTTCGTCGCCGTAGGTCTGCCGCCGCCAGGGAATCGAATCGAGAACGATGGCAAATTCCGCTTTGGTTTGCGGATTCTTCTCTGCCAGATTATAGAGAATATCTTTGGGCAAAATCACATCGGAATTGACTCCCCAATCTTGCGCTTTGCGGATGCGCCAACGCCGCAGTTGTTCCACGCGGTCAAGATAGGTGCTGCTGGGGCGTGGCGTGCGCGGGGGGTGCAGTGGTTGTGCTTTCAGGCCCCGGTGTATGGATGCAAGAATGCCTCCACCCAGCCAATCTGCCTGCCGTTTGGAGATGCCGCGCAGGTATTCCAGTTCTTTTTGTGATTTTGGGGCCGCCATAGCAATTTCTATCATGGCTTTGTCGCTGATGACTTTAAACAAGGGCCGGTTGAGCGTGTGCGCTTTTTGGTCACGGAAGATGCAAAGCTCATTCAAGACAGCGGCCTTCTGTGCATCAAGGTCGTAGGAACCACGGACTCGCCAGACATCGGGTTTGCCATTGCGATGATTCAGCGAGTCGGTTTTGCTGTAGCGCAAAAAGTCTTCTTCGGCTAATTTCAGACGGCCCTTTGCCAACAAGGCGGCTTTCATTTGACTACGCAGAGGAATTAGAAAATGAGTATCTACCTGCGCATACCGCATCATTTCTGCAGGTAATGGACGCTGCCCCCAATTGGCGCGCTGGTATTTTTTATCAACAAAAATTCCAAATTGATTTTTTATGATTGAACCCAAACCAACTTTATCCCACCCCAGAATACGCGCGGCCAGCATGGTGTCGAATAAATGCTGGATGGTAAAGCCAAAATCCTGATGCAAAATGATCAGATCATATTCAGCGGCGTGGAAGATTTTCTCGATGGCAGGATTTGCGAATATATCCCCCAAAGGCGAAAGATCATCCAGGGCAAGGGTATCCACCAAATAATCGTTTGTTGGCGTCGAAAATTGGATCAGGCAAACTTGTTCACGATACGCATATAAGCCATTGGCTTCCGTATCTACTGCAATTATCGTTTCTTGGGAAAGGGCATCAACCAGTTGAGATAAAGCATGTTTGTGAGCAACAAAAATAGGCTGAGGTAAATCTTCAATATGCATGCAGGTATTATAGTCTATCCGTGATAAGTTTTCTCAAAAACTATGGCATCCGCACCGCTCTGATAATAACCGGGTTCGCGGCCGATTTGATAGTAGCCAACCGCCTGATACAACTGAATGGCAATGGTATTCTCCTCGCGTACAGTCAGGCGGATGCGATCTGTTTGCAGGGCGTTTTCGCATCGGTTGAGCAAGGCGCTTCCGATACCCTGACGGCGATATTCGGGTAATACGGCAAATGTCGCGATCCAGCCAATGCCCGATGGTTTCCCGTGTTCGCCTGCAATAAATCCGATCATTTTTTGTTGGAGCACGGCTTTAAATCGCACGATATTAGTGAACGATAAAACACCTACCAAATCGAGCAACGTCCAGGCATCTTCCTGAAAACAGATGGTTTCTAGCTTTCGTAGTTCGTTTAAGTCACGCCAGGTAGCCGGAAGAATTTGCATCTGACTACCTGGCAGGGTGATAGCTTCGGTTTGCATAAAAAAAGCGCAAAACCAGGGAATCAAGGACAAACACCGATTCCCTGGTTTTGGGTACTAGCCTTCTTTTTGCCCTTTGACAAAATCACTTATCAAACTGGTGAATTCCATTGGGAAAATATACTTGGTAGCTGCGGAACCACCTAAGCCTTTGAGCATCTCAAAGTATTGCAGCGTCATGGTCTTCTGGTCAATCTTCTGCGCTGACGAGAATATCATACTGAGTGCCGATGCATAGCCTTCGGCTTGCAACAGTTGAGCTTCTTTGGCGCCTTCGGCTTCCAGAATTGCCGCTTGTTTTTGGCCCTCTGCCTTAAGAATTTCGGACTGCTTCTGTCCTTCAGCCACGTTGATGGCAGCCTCGCGCGAACCGGTCGATTCCGTCACCAACGCACGCCGCACGCGTTCAGCCGTCATTTGACGGTTCATGGCGTCCTGAATCTCACGTGGCGGGATGATCTCGCGGATTTCGACGTTGGTGACTTTGACGCCCCAGCGCTCGGTGACTTCATCAAGGCGCGTGCGCAGCATATTGTTGATATGCTCGCGTTCCACCAGCACGCCATCCAGTTGAATGCCGCCAATCACGGCGCGCAAGGTTGTGGTTGCCATGCCTTGCGCGGCTGATTCGAAGTTGCTGACCTGCAGCACGCTTTCGACTGGATCCAGAATGCGATAGTACCAGATGAAGTCAATTGAGATGCCGGCGTTATCGGCGGTGATGGCCGTCTGATGTGGAATCTCGCGCACTTGTTCGCGCAAGTCTGCTCGCACGCCGCGGTCAATCACCGGAATTAAAAAGATGATCCCCGGTCCCTTGGCGCCAACACAGCGTCCCAGGCGAAAAACCACCAGACGTTGATATTCTGGAATAATCTTGATCGCGCTGGCGATGAAAATCAACGCCAAAACAACCACGCCGCCGATTAGACAGGTTAGAAAACCGCCAACCGCGCCTGCGCTTTGAGTTAGTATTGAGTACAACATATTTTTGCCTCCTACAGGTTAAAAAAATTGGGTCTCTGGGAATCCCCGTGGTAGTAG
>ERZ890953.1706-NODE-1706-length-10596-cov-3.525851_pt1 | contig 10596 bp, 6 predicted proteins | sample MGYA00521264_ERZ890953 | MGnify/ENA primary metagenome ERZ890953 (study PRJEB32303, sample SAMEA104408629) | aquatic metagenome | biome: Brackish water; feature: Chemocline; material: water | place: Baltic Sea | collected 2014-10-26T21:54:00 | depth 200 m ... | reverse complement strand
GACGGCTGCGGCGCGTCCTGTGGCGAATGCGAAGAGGGATTGGCTTGCGAAGCCGGTATGTGCTCCTGCGTCCCCTCCTGTGACGGCAAGAACTGCGGGGCCGACGGCTGCGGTGGCGTCTGCGGCGAATGCCAACCCGGCTGGTACTGCAAATACGGAACCTGCTCAGAGGGCGAATGTCTCCCCTCCTGCGCCGGTGTCGAGTGCGGCAACGACGGCTGCGGAGGCGTTTGCGGCACCTGCGGAGAGGGCTTTGAATGTACGCCCAACGGACAATGCCAGGAAATCGTCGATTGCGAGCCAAAGGTCGCATTGGTCTGCTCTGACGAACAACTCTACTGGGCCGATTCCTGCGGCATCCTCGGTGAGAAGGTACAGGATTGCAAGTACGGATGCGGCGAAGGAGAATGCGCACCGGAACCGGAAGTCGACATCGACATTCCCACCAATGGCGATACCATCGATGAGCCCGACAGCAGCTCCGCAGCCAGTGGCGACGTCGTGACCTTTGGTACCGGTGCCAAGTCGGGTGGCTGCGGTACCGGGAACGGTAACCCGGCGTCTGCCATGGTACTCCTGGCCATCTTCTTCCTGGCCTTGCTGCGCCGCCGCAAGACGGCCCGATGAGCACCAGACTGCCGGTCCTGCTCTTTGCTTTTGCCCAGCTGGCCCTCCCTCTTTCTGGCTGTGGCAGCGGTACACCCGGAGCTCCGGACCTCGGGGCTGACCTTGCCGGGGATTCAACCCACGTCATTGCCGACAGCACAGGTGAGACCGGCCTTGCCGAAATCGTAACCAAAGATCTTGGGGCCCCGCCAGACGTCGCGCTTGATCTTCTTCAAGGACCCGATGATTTCACCGCCGATATCGCCGACCTTCCAGACTCGCTGACGGGTGACCTGGCCGATTCCACCTCATTTCCAGACGGCGATGAGGGTCTTGACGCACCGTCGGATTCGACCCTAGACCCCGACGAGTTCGAAGCGGACGTCGCACCCCCACCACCGCCCCTTTTCGACCACGAAATGATTCAGGACCATGCTACCGCCGCCTGTCACTTCTCTGACCACCACACCACTTTGAAGGACGGCGTCCTGGTAGATGTCTGGCATGTCACATACTACTCCTGGCAAGTGGTCGATGGCCTCCTGGAGCCCATTGTCATTCAGGGATATGCGGCCCGGCCGACGGTGGGGGACAAACCACTGCCCGGGATTGTCAAAGCCCATGGGCTCGGCGGCTTCGCGGAGGAGTCCCACGCCACCGGCACCGCGGCACTGCTGGGGATGTTCGTCCTGGCGTACACCGGCCCCGGTGGCGGCACCGAGCCGGCCAACACGTCAGAAGGTCTGCCGGCTTCCCATGACAACGGCTACCGGATGTTCGACGTGCTCACCGACCTCCGCGGCACCTGGTTCTGGGGTCATGCCATGGCTGCCATGCGCGGCCTCACCTGCCTTGCCAACCACCCCGAGGTCGACGCAAGCCGCCTCGGCGTTACCGGTTTTTCCGCCGGCGGCGTCATCAGCAATCTGGTCAGCGGCGTCGATCCGCGCGTCAAGGCCGGAGTCCCCTTGAGCGGAGTCCTTGCCTGGGACGTTGCCGCCCAGTCCCCCGACGCCTGGCAACATGATCTGCTTACCGAGGCCGGCCTGGACATCGAGAGTCCTGAATGGTTGAAGTTGATGGAACTGGTTGACCCCACGGCAATCTACAGCGACAATTCTGCTCCCACCATGATCGCCAATGGCAGCAGCGATGAGTTCTTCCCGCTAACCGCTCACATGGCCACCTACGGCGCCATCTCGACGCCCCGGCGCACGTCCCTCGCAGGCAACTTTGACCACGGCTGCTTTCTGCTCACGGGAGGGGAATCACCAGAGACCATCAAAGCCCGGGCCGAGCTCCGGGCAAATGGGGCCCAACTGCTCTGGTTCCACCACCACTTCGGCACCGATGAGCGTTTCTCTTACGTGCCGCAAACCCCGACCTTCACCGCAACGCCCCTCGGCCTGGCCACCGCCGTGGCCGCCACCGTCGATGGCGGCGGCTCCCACCTCGAAGTCGAAGAGGTAAAAGTCTGGTGGAGCAACGACGATGCCTTCCTTTTTGGCTCCGTGACGCTGCCGCCGCAGGGAGGGGGAATCTACGGTGAATTGGCCCTTTTCCCGACCCAGGCCAACACCGTTCTCTATGTGGATGTGCAATACAAAACCAAAGAGTGGCTGGCACCGCTCCGCTTCTCACTGTCATCGGAACCGCAGATGCCTGCGGGCTTCGTGCCCCACATCCGCGACGTCAATTCATGCTTGTAGGGCTCCACGGGTCCAATGCCCACAAGTGCGTACTGCTGAAGCTCTCAACCAACGACAGCACGCTGGCCAGCAACTCGGCACTCGCCGCCACCGAGCCCCCCATGAAGGTCCGGGAAAGCTGTTGGGCTAATGTCAGTTGCGGGTAATAGACCAATTCGACCCGGGGGTCGCTTCCCAGCTTCGCCTGGATGCGGAGCGCGTCCAGCGCCTCCAGGGAGCCGCCAGCGTGGTCGCCCAGCTTGCGCTCGATGGCATCGGCACCGGTCCAGACGCGCCCCTGGGCCACTTCCTCCACTTTCTCCGTGGTGAGACCGCGCCCCTGGCAAACGCGCTGCACGAAGAGGTCGTACACCTCTCGCAAGCGCAGCGTGAGCGCCTCCAGTTCCTCTTCACTCAGGGCCCGGTCGAGATCCATCAAGCCAGAGTGCTCGCCCCTCTCAAACGTCGTTCGCCCAATGCCCAGCTTGTCCAGCAAGCCGCTGGCCACAACCTTCCCGAACCAGATACCAATGGAGCCCGTAACCGAGCCCGTGGAGAGGTAGATGTCCGGGGCCGCCACGGCCAGGTAGTAGCCGCCAGACGCAGCGACATTGCCAATGGAAACGACCATAGGGTGCTGCGAAGCCAGCTTCTTCAGCGCCGCATGCATTCGCTCAGACGCAAGGGCCGAACCACCAGGACTGTCAATGCGAACCAGCACACCATCGATACGAGGATCTGCGCCGATTGCCTTCACTGCCGCAATCATGGCATCGCTGCCCACAAAACTGCCAAATAGCGGCAATGCGAAGCCGCGGCCTTCGACGATACTTCCCTGGATAACCAGGACGGCGATCTTCGAGGCCGCACCCCAGGTTGTCTCTCGCACTTTGCGCAAAGGATAGGTCGCACTCAACCGCACATCGCCATAGCCCAGGTCGTTGAGCAGTCCCTTGATGTCAGTGCGTGCGGCCACTTTCCCCACCAAACCCGCGGACAACGCCTGCTGTGCCGTGTAGGGCGCTCCATCGATCCACCCACGCACTTGCGCGGCTTCAATCCCGCGGGCCGCGGCGATGCCGTCCACCAGCTGGGCGTAAAAGCTGTCAAGCATGTGGCGGTGCGCCTCTTGATAGGCCGGTGACGGCTCGGACCGCTCAAACTTCTCGGGGAAGCTCTTGTAAGCTCCAACACTGGCAAACTGCGCCTTGATACCGATCTGAGCGAGGAGGTCCACGTAGAAGTTCAGCCGCGAGTGAATGCCGGTGAGGAAAAGTGACCCCGCAGGATTGATCAAGATATGGTCGGCGTGTGCAGCCAGATAGTAAGCTTGATTGGAACTTCCCAGCAAATACGCTACAACCTTCTTGCCGTGGCCCCTCAACTCGCGCAAAGAAGCCGCCAACTCTTGTGCCTGAGCCCAGCCGGTAGCCATGGGCCGAAGGGTCAGAAAGACCCCAGTAACGGCCGGGTCTTCCCCCAACTTCCGCAACCGCAGGCGAAAGTCCAGGAGCGTCTCCGGCCCCGGACCAAAGAGACTGGCCGCGCGCGTCTCAGCAAAGGCCACGGGAACATCCAACACTACGAAGTTGTTTCCCGGAACCAGCCTCGAGGGTTCGGAAACGGCGGTGAGACGAACTGCACCAAAGTAGTCGTTACCCCCGTCAAGCCACCCATAGCCTCCGGCCAAATCCGCGTATGCCGTGGAGAGGGTGAGAGTCGCCGCAGCGCCGAATTCGGAGCCGCTGTCGGTGTGTCGGTAGCGCCCCTTGACAGCCAGTTCCAACCCCGGCCAGAGCACGCCCGACAGTCCCGCCTGTGGCTCGAGCCGCTGCGCTTCCCGGTCGCTATCGAAGGAGAAGTCCAGGCGCAACCGGTCAGTCCCGGGACGAAGCGACAACCCCGCCCCCAGGCGAACCAGGGAAGCCCCCGCACCATAGCGTGAGTCATCCAGCGACTCCTCTGACATGTTGGAGGCACTCAACCCTACAGAGAGCCAGCGGGAAGGCAGAAACAGCAAACCCGCCGAAATGGGGTCCCGGCCACCCCCAAGGTCGTCAGCGTATGTGTGGTGCCAGGAGAAGCCAGCCTTGAACGCAGGCCCCAGATTGAGACCAACATCGAGGTTGACCCGAGGCATCGACTGATCGCCCAGCAATGAAACACGAGTAACCCCAAAGGCCAGCGTCAGGGGCCCCCCCAACGGTGTGCCGAAACTCCCGCCCTGGGCAATGGAAGCCCAATAGAGACCCAACTGAGGCCCCTCAACGAGGGCCACTGAGGCGGGATTCGCCATGCCACCTAGCAGGGGATAAGGGGCGGCCAGACTACCCAGCCAGGGGCCAGCACGCCACGGCTCGTAAGAAGCGTTGGAGACCTCTTCGGCACTGCCCACGGTGCCCAGGAACAGGACCACAAATGCTGCCACCACTGATGCCCATGGGCGCAACCTACGCATGGCTCCTACCTCACTTAGCGGGCTGGAGATTCCCCAACCGGTTGAGCGTCTCCATGATCACCTCATCACTGCGCCTGAGATGACCGTCCATTGCCTCCCGCGCCCCCACCTCGTCACCCGCAGCGACTTCCGCAACGACCCGGGCCAAAGATTCGATGTAGTCCGCAGGATAAACCCAGAGCAGGGGCCACTGGAAAGCAATCTCTGCGAAGAGCTGGGCCATGGTATTGAAGATCCAGCGGTAGGCCAGCGACCCGCTGGCCCGCACCATGGTCATGGCGATCTCCAGATCAGTAATGATGAGCAACTCCGGTTGGCCCTCATTGGACCGCTGGCGAACCATCAAGTCCTCAAGCGCAGCGCGGTCTTCCAGACTGCCGTGACGCGCCGTCAAAGCGCACACCTCGCCCAACAAAACTCTTCGCAGCGCCAACATGTCAGAGATGGCTTGCAACCGTCCGACATCGTCCTTCGAGTGACGCAGATAGTGGGGCAGCAAGTTGATCTCGCCGTCCGTTTCATAGTCCATCACCCGCTGGCCATCACCTTGTCGAGCGGAAACCACCCGCAGTGTCTGCAGATTCCTCAGCGCCTCTCGCAGCGTATGGCGATTGGTAGCGAAAGACGCTGCCAGATCACGTTCCGGCGGCAACTTCTCCCCCGGGAGATAGTGGCCACCAAAGATCTGCTCCAGGAGGCTGTCGACGATTTCGTCTGACTTGTTGCGGCGGCCAGTTGTGGTGAACTCTGACATCAGCGACCCATCAGGTCCCATTCCAACATGGTTGTGAGGAAATCTTTGGAATAGTCGACCACCACGTCGCTGGGGACACCATCATCCCCCAAGACCAACTTCACGTCGGGCACGTGGAAAGCAACAAAGTCGGGAACGCCGGCAGCAGCAGCCCGCTTCACCACTTCGTCCCGCAGGGCCGGATCAAAATCGATGGCATAGCGGGCAACCAGCGCCCGGGCCGAATCAACATCGCCTTCGGCCTTGATGCGCATGACCTCTGAAAGCAGCGTCCCCACCGCCTTGCGTGCCGCATCGGCATCAACCAGCGCATAGTAGGTCTTGCCATCAACCTGCATTACCTTCACCGCCTGACTGTTGCCCAGGATATACTGCACAATCAAGTGAATGGCGCGCATGTGATCGTCTTCGAACCGGCTGCCGACCTTGACTCGGCGCAACTGCAGCAGGTCGTTGCGGATGTAGTCGGCGTAGGCCACCAGGGCAGCATCGGCCCCCGACAGTGCGCCAATCTCCACCAGCTTGGGGTCCGACACGTGGTAGAGTGCAACCAACTCCGCCCTCGCCTCTTCAAGGGTCGAATAGGTCTCCTGCAAAGCCTCGGATGGGTCCACTGCCAGCGAATCCCCGGCCTTCCCCGACCCATGGCCCACCACCTCATGCAGCGCAACCATGGCGCGACCAACGGCTTCGCGATGATGACGCACAACAGGTACCTCCTCTGGGAGCGCAAACTCCAGCAGCGCCTTGTCCGATACCGCGGCCCTGGCTGCCGCCAGAACATTGGATAGCAGCACGCTGCGAGAACCATGTTGCTCCCGAATCCACTGGGCATTGGGAAGGTTGATCCCCAAAGGTATTGACGGCCCGGCTCCCCCGACCCCGACAAGCACATTGATGGCAGTGGCAACGGGCACCCGAATGTCCTTCTTCTTGTACTGGTCAGCCCACGGTGCGCGCTCTTCAAAATATGCTGCGTTGTCGGCGATGGACTTCATTGTTCCCGTCAGATTCCGGTCGGTGTAATAGACCAGGCCTTCCCACTCACCTTTCTGCCCACGGGCATCCTTGTAGGTTTCGATGAAGCCGATAATCACATCCACTGCCGGGTCCTGCTTGAGCCACGCGATGCTGGCCTCATCAAACAACTTGGGGTCACCGGTGATGAAGAACTCTATCAGCTTGCGCAGATACTCGGCCTGTCCATCCTCAGCGTAAGGGATTGCCTTCTCAAGGTTCTCCACCACTCCGGCCAGTTGCGCCGCGTAGAGCCCCGGCTCAATCACCCACTTACGCCCTTTCTCGTCCTTCCTGCCAACCCGGTACACTTCCTCGACCACGGTGCAGGGCTTGCGCGCCGGGCACTGCTTGGCAACCCGGGAATTCAGCGGATACTGCTCCTCCAATCCCTGCAGGTCGGCAACCGTGACGCCCTCGTAAAGGTTATTGGCGCTGTCCCGCAAAATGTCGCCGTCAGGGCCTGGATTCTTGTTGGTTGCCAAGGGCTCAAACTGTGGGTCCCAAAGAAGGCCATCAAGTTGCGAGAGCAGAACATGAAGAGGGACGGTGAACCCACCGAATTCGGCTCCATTGGCCCGAGCAACTCCCAACGCTTCGGCAAACTCTGTGCGCGTGAAGGGGGCTAGGAGTTTCGTCTTGTTGCGCTCGGAATAGGGCCCGTTGTTGAGCCAGAAGAACTTCGTATAGGTACGGATGGCCGCCTCAGCCTCTTCAGCAATCCCCAACGGGTGACTCAGAATCTGGCCCAGCAACTTCCGCATCGTAATCGCATAACGGTGCTTCTGGTCAAAAGCGATATCGCGCCCTGCGACAGATGCCTTATACAGGTAATAGGCGAGGAGTTTCTCCTTCAATGCCAGCTCATCAAAGCCATCTGCGTAGAGCTGCACCAAGGCAATGCCATTCACCTCTTCGATGAAGTACTCGCGCCCCTCGGCCTGCTTGCCCCCCGCCCCCTTGTCGACGGCGACGGTTACCGAACCCAACACCGTCAACGCCGGCGTCTCCGGGCCACTCTTACAGCCGGCAGCAGCGCTGAACAAGAGCAGCATAGCACTTGCCGCCAACACCTTGGGATTCATGTAGGTCATTTATCATATCCTTGAGTCAGGTTCAAAGAAGTCCCGCCTTCCGAGCTCTCGCCGCGAGCGCATCACGCCATTTCGGATGCGCCACCGAGATCATGGCCAACGCCCGTTCGGGCAGAGTCGCACCCCGTAGTCGGGCAATGCCATGCTCTGTCACCACAACATCCACTTCATCCCGAGGAATTCCCACTGCAGAACCGGCCGGTAGCACATCTACAACATTTGTTCCTCTGCCCAACGCTGAAACGGAAGGTAGCACAACAATGCCGGCGCCACCAGGACTGGAGGCCGCCGCGGAGTGGAAGGTGCGCAGCACCCCTGGATGCGAGGCAAACTCCATTTGCGAACTCTGGGTGGCAACTTGCCCAGACAGGTCCACACAGACTCCCTGGGAAATGGACACCACCTTCGGATTGCGCAGAATGTTCTCCGGCCGCGTTACGAAATCGTAGGAGTGCAAAGCGACAACCGGGTTGTCATTGGCAAAGTCGTAGAGCCGGCGCGACCCCAGCAGGAAGCTGCCAACCCACCTGCCAGGAAAATGAACCTTCAACTTGCCCGTCAACGCGCCCCGGTCCCGCAAATGCAACGCCACATCGCTGATCAGATCCGAATGTAGACCCAGGTCCCTCTTCCCATCCAGCAGTGATGCGGCCTGCGAAACCAGATCACCAATCCCCAAATGCAACGTGGCGCCGTCAGGGACCAGACCGTTGAGGAATGCGCCAATGGCCCGGGCCTCTTTCCTTTCAGCGCCCACCGGCAAATCAACCGGGGTCCGAGGGACCTCCAGAATGCGATCAACGATACGCAACGGAAAGGTCGTCGTCCCCATCGTCCGAGGCAGACTCGGGTTCACCTCCACCACCACCAGAGTCTCATCAAGATTGGTGCTCGTTATCAGCTCGGGCATCCAATCCACATTGCAGCCCAGGTTGAAGTTGCCCTTCTCGTCCATGCCGCTGCTGCCAACGACAAGAACGTCAAGACGCGTACCCTGCAAGGCACGCCCAAGATTCGGTAGCGATACCGGAACAAAATCGACCACTCCCGTTGCTACCCCCTCGCCAGTGCCTGGACCGACCAAGACACTCGACCACCTTATCTCCCGCTCCACTGCCTCCCCGCGAGCGGCGGCCGCAAACTGGCGCACTAGAAAATCGGCGGGTAAGAGACTCATGGACGAGGAAACTGTGACCCGACGCAAATCCCGGCGTCGGCTCAGGGCTGCCAGAAAACCGAAGGGCTGCATGCTCCCACCGGTAACGGTGACCATGTCGCCTGTCTGAACAAGCTCGGCCGCGGCCGTAGGCGTAACAAGCTTCTGATGATATTGCTCTCGCGGAGAGGTCTCAGTTTCCATTGGACCAACTTACCGCATGCTGCCCTCACGTTCAAGAGATGACGCGCGCTAACGCGCAGGTCGTAGCGTCGTTGACATGGGCGCCGCCGATCTGATATTTCTCTTGCGAGGGTATATGCGATTTGAACTGACCATACCGCCGGGCCACTCCAGTGACGAATCAGCCGTTCTGGCTGTTGATGCCCCCAATTGGCTCAACGCTCTCCAGTCCGCTCTCTCCCGCATGGGCGAGGAGCAAATACCCCGGGGCAAAGCAGTCTGCGAGATCAAAGACGACGGCTCTATTCTTGTCCGCAATCCCCTTGATGGCCGCCAGTTCCACATCCGCCCAGTCCACTCTGAGGACATCGCACCACCAACGACTATCGAATCTGGCTCGCACCGCCGCACCCCCTTTGGCACCATGACTTACCTTGAGGCCGAGTTGGGAGCCAGAGCTGCGGCAGCCGCACCGGCCATACCAAGAATGGAGCCCAGCACCACGACTCGTCGCAATCCGCATCCTTGTATGGTTTTCGACCGGCGGGAGATCGAGCGTCGAGTCGAGGCTGAGCAGAAGGCCATCGCGATGGCCCGGGAAAGACGCGACTCCTCGCCGGCCATGGTCGCCCTGGACAACGCTCGGGACGTTCGCTTCATTCAGGTGGTGGACGTGGAATCGAAGCAGTCAGACACGCTCACGTCCCTCCGCGTCGACCTGGACGAGTTGCGCCAGGCCGCCCGCAGTAAGAGCTCTGACAATATCGGTGGCCCACGACCTCCCCAGGGATACGAATGGCTCCAGGAAGCCATGGAAGCAACTCTCCGCTCCTGCCGTTCGGCCGAACATGTGGCAACTCGCTCCCTGCCCCTGCTCCTCGCAGCACTGCCGTCGCGGACCGCCGTCCTCTACCTCCGGGGCTCGGGGGATGACCTTACGGCCATGCACACTCTGGGACATACCATCATCGATGACGATTCCTCGAAGACCCGTCCGGTGGAAGGCACCCCCATGGAACTGCCCCTCCTCTGTGGAATGTCCATGGTCCTGGACAACAGCCCAGGAGGAGTAATGCTTGCCAGCCACCTTTCCCCCTGGTTGGGCTACAGCCCCGATTCCGGCCTCCTGGCGGCGATTACCAACGGGCCCCGCACCCGGGGCATCCTTCTCCTGGCCGATGCGCTGGGTGCCAAACGGTTTTCCGCCTCTGACCTCGCCCTCGCTAACTACGTCGGGACTACCCTCTTCCCCCAACTGGAATACTGGCTGGGAGGCTGAGCACCCTCCTCTCGCTGAGCGGGCAAAATTTTCCCGTGCGTGCATGTTCAGCACCGCTCCGGCATCGATCTGTCCGCCAGTTCGCAGCGTCAGCACGAGAAATGCCACGCCACACGGGGTGCAGCGCTCTTTTCCCCTAGGCAATCTGGTTGGCACGCCGGTTGCACAAGATACCATACAGAACTGGCGACCCGGCCCATCATGGGTTAGGATGCCACTTGAAATTGAGTGATTTCATTTTCCAGGAGGAGAAAGGTCATGAAGAAACTGCTCGCTATGCTCGCTGTTATGATGCTGCTGCCCACCTCCGCCTTCGCCGAGAGCGAATGCCAGTCCGATGCCGATTGCCCGGAAGGATCTT
>ERZ890953.1705-NODE-1705-length-10601-cov-4.653802_pt1 | contig 10601 bp, 8 predicted proteins | sample MGYA00521264_ERZ890953 | MGnify/ENA primary metagenome ERZ890953 (study PRJEB32303, sample SAMEA104408629) | aquatic metagenome | biome: Brackish water; feature: Chemocline; material: water | place: Baltic Sea | collected 2014-10-26T21:54:00 | depth 200 m ... | reverse complement strand
GTTCGCATGTCCGGGTTACCCATCTGGGCCAGCACAGAACCGTCATTATAAGCCACCATCGAATGAATAATACTTTCTTTATGCAATACTATTTCAACATCCTGATGAGGTACATTAAATAACCAGCATGCTTCTATCAGTTCCAGCCCCTTGTTCATCATGGTGGCTGAATCCACCGAAATTTTAGGCCCCATACTCCAGTTTGGATGAGCTATAGCCTGCTCCGGTGTTATTGTCGAAAACTGATCCAGCGGTGTATCACGAAATGGGCCACCAGAACCTGTCAGCAAAATTTTACTAATGCCTCTTTCACCGGCCCCAGGGTGGTTTTTTACATTTCTGCTCAGATCCCGCTGAAATTCACTGGAAAAGCATTGAAAAATAGCATTATGCTCGCTATCAATCGGTAACAGTTCAGCATTATGCCGGGTGACTTCCTGCATGAATAAATGACCGGCCATAACCAGAGTCTCCTTATTCGCCAGTAGTACGCGCTTACCTGCGCGCACAGCCGATAATGTCGGCATCAATCCAACAGCGCCCACTATCGCTGCCATAACGATATCAACCTGCTCAGCGCCAGCAACTTCATTTAATGCATCTGCACCAGCCAGTACGCTAATCCCTGGTTCATCCTGCAACAGTTTTTTTAACTGGCGGGCACTTTCAATATCTGCCATAACTGCCACCTGAGGGCGATGACTTCGACACAGATCAGCCATTTTCTCAACCTGTGTATTGGCAGTCAGAGCATACAGATCGAATCTATCAGGATGTCGTGACAACACATCCAGAGTGCTCAATCCAATGGAACCGGTCGCACCTAGAATAGTGACAGCTTTGGTATTTTTGCTCATTGCGATTTTTGCATCAGGTTTAGACCGCACCGAATATAAATAAACCGGATAAAAATACCGGTGTTGCAGCTATCACAGAATCAATTCGATCCAGTACGCCACCATGACCTGGTAAAGTATTGCCACTGTCCTTTAATCCGGCTTCACGTTTTAAGATGCTTTCGTACAAATCACCCACCACAGATAGCGCTGCAGTCACTAATCCTAAAACCAGAAACTGAATATAGCCCATTCCCCAGCCACCAGATACCCAGAAAACCAGGGTAATCCAAACACTATTCAATACTAACCCACCAATCACGCCTTCCCAGGTTTTACCAGGGCTTATTCCCGGAGCCAACTTATGTCGACCGAATTTTCTACCTGAAAAATAAGCCCCTATATCGGCTACCCAGACTAGTGTTAACATGTACATCAACATCCATGCACCCTGCTCAAAGTGTGCATGTAAAAAATAAAGTCCATTAATACAAATCCAGAATAAGACGGTTGATAACAGGCTAACGGCCAGTTTAGCAGGCATTCCCCACTGACCAGAAAAACGGTAACTGAACAAAAACAATAAAATTAACAGCCACATTAATAAGCCGATATAACTGTGAAAAAATATGCTGAGAATACCCATATAAGGCAGACTTAAAAAAAACAAAGCCCCCGCAAGAAAAGCGACAGACCACTGAACAACGGGGGATTTACTCACCGTCATATTGATCATTTCCAACATGGAGAAAAACAGGGTGACAGCTAATAAAACGGACACATAAAAGCTGCCCAACCCGAGAATTGTGCCAACCACAATCAATGCCAGCACAATTGCAGTTATTATTCTTTGTTTTAACATGACATTTTAAACATCTGATAGCTGTTCGGCAGTCTTGCCAAACCGACGTTGGCGGCTTGCAAATATATCTAACGATTGCTGCATAATTTCCGCGGAAAATTCAGGCCACAAAACATCCGTAAAAAACATTTCTGCATAAGCAATCTGCCACAATAGAAAATTACTGATACGTTTTTCACCGCCGGTACGTATAAACAGGTCGGGATTGGGAGAGTCGCCGAGACTTAATTCTCCAGACAAAATATCTGCAGATATCTGCGCGGGTTTTAAATCCCCCTTTTCGACCTTCAGGGCAAGTTTTTGCACAGCTTGCAAAATATCCCATTGACCGCCGTAATTAGCAGCGACATTCAATGTCATCGCTTTATTATGCAGAGTCTGTAATTCGGACTGTTCAATTTGGTCAATCAGCTTCTGACTAAAGGCGGTGCGGTCACCAATAAAACGAATCCTGATTCCATTGGCATTTAATTCCTGTGTATTTTTTTCCAGAGAACTGATAAACAGTGACATTAAGGTCGACACTTCATCTTTCGGACGATTCCAGTTTTCACTGCTAAAAGCAAACAGGGTCAGCTGTTTTACGCCAGCTCTGGCATAAAATGAAATCGCTCGTTTTGTCGCTTCCACCCCTTTTTTATGCCCATAACTACGGGGCATGAATCGCTTTTGAGCCCATCGACCATTACCATCCATGATAATAGCGACATGTTGAGGAATCTGCTGTGCAACTTCTTCAGTCATATACTGATCCTGATTAATAACTGTCAGCAGACTCAGATTTCCATTAACTCTTTTTCCTTCACCTGTAATAGCTCGTCAAGTTTTGCAATAGATTGATCGGTGACTTTCTGCACCAGATCCTGACCTTTATGCTCATCATCTTCTGAAATATCTTTATCCTTCTGCAGAGATTTCAGTTCACTATTCGCATCACGACGAATGTTTCTAATCGCAACCCGTGCATTCTCGGTTAAATCTCTAACCACCTTTACTAAATCACGTCGACGTTCTTCTGTCAAAGGCGGCATCGGAACCCGGATTACATTGCCGGCTGAATTCGGATTTAAACCAAGGTCCGAAGTCATGATAGCTTTTTCTAGAGCCTTAATCATGCTTCCATCCCATGCGGACACTGTCAGTGTACGCGAATCTTCAACTGAAATATTAGCCGCCTGACTGATAGGCACCATGCTGCCATAGAAATCGACCATTACGTGATCCAGCAAGCTGGCATGAGCTCGACCTGTACGAATTTTCAGTAACTCGGTTTTATAGGACTCGATACTTTTGTTCATTCGAGTTAATGCATCCTGTTGGACATCATTAATCATGTTGTTTTCCTCTTATATCTATTCTTTAGAGTTGCCCACACTGACAGGGGATTCTCATCTGGTAACACGGGTACCCAGGTTTTCACCTTTAGCCAGTGCTAATAAAGCATTAGGTTCACTAATATTACATACTGCCATGTCCAGATCATTTTCATTACATAAAACCATCGCGGTTATATCCATAACAGCTAGTCTTTGATCGATAGCCTGATCATAGGTGAGGTGATCATACTTTTTAGCATTGGCATCTTTCATTGGATCAGCATTATAGATACCATCCACTTTAGTAGCCTTGATCAACAAATCAGCCTCAATTTCTATGGCTCTCAGGCTTGCCCCGGTATCTGTGGTGAAATACGGATTGCCGGTACCAGCAGCAAATATAACGATTTCACCCTGGCCAATCTTCAGACGGGCATCCCGTTGAGTATAGTTTTCACACACCTGAGGCAATGACAAACCAGACATGACACTTACTTTTAAACCCTGTTTTTGCAGCCCATCCTTTAAAGCCAGTGCGTTCATGACTGTTGCCAGCATACCCATGTGGTCACCCGCTACCCTGTCAAGTCCGGCCTTGGCCAGCCCTGCTCCACGGAAGATGTTACCACCACCGATGACAACACCCATTTCAACGCCAGCCTGTTGCAAATTATCCAGCTCAACAGCGAGTTCTTTGATGACATCCGGGTCAATACCAAAATCATATTTCCCCATCAAAGCTTCACCACTTAACTTAACCAATAACCGTTTATATTTCAGCTCTGACATTTATCTCTCTCATTCATCCAGGCAAGTTTAAAATCATTCACCACGAAGAACACAGAGGACACTAAGATAGTACTTTAAAATAGATTTTTTGAATCTTAAGCTAAATGTGAATAACTTAAAAAAACTACTTCCATGATTTAAGCCTTCGTGTTCTTCGTGCCCTTCGTGGTGCGATATTAATAAAATATACCGACTCAAAAAAAGGCCGCAAAAGCGGCCTTTAAATTTTACTAAGCTCCTTTCATCTGAGCCGCAACTTCAGCAGCGAAGTCTTCCTGTTTCTTTTCGATACCTTCACCAACTTCAAATCTGATAAAGTTATTCACTTCTGCTTTTGCCGAAGTCAGTAACTTTCCAACAGTCTGATCCGGATCTTTAACAAACGGCTGACCTAACAGTGTAATTTCAGCCAGGAATTTCTTTAATCGACCCTGGATCATTTTTTCAATGATTTCCATCGGTTTTCCACTGGACTCGGCCTGTGCAATTAAAATACTCTTTTCCTTCTCAATTTCTTCAGCTGGAACATCTGATTCCTGAATACACTGAGGATTAACCGCAGCAATATGCATCGCGATATCACGTGCCATTTCATTATCTGCTGTTGAATCAACCAGTACGCCAATACGAGCTCCATGCATATAGGAAACCAGCTCACTGTCGGTTTTCACTATTTCAAAACGACGTATCTTGATATTTTCGCCGATTTTGGAAATCAGAGCTTCACGAGCCTGCTCAACTGTTTGGCCATCGGCTGTAGTGGAAGCATTTAAAGCATCCAGATCCGCAGGTTCTGTGTTGAAAACAACATCAGTTACCGCATCTGCGAAGGACTTAAAGTTATCATCTTTGGCGACGAAATCAGTTTCACTGTTGATTTCAACAATAACCGCTTTCTTTCCATCTTCAGATATTTTTATATTAACAGCACCATCAGCTGCTACACGCCCTGATTTTTTGTCAGCTTTGGCAGCGCCGGATTTACGCATTAAATCTGCTGCGGCATCGATATCACCATCACATTCTACCAGTGCTTTTTTGCACTCCATCATGCCCGCGCCTGTTCTTTCACGCAGTTCTTTTACCAGAGAAGCTGTTATAGCCACGTTGTATTCCTCATCAATTCAATTCTAAACACAAACGACTCAAACCTTGTTACGCTCTCGAATTCTATTTACCAGCTCAGATTACCAGGCCCTACGTAAACATTAATAAACCCGACAACTCAACAACCGGTTTGAGTCATTGCTTAATATTACTCTGCGTCTTTTTTAATAGCCGCTTTCTTTGTTGCAGCCTTTTTGGTCGCAACTTTTTTAGCCGGTGCAGCAGCTTCAGCAGCAACAGGGGCGGCTTCAGCAACAACAGGAGCTTCGGCTTCTTCAGCAGGTATAGATTCTGCAGCGGCAGTGGCTTCTTCCGCAGGCGCTTCTGTAGCAGTCTCGTCAGCTTTTACTGCAGGCTTCTTTTTAATGACCGTAGGAACAACTGGAGCTTCGGCCGAATCTTCCGCACTCAGCTCAATTAACTCATCACTAACGCCAGCATTAACAACAGATGCCTTACCTACGTTGATTGAGTCAGCCACCAGGCTGGAGTAAAGCGTAATAGCCTTCATTGAATCATCATTACCGGGAATAATATAATCAATTTCAGCCGGGGAATTATTTGAGTCAACAACACCAACAACAGGAATACCCAGCTTATTGGCTTCCTTAATCGCAATATCTTCATAACCCACATCAATAACAAATAAAGCAGAAGGTAATCCGCCCATTTCCTTGATGCCGCCCAGAGTTTTGTTTAATTTTTCCTGCTCACGGCGAAGATTTAACACTTCTCTCTTGTTTTTCGCGTCATAGGAGTCATTGGCTTCCATTTCGTCCAGTTCTTTTAAACGACGAATAGACTGACGTACAGTTCTAAAGTTAGTCAGCATGCCACCCAACCAGCGGTGATTGACATAAGGCATATTACAGCTTTCTGCTGCCTTTTTAACAGCATCACTGGCAGAACGTTTTGTGCCGACAAACAGAACTTTTCCTTTCTTGGCAGCAACACTGCCCAGGTAACTGGTTGCCTCATTACACATAGGTAAAGATTTTTCCAGGTTAATAATATGAATTTTGTTACGTTCACCAAAAATATATGGTGCCATTTTAGGATTCCAGAAACGAGTTTGGTGACCGAAGTGCACGCCCGCTTCCAACATTTCACGCATAGTGACGTTAGACATAATGATTCTCCAGATGTCTTATAAAGTGTACGGTTGTATCAAGGACAACTACGATACACTTTGGGTTGAGCCTCCACATACCCCATTGCTAAGACCGAAACTCTGGAACCAGCCCAGCAGGCTGATAATTCCGGCACCCGAAACAATGTGACGATATGTGTGTGAATTTCATTCTTAGACCCCAAAAAACTAAACTATTTTCGGATCTACGAATGTTTTTTGCCTTTGGACATTGCGAGGGCGCGCGCTTTATACCATAATCACACTCTTTCAACAATATACTGGCAACTATTTATGGCTATTACGCTGAAATCAGCAACAGAAATCGAGAAAATGCGAATTGCAGGACGCCTCGCGGCCGATGTTCTTAGAATGATTGAGCCGTATGTTGAGCCTGGAGTCAGCACCGAAAGGCTCGATGAAATCTGTCATGATTATATTGTCAATGTGCAGCAGGCCATACCTGCTCCACTCAATTACCGGGGGTTTCCAAAATCGATCTGCACCTCGGTTAATCACCAGGTATGCCATGGTATTCCATCCAATAAAATATTGAAAAATGGAGATGTTATCAATATAGATATTACCGTCATCAAAAATGAATACCATGGCGACACCAGTCGAATGTTTATGGTTGGCAAACCGACTGTTCAGGGTGTGCGATTATCCCAGGTTGCGTATGACTGCATGAAAATCGGTATAGAAATGATAAAACCGGGCATCACTCTGGGAGACATAGGATATGCCATACAAAGTTATGCCGAAAAAAACCACTGCAGCATCGTTCGTGAATACTGCGGTCATGGAATCGGTAAGGTTTTCCATGAAGACCCCCAGGTCTTACATTATGGAAAACCCGGAACCAGAGAAGTACTTCAACCGGGCATGGTGTTCACCATAGAACCGATGGTCAATCTAGGTAAACGCCAGGTGAAATTATTGCCGGATGAATGGACAGTAGTGACCAAGGATCATAGCTTATCGGCACAATGGGAACATACTAATTTAGTCACCGATGATGGATTCGAAGTACTCACCGAACACCCTGACTGGCCATTATAAATCATGCCTTTAAGTTTACTGGACTGGCTGGATAAAATCCTGGCCGAAGCCGGCACCAACATAAAACCGATCTCTGCTGCACTAAAAAAGGCCACTGATTTACTATATCAATCCTTTACCCCGGAATCTTCAGCTGATTTACTGGTACGTCAGAGATCAAATGTTGTCGATCACATATTGATTCATTGCTTCAGACAGTTTATTCCCGCCCAAAAAAATAATATTAGCGCCCTGCTCGCCGTTGGTGGCTATGGTCGGGCCGAGTTATTACCTGCTTCTGATATTGACCTTATGTTGTTGCTGAGTAAAAAACCTGATAAGCAACTGGAAGAAAAAATATCAGCATTCCTGACTTTCCTGTGGGACATAGGTCTGGAAGTAGGAGCCAGTGTTCGCACACTGAAAGACTGTGTTGTGGAAGGCAAAAATGACGTCACCGTAATGACCAACATGATCGAGTCACGATTGATCACCGGCGATGAAACGCTTTACGAAAAATATGAAAAAGCAATTTCACCTAACAAGATGTGGTCTTCAAAGGATTTTCTGGCCGCTAAACTGGAAGAGCAAAAAAATCGCCATCAGCGTTTTAATGACACCGCCTACAATCTTGAACCCAATATCAAGGAAGGCCCGGGTGGTTTACGAGATATACAAATTATAGGCTGGGTCGCTAAAAGACATTACGGCGTGGACAATTTACAGGAACTTGTCGAACATGGCTTTATCACCGCTAAAGAGTACCAGGCTTTAATTGATGGACAGACTCATTTATGGCGCGTGCGCTTTGCCCTACATCGACTGACCGGACGCCGTGAAGATAGATTGCTGTTTGAGTACCAGAAACAGCTGGCTGATTGTTTCGGGTTTGAGGCGGGTGAAAATAATCTGGCGATTGAACAGTTCATGCAGAAATATTATCGCACCATCATGCAACTGGAACGCCTGAATGAAATGTTACTGCAGCTATTAAACCAGGAAATTGTTTACAAAAGGTTTTTCAATAAGACAGAAAAACTAAACGACGAATTCAACTTACATAATGGCTATATCGAAGCGGTAGATAATCAGATTTTCATTCGCAAACCGGCAGCACTAATAGAATTTTTTATGCTGATGCAGGGTCGCCCTGACATTCATGGGCCTCACGCAGCGACCATTCGACTTATCCGTCAAAACCTGCACCTAATCGATGACAATTTTCGCTCCGACCCCAAAATAAATGAGCTATTCATGAAATTCATCCGTAAACCGATAGGGATAATCCATCAGTTACGACGTATGAACAGTTATGGTGTTCTGGCAGCTTATATACCAGCTTTTGAAAAAATCGTCGGGCGTATGCAATATGATTTATTTCATGCCTACACGGTTGATCAGCATACCCTTTTTGTGATTCGCAATTTACGTCGTTTTTCTGTTGAAAAATACCGTCATGAATTTCCGCTTTGTAATGCCATTCATGATGAACTTGAAAAACCGGAACTACTATACCTTGCCGGAATTTTTCATGATATAGCCAAAGGTCGAGGTGGGGATCACTCAGTACTGGGTGCCGAAGATGCCGAACTATTTAGCTTACAGCATGGTATGAATCGTAAAGATACCCGTGTGGTATCCCAACTGGTACGCATGCATCTGTTAATGTCCACCACAGCCCAGCGCAAAGATATCAGTGATCCTGATGTGGTTCATGAATTTGCCCGTAAAGTGGGCAGTGAAAGCATGCTCGATCACCTGTACCTGTTAACTATTGCTGACATACGCGCAACAAATCCCAAACAATGGAATAGCTGGAAAGGCTCCCTGTTACGTGAACTGTATCATTCCACCAAAAAAGTATTGAGACAGGGCATCGAAATTTCGCCGGATATTGATGAGATCATTAATGAAAATAAAGAAGCTGCCTGCGACATGATCAGCCAGTCTTCTTATAATCGGCAGGATATTGAACAGCTGTGTGAAGAATTTCCTGGTGATTATTTCCTGCATCATAAAGCAGAACAAATCAGCTGGCACGTATCCGCAATCATGGACAATGAAAGTAAAACTTCAGTAGTCAATATCCGTCAGTCCATACACTCAAAATCCACAGAAATTTTTATACATACCAGAGATACTGAACATGTATTTGGTCGTGTAGTGGGTGTTTTAAGCAGTTTTAACCTTGATATTTTACATGCTGACATCTATACCACCTGCGACAATCAGACTATGGATACATTCATCATTCAGGGATCAGACGGCAAACCGGTATCTGATACACATGACATCGAAATGATTAAAAATACCCTGTTAAAAGCACTTGATTGCGATGAAGATCCTGAAGTTAATATTTCAAAGCGCGTGCCACGGCAACTCAAATCATTTAGCAGTCCTTCGCAAATAGAATTTTCACAGGATATATTGAATCACCGTACTATCATGGAAATCACCACCGGTGACAGACCGGGATTGCTTTACATCATTTCTCAGTTAATAGCCGAAGTAAAATTACAGGTTACACATGCAAAAATAGCCACACTTGGTGAGCGCGTAGAAGATATTTTTTATCTACAAGATGAGTCTCACAAAGCGGTTAGAAAACCGGAAATACTGGAAAATCTGAAACACAAAATAATTGAAAAGCTGGATAGTAACCTAACTGAAGAGTAAGTTTTGTATCAACTCAGAAAGTTCTAATAATCGATTTTTTAAAGATATTTTTCGATCACGAAGTTCACGAAAATAAATCAATATATAACGATTATTTTTTAAAATTATAACAATAACTCAGGTATTCGCTTACCTTTAACGTTATTTTCCTTCTTCGTGAGCTTCATCTTTTCGTGCTGAATATTTTTTGAACCTAAACCCGGAAAGCGCGATTGATACGCGGCTCTTTCAGAACATCAATTTTTCGAGTCTTTGAAGAATTTTTTTACACCACCCTCCATAAAAAAATAGTTGGTTACTCCTATATTTATTAAATAATACTGTAACCAGCGGACCTGCGTCCCTCCTTCATCATAAATAAACAGCGTATTATCACTCGCTTTATATTTTTCCAGGAATTTGACCAGCTTAGCTTTTTCGCTCAATGAAATATTAACCTGGCGGTAGGGGTATAACTCTAATAATCCACGTTGAACCGGTTCACGAATATCCAGAATTACCGATTTAGTATTTATTTTTAATGCAAATTCAGCGGGAGCCAACAGATGCTCCTGTAGACCCTCCTTACTGATGATCTGCCCTGCATTAACCGGTGTAATACCCAGTAAAGTGGCTTTTTCGGGGTAAGCTTTCGACCAGTCAAAAATACCTGAATCATAGGAAAAAACATTATTTATCCCGACTTTTCTGGATTTTATAACGGCTTTATAGGAATGAAAACATCTATGACCATTGCAATAAAAAACTATTGGTTTTCCGTCTTCATGAAGCGCTTTGATCAGTTTACCAAATTGCCTGCTATTCAAAGGAATATTGACGGCCTTATTGATATGCAATGTATCAAA
>ERZ890953.1703-NODE-1703-length-10606-cov-7.861624_pt1 | contig 10606 bp, 10 predicted proteins | sample MGYA00521264_ERZ890953 | MGnify/ENA primary metagenome ERZ890953 (study PRJEB32303, sample SAMEA104408629) | aquatic metagenome | biome: Brackish water; feature: Chemocline; material: water | place: Baltic Sea | collected 2014-10-26T21:54:00 | depth 200 m ... | reverse complement strand
ATGTTGTTGAATTAGTAATGGCTCTTGAAGAAAAATTTGACATCGAAATTCCAGACGATGAAGCTGAAAAAATCGCAACTGTTGCTGATGTTGTTGCTTACGTAGAAAGTAAATAATTCAAAATTTAGTACTTTAAATTAGGTCATTTGGCCTAATTTTTTAAACAAATGCTTTTAATAGTCAATTTTTGTTGATTTTTAAAAGTATTTTATATTTATGGAGAGTCTTATATGAGAAGAGTAGTAGTAACTGGCATAGGAATGATTAACTCAGTTGGGAACGATAAAGAGAGTTCTTTTAAAGCAATTTGTGAAGGTAAATGTGGAATCGATACTATTACAATCTTTAATCCTGAAAACTATAGTGTTAAAATTGCTGGTGAAGTAAAAGATTTTGATCCTGCAACTGTTATGCCTCCAAAAGAAGTAAAAAAAGCTGATAGATTTATTCACCTTGGTTTAAAAGCTGCTCAAGAAGCAATGGCTGATGCAAATATTCCTGAAGATACTGACTTTGAAAGATTTGGAGTAAGTGCCGGCTCTGGAATAGGTGGTCTTCCATTAATAGAAAGGAACTCTATAATTTTAGAAACTCGTGGACCAAGAAGAATTTCTCCATTCTTCATTCCTGGAGCACTTGTTAATATGCTTGGTGGATTTGTTTCTATTGAACATGGTACAAAGGGTCCAAATCTTTCGAGTGTAACAGCTTGTGCAGCTGGAACTCATGCTATTAGTGAAGCATGTAAAACAATTATGTGTAATGGTGCTGAAAAGATGTTAGTAGTATCTGCTGAGTCTGCAATTACAGGTGTTGGGATTGGTGGTTTTGCTGCGATGAAAGCATTATCAACAAGAAATGATGACCCAAAAACTTCTTCTCGTCCTTTTGATGCAGACCGCGATGGTTTTGTTATGGGTGAGGGTGCAGCTTCTTTAGTTTTAGAAGAGTATGAATCAGCTATTGCTCGTGGTGCAAGGATTTATGGTGAAATTATTGGTTTTGGTGAGAGTGGTGATGCAAATCATATTACAACGCCAAGTCTTGATGGACCGGCTCGTGCAATGAAAGCCGCTTATAAAATGGCAGGTGAGCCGAAACTTGATTATGTAAATGCACATGGTACATCAACCCCAGTTAATGATAAAAATGAAACTGCAGCATTAAAAGATTTACTTGGTGGAGCTGAAAATTGTCCTCCAATGAGTTCAATTAAAGGTCAAATCGGTCACTGTTTAGGTGCTGCTGGTGGTATAGAAGCAGTTGTTTGTTTAATGGCAATGAGAGATGGTGTATTACCTCCAACAATCAATTATACAACTAAAGATGAAAATTGTGATTTAGATTATGTAACTGAAGGTGTTAGAAAAGCGGATGTTAATATAGCAATGAGTAATTCATTTGGTTTTGGTGGAACTAATGGTGTTCTTATCTTCAAAAAAATCTAATTTAAGGGATTTACTTTGGCAACATATTTAGACTTTGAATATAAAATAAAATTTATTCAAGAAGACATCATTTCTGCACAGGTTCGTCATGATGAGCATTTAGTGGAAGAATTGACAGCTAATCTTGATAAGGCAGTTTCTAAAATCTATAAAAATTTATCTGATTTTCAAAAACTACAATTAGCTCGTCATCAGGATCGTCCTTATGCATTAGATTATATTAATTTAATTATGCATGATAAGTATGAAATTCATGGTGATAGACATTTCCGTGATGATGCTGCGATTCTTTGTTATATTGGTTACATTGGTGATGAGAAAGTTATGGTCATTGGTGAGCAAAAAGGTCGTGGAACAAAAAATAAGTTAAAACGCAACTTTGGTATGCCACACCCTGAAGGCTATAGAAAAGCTCTCCGTGCAGCTAAAATGGCAGAAAAATTTGGTATTCCAGTTTTAATGTTAGTAGACACACCGGGTGCATATCCTGGTATTGGAGCGGAAGAGAGAAATCAGAGTGAAGCGATTGCTCGTAATCTTATAGAATTAGCAGACTTAAACACACCAACTATCTCTATTGTGATAGGTGAGGGTGGATCTGGTGGTGCACTTGCTATTGGTGTGGCTGATAAATTTGCAATGATGCGTTACTCTGTATTTAGTGTTATATCTCCAGAAGGATGTTCAGCTATTTTGTGGAATGATCCTAAAAAAGCAGAAGTTGCGACAAATGCTATGAAAATCACAAGTAGTGATTTACTTGAATTAGACTTGATTGACGATGTAATTGATGAGCCTTTAATTGGTGCTCATAGAGATCCTGAAGGTGCAGCAAGTGTAATGAAAGCATACTTTTTAGAGGAACTTGCTAAACTTCGTGAAATGAGTGATGATGAAAGAATGGAAACTCGTTACAACAAACTAGTAAAACCAGGTGCTTTTTCAGAAGAAGAAAATTAATCTTCTTCTAACTCCTCAAGTGCTAAAAATGGGTCAAACTTAGGTCTTTTTAATCTAGGTGCCTGTTTTGAGAACTTAATTAGATCTTCTACATTATTTAAACTCTCTTGACAATTTTTCAGTGATAATAAAAAGAGTGCATAGGTTGTTAATACATCACTCATTGCTCTGTGGTGTTGTGCATTTTTATTAAGGTAATATGTCTTATCAAGATAAGAGAGTGAGTATTTATATGAAATGACTGTTCGTTCTGCAAGTGCAAGTGAACATAAGCTACGATTAAGTAGAGGTTCTAAACCAATCTTTTGCATATTTAACGAGATGAAATTGTAGTCAAACTTTACATCATGTGCTACAAAAATAGCATCATCTAAAAAAAGTTTAAACTCCATCATAACTGTTTTTAAATTTGGTGCATCTACTGTATCTTTTGCAAAAATACCTGTAATTTCAGAAATAATTGGATTTATTACTTTTGTGTAAACTAAAGATTCATATTTATCTATTATCTTTCCATTTTTCACTTTTACAGCTGCAATTTCAATAATTTGATGTCTCTCTATATTCATGCCATTAGCTTCTATATCTACAATACAAAATTCAGCATCATCAAGTGAGATGAATTTACTTTCAAAATAGTATTTCCCTTGTTTCTTGATTATATTTAAACCTTGAGCTCGAGTAAGTTCTAAAAACAAATCTAAACTTTCATCTATTTGCATTTTGAGTTCGTTTAAAGGGAGACCACGAGAAGAGAGTTTAGAGATAGATTTTTTGTTTAATGGAAAATCTTTATTGAGCATTTTGGATAAACTCTTGTACTTTTTTTGTATCCTTAATTCCATACTCTTTTTCAACACCACTACTTACATCTACTCCAAAAAAACCATATGATTTTATTGAGGCAACATTTTCATTATTTAAGCCTCCAGCTAGAATAATTTTAGAACAATCAATACCTTTAAACCATTCAATATTTATTCTTTTTCCTGCTCCCCCATAAGATTCACAGTAGGCATCTATAAGTCTATATTCAGCAGAATATTTTACAACATCTTCTGCTGTCTGAGCACGAATTACTTTAATATGAGGTGTTTTAAGTGAGTTACATAATTCAGCTGATGCTTCAAAATGGAGTTGTGCCAAAGTAGCTCCTACTTTTTCACATATTTCATCAATTGTATTTGCATCTTCATTGACAAAAAGGGCTACTTTTTCTACAAAAGGGGGAAGTTTAGAGATGATATCCTTAGCTTGGGAAATGGAGACAAAACGAGGAGATTTTTCATAAAATACAAAACCGAGTGCATTTGCACCTGCATTGATTGCTATCATGGCATCCTCATAAGAGGTAATGCCACAAATTTTTGTTCTCATATCTGTAGACTTTTAATAGCTTGGGCTCTATTTTCATGTTTAAAGACATAACTACCAGCGACAACAACATCTACTCCAGCATCTTTTAATGATTGAATATTTTTATCACTAACTCCTCCATCTACCTCAATAAGACAGTTGGGATTGAGTTTATTTCGCATTTCATTTAATCGTGCAGCTTTTTTTATAACTGTATCTATAAAACTTTGTCCTCCAAAACCAGGATTCACACTCATAAGTAAAACCATATCTAAATCTTGAAGCAAAAATTCTACTGATTCTGGTGGAGTGTGTGGATTAAGCACAATAGCAGGTTTTATACCTAAAGAACGAATCTTTTGTATGAGTCTATGGGGATGTTTTTCCTCTTCAATATGAAAAGAGATGTATTCAGGCTTAAGGGGAGCAAAGAGTTCTACAAAAAAAGTATTGTTCTCAACCATAAGATGAATATCTAATGGTTTTGTTGCATATTTTGCTATACTCGAAACTACTACTGGACCAATTGTTAAGTTAGGAACAAAGTGTCCATCCATCACATCGACATGAACAAGGTCACAATTCGCCTCACAGATTTCTTCAACATCTCTTTGTAGATTTCCAAAATCTGCAGATAGAACACTTGGAGCAACTTTCATTATAATTTCCTTGATAACAATTTTTGAAATTATATGGGAAACAAGCTTTTATCTTGTTAAGAAAAACAAGAACTTATCATTGTCGAAGGCTAAATCAACTTGCACACCTTTTTTATCTTGAACAACTTCAAGCAAGGAGTCGAGATCTTGGTATGTACGAGGAAGTGTAATATCTACTTTTATATTCGCTTCAAATAAAAGTGTTTTTACTTTTCCTCCTACAATATTTACAAGTTCAGCAAGAGTATCAAGAATCATTTCAGTGTCATCTGTTTTTTCACCAATGAGAAGCTCACAAGCTTTTTTAGCAATATCATGTGGAAAAACAAGAATAATCATACCATCAATATCACCATAAAAACCTATGGAACTCGCAATTTTATCTTTTTTATCTCCGATTTTTATTTTGTTAACTTGAGCAGCTTCTTTGACAGCTTTTGCATTGGTCATCATCTCGATAGTTCCAACTGTTGCATCGATAAAGTTAGGCAATTCCGTAACAATTCCTTTAGTTATAACTCGTTTTGACTTCACACTTGCAGCACTACTTGCTCCTAGTTCATCAAGCAACTCTTTATTTTTTAATATATCATCCATTTGTTGAAAAAACATAATGCCTGAATCTTCTAAGGTCTCTTTAAAAGTTATAGGAGTTTTTTCAAATGTTAATCCTACAAAACATATGGTTGCATTGTACTCTGCAGCAGAAGAGGATAACTTAGAAAAAAAGTTGAGTGCATGTACATTCATACTAACTACTTTATAGGCATCAAAAATAAAAAGTCTAAAACCTACATTAAGAGAATTATTATGGTAAGCAATGTTGAATGTATTGCCAATTTCTGCATCTAAAAAGGAAGAGACTGTATAGATAATTGCATTACCTGTCACACGAGTTGCTACTTTTTGTCCCATTTGTCCTAGATAGGTTTCATTGATAATAATATCATAAGCCTCTTTTGCTTTTGATTTTGTATTAAACTCTTCAAGTGTCTGTGCTATGAGAGGATTGTGCCCATTATCATGTAGTTCTATTGCCATTGCTGCAGTTTGTGATTTGTCATCACTATATAGAAGTATATTTTTGTTTTTGTTTTTAAAACTAGCTGCAAATAAAGAGGCAATTTCTTGAGTTCTAAATAAACAAAAGTTTAGTTCATTTTTATAAAACTTATTGATTGCATCATATTTCTTAGTGTCATAATCACAAAATCCTACAGTAGTGTGATGAGCAAGTCTAACTTTAATGAACATTTTAACAAAAGCATCTAATCCATTACGATTAAAAAAGATAACTTTTTTTAAAGAGACTAAAATCATATCTGCATTGAGTTTTGTTGTAGCCTGTATGTCTTCTATACTTAAAAAACTTGCACTATTGTTTCCGTCTAAAAATCCTTGAGGTGTAAATACACCTACACCATTTCTGACAACGGCTCTCATGCTATCTCCATTACAGTAGAAAAATCATCATAAATGTCTTGAACATATTCTATTTGAAAATCTATGAAATCATTAAGCTCAGCTTCTATATATTGGGTTTGAGAGAGAGTGTAAAAGAGGAGTAAATGCATCCATTGACCAAGAATATTTATAGATATATCTTTTGATGGTTTATTCCCTGCTGCAGCTTGTAGTATTGCTGAGCTCTCTTCATTTATATCCCATTTTTTTGCTATAAGTGCACAGATGTCAAATAAATCAAGCCCAGATAAACGTTTTAGTATAGTGTTTAAATCAATTTCATTGACACTTCTTAGTAAATTAACATTTTCTAATTCATCACAAAAAAGAGCTTCTGAGACAATAATGCTTGCAGGGAGAAGAGTGATTGCATTGGTAATGTCTTTATCTGCAATATTAAGGTGGGATAATATTTTTTGCCAATTTGCAGATAAGTCAGCTTGTAAATTTTCAAAGGAATTTTTATTAAGTTTAAAAAGTTGCCATTTATCAGGAGAGAGTAAAGATATCATGTAGTTATATACAGCTTGTTGAGATCTTGACACTCCAAGTATTCCAAAGATTTGAGATACATCTTCTACTTTGTTTTTAAAACCATAAATAGGTTTGTTTACAAGTAGTTTTAAATAAGCACTTAAAGCTAAATCTTGTTGTGCTATCTGTGCTGCTTTAACTAGCTCACCATTATCTAAAAGCATTAAAGTTACTTTTAGTATTTTAGGAGAAGGTGGAATTTTATCTATGAAGTTATCTATTTTAGCTTTTGTAATCAAAATTAATAATCTTTATATTAGGTTGCTAATATTCTAGCTTGATAAAGTTAAAAAGAATATAAAACTAACAAAAATATGTGAAAAGCATTTGGCTTAAGTTGCAGTTTTGCTTTTGTTGGATACAATTCGCAACTTTAAATACATTGCAAGGATACCAAAATGGCAAGAAAATGTGCTATTAGTGGCAAAGGCCCTATGAGTGGGAACAATGTTTCTCATGCAAAAAACAGAACAAAACGTCGTTTTTTATTAAACTTAAGAACAGTACGTATCACTCAAGAAGATGGTACAACTAAAAAAATTAAGATTTCTGCTAGAGAATTACGTACACTTAAGAAAAATTCTTAGTAGTTAGGAAGTTATAATGAATCTTTCAAAAAGGATTCGTAAATTTCTCAATTGGGAGATTACTCCCAAACCCGATACTAAACTTCTTCCTGAAGTTTACCCTCACCTTAAAGCATTTCGTTTACCTCTTATTTTAACTGTTCTTACGATGTTAGTTGGTACAGTTGGTTATGTAGTAATTGATGATTTTACTCTAATGGATGCAATTTATCAAACTGGAATCACTTTTACTACTGTAGGTTTTGGAGAAATTGCACCGGTATCAGACATTGGAAGAATATTTACTATTACTCTGATAATCTCTGGTTTTGCAGTTTTTTCTAGTGCTATAGGTATTTTAGTAAGTGAGTTAAATAGAGGTTATATTGTCGCCATCTTAAAGGAGCGAAGAATGTTATATAAAATCGCAAGATTAAAAAAACATTTTGTTGTTTGTTATCATAATGATTATAGTATTGAAGTAACAAAACAATTACGTAAAAATCATATTCCATTTGTAGTAATAGACCCAAGAAAAGAGATTCATGAATGGGCGATAGAACATAAATACCCTAATTATTTACAAGCAGAACCTCATGCAGAGTTAGCAATGCTAAAAGCTCATCTCTCATCTGCTAAAGGGATGATTACACTTTCTGATTCTATTGCTGATAATATTGCTTTAATAGCATCTGTAAGATTGTTTGAAAAAGAGCATTATTTACCTCGCCCATATTATATTATTTCAGCTGCTGAGAGTATGAGTGATGTAGAAAAACTAAAAAAACTAGGTGCGGATACTGTTGTTTCTCCAACAAAGCTTACAGCACAACGTGTAAGTGCCATGGCAGCACGACCAGATATGGAAAATCTTTTAGAAGAGTTCTTATACAAAAGTGATAACCCTTTAGATATGGAAGAAATAAATGTTCCCAAGTTTAGTTGGGCAGTTTTGAAAAAATTAAAAGAAACTCATATCCGTCAAATTGCAAACTGTTCAGTAGTAGGTATAACGAAAAAAGATGGTAAGTTTATGAGTATGCCAAAAGGCGATGTTTTAGTTACAAGTGAATGTAAATTATTAATTATTGGAACACAAACCGGTATAAATTTAACAAGAGATATAATAAATAAACGAATAAAACCTAAGGAGCTTAAATTTGTATAAATTGATAAAAAATGACAAAGGTATCTGTTGTGCCCAAGGGTTTTTTGCAGATGGTGTGAGTGCAGGTTTAAAATCAAATGCTGCTAAGGATATGGCTTTTATATATAGTAAAGAGATATGTGAAATAGCTTCTGTATTTACAACAAATAAAATGAGTGCAGCACCTATAAAACATTTTAGAGCTAAGGGCAATTTTAAAACGAATTTTGTTTTGATTAATTCTAAAAATGCAAATGCAATCACTGGAAAAGCAGGTGTAGAAGATATTGATGAAATTCTTACTACTTTACCATCGTCTGTAGTTAATCCTGTGATGAGTTCAACAGGTGTTATTGGCGTAAGATTACCAAAACAAAAAATTATAGAGGGTGCGAAGCTTTTTGATTTAAGCCAAAGAAACCCACATGAAGCAGCTAAAGCTATCATGACAACCGATACTTTTTCAAAAGAGATAGGATTTCGTGTTGAACTTGAAGATGGTAGTAGTTTTAACATTGGAGCAATGGCTAAAGGTGCTGGTATGATTAACCCAGCAATGGCTACTATGCTTTGTTTTATTACTACTGATGCAGATGTGAGTAGAGATGAGATGCAAACTATTTTAAATGAGCTTATACTCACTACTTTTAATGCTGCAAGTGTCGATGGAGACACTTCAACAAACGATACTGTTATGCTTATGAGCAATAGAGTAAGTAAAGTTTACAACAAAGAGGCATTTAAAGAAGCTCTACATGATATTATGTACTTTTTAGCTCGTGAAATGGTTAGAGATGGTGAAGGTGCTACGAAACTAGTCACTTATAGAGTAACTGGTGCAAAAGATAATAAAGAGGCAGAAGTAGCGGCAAAAGCACTCTCCGACTCTTTACTTGTAAAAACTGCACTTTATGGAGAAGACCCAAATTGGGGAAGAATAGCTTCAACTATTGGAGCAAGTGGAGTTGCATCTAGTGAAGATACACTGAAAATCTCATTTAATGATGTATGTGTTTATGACAGAGGCAATATCTATTTTGATGCAGAGATGGAGCAAAAAGCTTCAGAGGTAATGAAGCTTGAGAGTTTTAACATAAGTTGTGATTTAGGTATAGCAGATGGAGAGTTCACATCTTTTGGATGTGACCTAGGTTATGAGTACGTTAAAATAAATGCTGATTATAGAACATAATTGTCATTTCTAAGAACAAATGTTATTCGATAAGAACTAATGTTAATGGAGGGTTTAAAATTTGTCATCAAACAATTCAGAAATCCTCCAATTCTTTTCAGATTTTCCCAATCAACCGTTTGAGTTTGTAGTCGTTACAGACATAAACATCAAAGAGCATCCAAACTACTACAAAGCAATCTTCAGAAATATCAAAACAAATAAATTCCGATCATTACCAATAGCTCCTGAAATGATGAGATATAAATATAAAGTTGGACACATATATACAAATGGTGAACATGTAGGTCAGAACAAAACCTTACTAAAAAGTGAGTTCACTGTTAATGAAACAAATGACTTAAACCTTGTACGAATATCTACAATTGTTAGTGAAGCAGAAGCTAAGAACATTGTAGACTATGATGGAGTAAGTAGATATTTTTTGAGGCAGTATGCTCATGTAGAAAAACAAGAAGATTGCACACTCATAATACCCTGCTATGCAATAGCGAACAGATTTTACTTTTTATCCTCATCTATGAAACATGCCATTATGACTGAGACGCTTGGAGAGCTATATTATGAAGGTAGTTTTCATAGTGAAAAAAATGCAAATGGCGGAACAGTTGTAAAGCTGCATATTAAGAAGAAAGCAGGAAAGAAAGATCTGCCTTTTCTTTGTCGCTTTATCGGTAACTCTTTCGCAAGAGCAAGACTAGAGTATATATCGAATCAAAAGTCTTTAAATGAGAAATTTGAGTATCAACCAATAAAGGCGCAATTTCCAATAAGAGAAGCTTTTGATATATACGCTTCATATATATACCTAGGAGACGACGAAAGAGGTAAGCCTAAGTACTTGGTACTAAATATACACTCAGATAACTCAGCGCTAGGATTTGAAGAGCTTTACTATAAACAGTTTAGTGCTAAAGGGGATCCAAAAGAAATAGACCCTGAACAATATAATGTTCCTAAGCCATCTAAAAAGAAGTTCAAAAGAAAAAAGCCTAAAAGAAATAACAAAATTTATACGGGTACACCATCAAGTGAATATCTGACCTACATAATAAGCACAGACCAAAATGAGTACTATAAAAACAATGTATCAATGCATGGAAGCACTATACATCTAGAGAATGAATCAGAACCAGATATTGAAAACATTCCAAAAAAAGTAGGTAATAGTTTTGAAACTCCAACAGCTGATGGAGATGAAAATCTTGGAGAGGTTAAAACATCAAATGACCCTGAAGAAAAAGATTCTGAGAAGAAGATATTCAACTTGGAAAACTTTT
>ERZ890953.1701-NODE-1701-length-10616-cov-4.358110_pt1 | contig 10616 bp, 8 predicted proteins | sample MGYA00521264_ERZ890953 | MGnify/ENA primary metagenome ERZ890953 (study PRJEB32303, sample SAMEA104408629) | aquatic metagenome | biome: Brackish water; feature: Chemocline; material: water | place: Baltic Sea | collected 2014-10-26T21:54:00 | depth 200 m ... | reverse complement strand
TCTCCTCGACTGGCTGCTTCTTCTCCTCGACTGGCTGCTTCTTCTCCTCGACTGGCTGCTTCTTCTCCTCGACTGGTTTCTTCTTCTCCTCGACTGGCTGCTTCTTCTCTTCAACTGGCTGCTTCTTCTCTTCAACTGGCTGCTTCTTCTCTTCGACTGGCTGCTGAGTGTCATCCACTGGCTGCCGTATCTCTTCCACTGGCTGCCGTATCTCTTCCACCGGTTGCCGTATCTCTTCCACCGGTTGCCGTATCTCTTCCACCGGTTGCTGAGTATCTTCCGAACGCCGCTGCGGTTTTTCCGCAACCACATCCTCCCCGCCAATGCCGGCCGGCCTTGCGGTGGCGACAGCGTCGGCTTGAGCGATCAAGGAGGGTGCGGCACTGCCCTTATCAGCCGGCCCCTTGTTCTTGACTCCCATGCCGACTGCCAGGCCGACCGCGATGGCAACAAGGACCACTGCGGCCACGGCGAGTCCAGTCAGGAGTCTGCGGTTGGCGGGCCGAGCGCGAGTGACGATTCCCGGCACCCGGGTTGCATCCTCGTCAGGGGTCGAAGACCCCGTCACCCCCACCGCGGCCGCCTGCGATGCCCGCTGGGTCATAGCTTTGGGAGCGGGAATACTGGACTCGGCGTCTCCACTGCCCGGTTTTGCTGCGGTGGGATGTTGGAAAGGAGCGTCGTAGCCCACGGTGCCTTCGATGCCTCGCGGTCCGGTTGCGCTTCCGGTGACGGGAACACTGAGTCCGCTCGGGAGCGCGGCACCTTCAAGTCGCAGGACGTCGAGAAACCGATTCTTCACCTCCGTTGCCGTTTGTGGACGGAGCGGTTCCTCAACTTCGAGCATGTTCATGACTAGGTCTTCCAGCTCCAGCGGGAGCACGAGGTCCGGCACCTTTCGGGAGAGTGGCTCTGGCCGTGTCAGGATCTTCTCCTGCAGGATGGCTGCGGTCTGCCGGGCGCTCACCGGAAGTAGCCCGGAGAGGATCTGATAGGCGATGACGCCTAGCGAATAGATGTCACTCAGCGCGCTCAGCTGGCTGCCTTTGACCTGTTCGGGGCTCATGTATGCCGGCGATCCCAGCAGCATCCCTGCAGCGGTGAGGTTCTGCATGTCCGTGCCTTCGATGACTTTGGCAATGCCGAAATCGAGGACCGTGACAAAATCCGATGCGCCCCCACGATTGGAAACCATGACGTTGTCTGGCTTCAAGTCACGGTGGATGACTCCGGCGGCATGGGCCTCCTCCAGCGCCTCACAGACTTGGACCAGGAGGGCAATAGCCCGTTGCCACGGCAGTCGACCGGGCGGGTCGCCCTCAATGCGGGCGAGTTGACGCAATGTCCGTCCTTCAACGAAATCCATGACCATGAAGAGGAAGCCTTCTTCTGCCTGGTCGAGGTCGAAGGTGTTGATGGTGTGGGGGTTTGTCAAGCGAGTGACGACCCGTGCCTCGTTGAAGAAGCGTGCCACCATGGTGGAGTCGCTGCGGAACTCGGCCCGCAGCACTTTCACCGCCACCTGTTTGCCGAGAACCAGGTGCGTGGCCTTGTAGACCGAACCGAAGCCTCCCTGCCCCAGGGTCTCGTCCAACCGATATTTCTGCCGCAGAACCTGACCCGAGAGGTCGTCGAGGACTGGCACTTCAATGAGAATGCTGCCGTCATTGGGACAGCTTTGATGACGTTCTCGATAGACCGCGTGACAATGGGGGCACATCTGCTCGGACATACTGAATCCCTCCAGTCGGTGGGCTAGAAGAGAGTCCTCTTGCGAGGTTTCTCTTCCCCAGGCCGGTCGCTCTGCTCTTCCTCTGCTGCCTCGTCCGCCGCAGGTGGTTCAGCCTCCTCGGCGGGGTGAGGCGGTTCGTCCTGGTGGACGGGGGCATCTTCAAACTCCTCAATCTCAACGCCTGCGGGGGCCTCCGGTGCCGTGTCCAGTTCGTGGTGTGGTTCTGGTGCCGCCGGACGGAAGAAACTCCGTTCAAACTTCCGGCTGTACTCTGACCAGTTGCCTGGAGCGACTTCGCCCAGCACTTTGGCAACCGCGTTGATCTGCGAGTCCAGGTAGTCGATGAGATGGAGGAGTTGGGCTTCAATGGTAACCGGGCGAACCGGCGCCCCTTTCTCGAAGTCGCCATGGTGACTGGCGATGAGGTGGCGCACTCGGTCGGCACGCTCCTGGGTCAGTTCGGGGACCTTTTTCACGGCTTCGTTAAGGATCTCCATGCCCAGGACCAGATGGCCAATGAGGCGCCCCCGCGTGGTGATATCGATGCCGTGCTGGTACTCATATTCCACGGTCTTGCCCATGTCATGCAGGAGCGTGCCGGTGAGGAGCACATCGAGGTCGAGGAGGCCGGGAAACTGTTTCTCGTAGTGGTCGGCCAGGAAGGAAGCGATGGTGATCATGGAGGTGGTGTGCTCCAGCAATCCGCGCAGATAGGCGTGGTGGATCCATTTGGCTGCGGGGACCTGGCAGAAGCATTGCATAAGCTCGCGGTCGTTGCGAAGGACCTGGACCAGGTTGGCCAGACCTGGATCGGTGATGCGGGCGAGCACCTTGTCCAATTGGTCTGTAAGGCTTGCCAGGGAGAAATTTGAGGTGGGGACCAGATGCTCGAAGAGATCGTCGCTCCAGGGCAGTGGGCGAATGGTGCGCACGGTGACCTGGTTCTTCTCGCGGTAGACCGAGATAACACCGTCCACCTCTACTGGCGTCATTTTCTCCAGTTGCTCGTAGACCAACTCAGCCTGGTCCCACAGTTTGCCTTCGTAGATGCCATTGCGGTCGGCCAGGGTCAGGGTCATGTAGCTTTTGCCTGACTTGGCGGTGGCCAGCACCATGTTCTGCAGCAGGAAGATACTCGCAACCGGTGCTCCGGCTGCCAGGTCAGCGATGCGGGTGGTTTCACTCATCGGTCAATCACTCCAATTCTCTGAGTCCCTCTACAGGGGACTTTGCCGCCGCGGTCCGAGCTGCCACCAGTACGGCCACGTAGATGGCTACCAGCGAAAGGCCGCTGGCTATCATGACATCTGTGGCTCGAAGGTGGACCGGTAGTTTAGACACGAAATAGACCTGGGGGTCAAGGGGAAAGCCGACAAAGAGGAGCAGGCCACAGATGACGAATGCCAGCAACAGTCCCAGTCCCGTGCCCAGCACTCCGACTCGCATGCCCTGGAGCAGGAAGATTCGCTGGATCTGCCGGCCCGAAGCCCCCATGGCTTTTAGAATTGCGATGTCTCCCTGCTTCTCGCGCACTATCATTATCTGGGAACTGACGATGTTGAAGGCGGCGACGACGATAATGATGAGGAAGAAGAGGGAGAGGACGATCCGCTGCCGCTTCATGGAGGTGAAAAGCGGTTTGTTCATCTCCTGCCAGGTGATAATGCGATAGTCGTCTCGATAGCCCAGGGCCATCTCCCCGGAGAGGTTGGAGAACTTCACCGAGCGTAACACCGATTCAGCATTGCGAAACCACTGCACCGGCCCGGTAGGAACCGGTAGTTCCACCGCGGCAGTGAACTTCTCCTCCAGGGCCGGGAACTGGTCCTGAATGTCGAGGAGGGTGAAGTCAGCCAGGTAGCGTCCCAGCTGAGTGCCCTGGGCCTCGCTAGCGAAGAGGTCGTCGACTCGAACCTCGACCCAACGGGCGGTATCGCCTTGATGGAAGAATCGTTGGGCGGCCCCAAAATCGATGATCGCCAGCTTGCTGTCATATTCGTAGAAGCCCAGAGAGAGGAGCCCCACCACTGTGAAACTGTCAGCGATGGTGCGCTCGGAGCGGCGTGAGTGACCCATTCCAGGCACCGCATAGAGAGGTGACACGAGGCGGACTTCGTCGCCAACCTCGGCCTCAATGCGCGCCGCAAGTTCACCGCCCAGGAGGACACCGGGATGGGTGGTGTGGACTACTTCATGGGGGCTCACCGTCCGGGCTCCCAGGGTCGTGGTCTCGTCGGGAGTCTGGAGCAAGATAGGTTCTGCGCGCAGATTGGCGACGCAGATAACCGCGGGGGCGGCGGAAGATGCCGGGGACGGAGATTGGCAGAGCAGCAGGCGCGGCTCGGGCGCGGCATCAATAATCGCGGTGACGTTACCAGTGGCCTGCTTGATGGCGAAGGGTTCCATCTCGAGGAGCAATGTGCCAACTTCGTCGGGAAGATCGATGAACGAGGTGACGGAACCGGGGGCGAGGGTGAAGTCAAAGTCGCTGAGCAGACCTTGGAAGGTGACCGAGAGGGGACTGTCGGCCGCCGCCAGAATGCGCACCCGGGCGAAGGTCTCCTCCTCGGCGATGTTCTGCTCGACCAGCAGCGGACCGGTGCGAGGTACAACCAGGACATAGGAGCTTCCGCCCGGCAGTTCCGGTACGACCAGGCGGTCATCGACCAACTCGAAGGAAGGCTCCACGTGCAAGCCTGCAAGGTCGCCTTCCACCAGGAAGGGGGCGATGGTATCGGCGATGGCCGGTTGGTCGCTCTCGACTCCCTTGACGATGCACCCGCCGCGACGTCCCTTACGGCTCGCCATCATTTCGTCGTAAGTGGCGGCAGCGACGGAGGTGAGATGCTCGGCATCCTGCAGGGATGTGCGTACATGGCGCCAATCGGGTAGATCTCCGCCCTTGCCGATAACCACCAGATGGGGATAGACACCCAGGATCTTCTCGCGGAAAACCTCCTCGAACCCCGAAGTGACAGAGAAGATGACAATCAGTGAAGCAACTCCCACGGCCAATCCCCACATGGAAACGCTGGAGACAAGTGCCACATATGAGCGCTTGTGCCCGCCGAGGAGTCGGCGGGCCACAAACCACTCGAGCTTTGCGGAACCTCTGGCCTTGGGGGACATCGGTGCAGGATCCTCCATCTAGCGCAACCAGCCGTCCTCGGCCAGTGCCAGAGCAAGTTCTTCGGTATCAGCAAGCTGCCGAATGCCATCGATGCGCCAGGTGCCGAGGCCGTAGACGGGTTTACCAAGCTTGAGGCCAAAGGCAATTTCGGACAGCGTACCAGCCCCACCGGCGATGGCCACCAGGAATCTGGCCGTGTGCGCGATAATGGCGTTACGGGCGTGCCCCATGTTAGTGGCAATCGCCAAGGTGACGTCCTGGTTAGCTGCGGTCGGGTCTGGTCCTGGCAGAATCCCGATGACCTGCCCGCCCGCCCTGGCGGCCCCCCGGGAGGCTGCTGCCATGACTCCCCCCAGTCCCCCGCAAACGATGCCGTAGCCATTGCGGGCGAGGAGTGCACCACAGTTCTCAGCAAGTTCGAGGATATGGGGTTCGGCGGAGCCGGCGCCGATGATTCCGGCAAGTGCAATGGCTCCCCCGCATTCTTCCCGGTGCATAGCTGCCCCCTCGTTGTAGATAAGCCGGAAGCCCACTCTACATCCAGGTAGCCTAATGCGTCAACGTGACGTTTTTTGTCAGTTGTAGGTGACGTGAATTGCCACTATGCCAGGCTGTAGCGCCGCTCCCCGAACCAGCGGGGCGACGTAACCGAGCGAGATGACAGGGAATGCATGGATATTTGCAAAGCTGGCACCATTCCTGCAGAATCACCTCTCCAGACGAAGTTGCTCGGAGAATCCGGGCGTTTATTGAAACTCATTAGGAGGATGTCATGCTGAAGCGTACCGCAAAAGGTTTTACCCTCATCGAACTCATGATTGTTGTTGCCATTCTGGCGATCCTTTCCGTTGTCGCCGTTCCGGCATTCATTAAGTACATGCGGAAGGCCAAGACCTCGGAAGCCATCGACATGCTTGACAAGATCTACAAGGGCGGCGCCGACTATTACAGCACCCCGCGCGTTTCGGAGAATTTGGGTTCCAAGCTCGACTGCCAGTTCCCGTCCACCCAGGGGATCACCCCGGTCGAGGGTAACTGCTGCGAGTCCGGCGGCATCGACTCAAACAATGACGACCGCTGCGACGCTAACCCCGAAGTCTGGTCGGAGGCCACCTGGTCGGCACTGAAGTTCCAGATTACTGAAGAGCATTACTTCGTCTACAGCTTCTACAACAATGACGAGACTGAGTCTGCTGCTCAGTTCACGGCCAACGCTCACGCTGACCTGGACTGCGACGGTACCTTCTCGACCTTCCAGCGTTACGGCAAGGGTGACCCCTCCGCAACCAACGGTGAATGTTCCATCGTGAGTGCCGCGGCATTGTTCTCACAGAACGAAACCGAATAAGGTGAGCTCTGGGGGGCAACCCCCGCTGAGTCTCTCTTTGGAGGGGCGGCCGAGTATCGGGGCACTCGGCCGCCCCTTCTCGCGTTAAAGAGCCGACAACGTCTGCCCCATTCGTCGTGAAACCCTGCTTGAGCCACCTCGTATGTCCATCAGGCCGTCCCCGGGAGGGGTCGTGTTTTTTGCATAGTCGTCGAGCCATCACTATATTGATCTATGCAGGTTGCCTTTGGTTTACAGAAGGAGTGAGCAATGTTCTCTACCATGCCCCGCAAGATAAGTGTTCTGGTTGGCGTGGTTCTTGTCGGGCTTATTGCGCAACCTGGGTCGGCCCTGGGTCAAGAAACCGCGGGCTTTCCGCGGACGGCGGATTTCTGGCCCAAGCGACTTAACCCGGATACGACACCATTGCTCCACGTCCAGTTGGCGGCTGCCGAGAGGCAGCCTGTGGCTCGACTGGAGTGTGGTGCTAACGTCTACGAGTTGGGCCCGGCTACGTGGAGCCATAATCTGGGTTTTGTGCACGCCTTTGACGTCGAGTTTGCAGCCCCGCGCATGCGCGCCAACTGTGTGGTGCGCGTTACTGGGCGCAGGGGGCAGGAATATGTGGCTCACCGGCCGTTAGCCTTGCGCACCAAGGTGGCAATGTTGCGCGTTCGGTCCGTGAAGCCTGACGTGGCAGTGGTGGGAGAGGAAGGACCGGTGGAGGTGGTTGGGGCCGGTTTCGGGGACATTGTCAATGTGGTGTGGGTTGCCACCGACCGTGATGAATCGTACTCTCGCAGTGTGCGTGCTGCTGATGCGGCCGGGGTCAGTGAAGCGGTAGTGCCTTTCTCCCCGGGGAAGTCTGCTGCCGGGGCCGGGGAGTATCTTGTTGTCGTGGAGAATGACGACCATGCCGCCGCCATCTACCCGGACCATTTTGTGGTGGAGGATGTCGCCGATCCCGAGATAGTTCGCTCCAATATTGAAGAGTTGGGAGGGCAGACCTGGGTTTCCATCGAAGGGTTTGGCCTGGGGAGCCTGGAGGATGTGCGCCTCGAGCTTGCTACTGGAGAGTCGGCTCTCCTCTTTGAGCATGTTGAGGGGATGGCCTTGGAGACCGTTCGAGTCCAACTTCCGGCCCCGGCTGGAACGTACCTCGCAGAAGCGCCGGAGCTAATCTTCAAAGAACGGCAACTCATTGTCCGGATGGCGGAGAGCAGCCGTCTTAGCCAATCTACTGGGGAGTTACCTCCCTCCCGTGATTGAGAATTCCTGAGTGATGTGCTAGAACATGCTCCGTTCATAGTTTGGGGGTAGCTGTGGCGACGTCACGTTCACAGGTGGTTATTGTCGGGGCTGGCGCTGCGGGCCTGCTGGCTGCGCTCCGTCTGCGCGAGGCAGGTCTCGATTGCGTCCTCCTTGAGGCGCGTCGGCGGGGGCAGTGGGGCAGTCGGTATAGCCTCGAGTTGGACTCCGGTTCGGTCCTGAACGGCGTGCTGCCAGCCCCCAACCCGGAGGCTCTCTTGCATGAGGGCCGATTTGGTGCGGACCTTTGCTCCCCTGGCCGCACCCATCGGCAGAACGTCACGCCCCTCCCGGTTTTCGCGGTACGGCTCTGGAAGTATCAGCGCCAGTTGCTAGAACTGGTTGAGCGAGTTGGAGTAGAGGTTCACTTCGGCTGTGAGGTGACGAATCTCGGAGTTGATGACCGCGGCCACACGGTGCTCTCTGTCTTGCAGGCTGGCGTGGAGGTCCGGATGGTCGCCGATCTGGCGGTTCTGGCCAGTGGCAACAATCATCGGTTCGACCGAGAGTTGTACGCCCACTTCCATCTGCGCCGCAAGATTCTTGACCGGGAGTATCTGGCTGCTCAGCATGATCTGTGGGAAATTGATCCGGCTTCTGTAGCCGGCAATTCGCCCTCCCCCCCGGGTGTCGTGAACTACGTGATCGGCAACGAGGGGCCAATTTCGACCCTGGGTTTCTGGGTCTCTCCGGACCAGCGCATGGCGGGATTGCTGGCGGGGTCATTGCCGGTGGATGGTTGGCGCCCGCCTGCGGAGTTGCTTAAGGAGGCACGGTGCGGAGCGGTGCGGTTTACCCGGCGACTTGCTGGTGCCTCGGGTCATATCCCGGTGCGGCGCCCGATTGAGTCTCTGGTGGCACCAGGGGTGGCGCTGCTGGGCAACAGCGGATGCCAGGTATATCCCATGACGGGTTGCGGGATGGGTCTTATCGGGAATGCTGCATTGCTTCTGGCCGAAGCCTCCCGGGAGTACTGCCGCGAGGGCCGTAGGCTCGAACATTTGTGGAATTACAACCATCGGTACCAGTCGGATTTCGGGGCGCGGCAGGCGGCTTCGCAGGTGTTTTTGGAAGCCATACGATGCTCGCCGTGGGGTTCTGGACTTGTCAGCCGTCTTTTCGAACTGGGCCTGAGTCGCCCCGAAGACTACTTGCGCAGTCTTGACCTGGGTCCGGTGGCGCCAGCGCCGTTGGAGATGATGAAGCGGTTGCCCGGAGCATTGTTGCTTGAGCGGGACAAGGGGCGTTATCTGTTTGCTGCCATGGGACGTGCCGCGGCGCTTTCTCAGGCCTACCGCCATTTCTATCCGAGACGGCCCGATGGAATGAAGGTGCGTAGCTTCTTTGCGCGCACTGCCTCGATGGGCGGTTGAAACCCTGATATTTGGAGGGGGCTGAAGCAGTGATAGTCCTGAAAACCAAAGCCGAAATTGAGAAGATGCGCGCGGCGGGGAAGGTCGTTGGCCAGACCCTTGCTATGCTGCGCAAGATGGTGGTCCCCGGGGTCAAGACCAGTGCCCTCAATGAGGCCGCCGAGCGATTTATCCGCAAGCAAGGTGCGGCCCCCACCTTCAAGGGCTACCACGGTTTTCCTGCCGGTCTTTGCATCTCCATTAACGAGCAGGTGGTGCACGGCTTTCCTTCGGCCCGACGGTTGCAGGAGGGGGATATCATCAGTATCGATTGCGGTGCCACCCTCAATGGATATATTGGCGACTCAGCGATAACTGTCTGCGTAGGTCAGTGTGCCCCGGAGGTCATGGCATTGGTGGAGACCACTGAGAAGGCACTCTACGCGGCCATTGCTGCGGCGAAGCCCGGGGGTCGGTTGGGTGACATCTCCTATGCTGTAGAAGAAGTTGCTCTGGCCTCCAGGTATGGGATTGTGCGGGAGTACTGTGGACATGGGGTGGGGCGAGATTTGCACGAAGGCCCCCAGGTCCCGAACTTTGGCACGCCTGGAACCGGGCCACAGATCCGCTCGGGCTGGACCATCGCCATCGAGCCGATGTTGAACCTGGGAGGGGATGCGGTATCGGTGCTGGGCGATGGCTGGACCGTGGTCACGCAGGATGGCAGCCCCTCAGCTCACTTCGAACACTCCATTGCCGTGACTGAAGCTGGTGCCGATATTCTGACGCTACCGTAGCGTCATGATTCGGGATTGTAGAGCAGCAGTGTGCATTCACCCTTCTGAGGAATCTCAGCGATTCCCGTCAGTACGTCACCAACGGTGCCTCGCACCAGCTGTTCGTGTGCTTTGGTCAACTCCCGGCTAACTACAACCTGGGTTTCGGGAGCTCTCCCCATGACATCCTCAAGGAAGCCCTGCAGGCGGCGCATGGGTAGGTAGACGACGGCAGTGCGCTGCGGCTCCAAGGCCTGTGCCATGAAGCGCTGTAACTTGGCCCCCTTTTTGGCGGGGAACCCGAGGAAGAGAAAGCGATCAGTGGGGAGTCCGGAGGCACAGAGCGCGGCAATCGCCGCGCATGGACCGGGAATAGGGATGACCTCAATGCCCTCTTCTGCACAGCGGCTGACGACGCGATAGCCGGGGTCGGAAATGGTCGGCGTTCCGGCATCGCTGACCAGGGCGACGTCGTTTCCCTGCTCCAGGAGAGCGACAATTTGGCCCACTCTGCGACTCTCATTGTGATCATGATAGGAGACCAGGCGGGGACGCGGGATCTCCAGGAGAGCCAACAATCTACCGGTTGTGCGGGTATCTTCGCAGGCGATGGTGTGGACGGAGCGCAGTGTCTCCAGGGCTCGCAGCGTAATGTCACCAAGGTTGCCGATAGGAGTGGCCACACAGAAGAGGCGGCCGGGTGCGTCCAAATGCATTACGGAAGTTCCAGAGAAAGGAACTTGCGGAGCTCAGAGAACTCTTCGGAAACTGCGAAGAGAACCATTTCCTTGGCCTTTTCCCTCGGCGGCAGTTTGGAGAAGGCGATGGACTCCTGCTTGAGTGCTTCGGCGGCAACGGCAAGGTCCAGGCAGGCGAGGAGGCCGGCGTGGTTGGCAGTCAGCTCCACGCCCGTCAACCACTTGTTGATGCCGGGGCTCTTCTGCCGGCGGTAGAACTCGTCAATGGCGGTCGTCAAAGTGGTTCCAAGCTG
>ERZ890953.1699-NODE-1699-length-10619-cov-4.522529_pt1 | contig 10619 bp, 8 predicted proteins | sample MGYA00521264_ERZ890953 | MGnify/ENA primary metagenome ERZ890953 (study PRJEB32303, sample SAMEA104408629) | aquatic metagenome | biome: Brackish water; feature: Chemocline; material: water | place: Baltic Sea | collected 2014-10-26T21:54:00 | depth 200 m ... | reverse complement strand
GTGGTGGCTATAGCCCTTACAGTTACTCATGGACATCCAGCCCTCCCGGATTCAACTCCAGTGAACAAGATCCCTCAACTGGAAATGTCTTCTTCTCCACAATTTTCCAACTCGAGGTGACCGATGTCGCCAGCTCCTGTACCAGTATTCAAGATCCTGTCATAGTAGCTGTTGAGGGCGGACCGTTATCTGTAAACCCTGTTGCAACCCCTCCTGTTGTTTGCCTGGGCTCTTCCACACAACTTTTTGCCCTGGCTGGCGGTGGTTCCGGATGGTACAGTTACAACTGGACTTCAACCCCTCCCGGATTCACCTCTTCGGATCCCAATCCGGAAGTTACTCCTGCGGAAAATACAACATACCACCTTTCGGTCGACGATAACTTCAACCTGATAAACGGGAATACCCTGGTGACCGTTAACCCGTTGCCTGTGATCTATCTCGGACCACCCGATTCCATAGTATGTATCTATGATACGCTGATGCTTAATGCGGGCAATCCCGGATCACAATACAAATGGTCAAATGGTTCTCATGATCAAACTATCATGATCGCATCCACAGGCATCGGATACGAAATTCAGGAATATACGGTTGAGGTGACCAATGAGAACGGTTGTACCGATTCGGCTCAGATCAACATCATCTTTTCTTTCGGAGCCTGTACAGGGATTAATGAAGTGAAAAAGGAAAAAAGGTACCGGGTTTATCCAAACCCTAACCGGGGGAGGTTTACAATCACCGGAACGGAGGGTCAAAGCCTTGAAAAGATCGAACTGTTTAACCTCTTTGGAACCCGGGTTTATAATCAACTGCCGGGTTCTCTCTCGAAGCAACACTTTGAGGAGGAGATCCTTGTTGAATCTCTCCCAAAAGGCATGTATATCCTTCACCTGACGGATCAAGCCTCCGCTGAAATTCACAAACTTATAATACAATAAAGTAGTATCTTCGGGCTTCAAAATTTCAACCCATGAGTGCAGTAAAAAAGACTCCCAGGATAGGGATCGTAACGGCAGGTGGCGATTGCCCCGGCATCAATGCAGCCATTAGGGGCGTCGGTAAAACAGCCATCCTCGAATACGGAATGGAGGTAGTTGGGATTTCCTCCGGCTTCCTGGGGCTAATTAACCAGGAGTATACTACTCTGGATGAAAACCAGCTATCTGGAATCCTTACCGTTGGAGGTACCATTCTGGGTACATCACGGGAAAATCCGTTTAAAAAAAGAAGCTCGGTCTTGTCGATTGACAAGCCCAAACTGATCAAAAAGCATTACAATGAGATTGGTTTAGATGCACTGGTTTGTATCGGTGGAAACGGCACAATGAGAACAGCTGCCCTTCTGGCTGAAGAGGGATTGAATATTATCGACATTCCGAAGACCATTGATAATGATGTATGGGGCACTGATGTCTCTTTCGGATTTGACTCGGCCCTCTGGATTGCCACCGAGGCCATCGACAGGCTTCACACTACAGCCAACAGTCACAAACGAATCATGGTGATCGAGGTGATGGGACATCATGCGGGTTGGCTCGCACTTTATTCCGGCATCGCGGGAGGAGGAGATGTGATTCTGCTGCCGGAGGTGGAATATGATATTGAGATTGTAGCAAAGTGCCTGAAGAGAAGGGCGATCAATAAAAAACCCTACTCCATTGTGGTGGTAGCTGAAGGAATTCCATCCAAGAAAGGAGAGTCGGCCGGCCGGTACATTGCCAATGCCATCAAAGAAAAGACCGGTCTGGAGACCCGGGAGACAATCCTCGGATATATCCAGCGCGGAGGGACTCCTTCTCCTATGGACCGGGTGCTGGGGACACGATTTGGTGCTTCGGCTGTAGAGTTGATAGCTCAGAAAAAATTCGGCCACATGGTCAAACTGGATGGGAGTCAGATTAGCTCTATCCCCCTGTCTGAAGTAGGAGGAAAACTCAGGCTTGTCCCCATGGATTTACCCTTGATAAAAAAGACAAGAAGAATGGGTGTCTGCTTCGGGGATGAGGTAAATTAACTTCCGAACTTGATATCCTTCACGTTGAGCTGGAGTGTCACTGTTCCGTTCCATTCGTTTTCTTCGATATTGTAACACAGGTCGAAAGGGATGCCTTTTTCGATTTGCAACATCTGATCACCCTGTTGAAATGCGATACCCGAAAAGGGGCCGCCATGAACATCGGGATGGACCACGTTTAGTTTCAGGTGGTTTTTACCGACAATGCGGGTGCCGCCAGCGTTCACAACTCCTTTAGTAATAAAAAGCGGTGCCAGGTTGCCTGGTCCGAAAGGTGCAAATTGCTTCAGAATGTTGAAGAACCTCGAATGGATGGAGAAAAGCGGAAGCTCCGCATCTATCTCTAGCTCGGGGACCAACTCCACTCCCAGTAACTTTTGGGTGGCAATCGCATCAAAACGAATTTGAAACTCCTTCAGGTTTTCAGGCTTTAAAGAGAGCCCTGCTGCGAATTTATGTCCTCCGAAATGCTCAAGCAGGTCGCTGCAGGAATCTATGGCATCGTAAATGTCAAAATCCTTTACTGATCGTGCCGATCCTGTAACAAACTCCCCGGCCTGGGTGAAGACGATGGTTGGCCGGTAAAAAACCTCTGTCAGTCGCGATGCCACTATACCGATAACACCTTTGTGCCAATCGGGATTGAAGATTACTGTGGAGCGTGCATGTTTCAGCTTTTCATCGCCGTTGATCATCTCAACTGCCTCTTGAGTAGCCTTAGTATCTAACGTTTTCCTTTCGGTGTTGTAGCTATCGATCTTTTTTCCTATTTCCCAGGCCAGCTTGTAATTATCGGCGACAAGCAGTCTGACTGAGTTTCTACCGCTTTCGATCCGCCCGGCTGCATTGATCCTTGGTCCAACCAGGAAGACCAGGTCGGTGATGGTCAGTTCGCGGTTGAAAAAAAGATCACCATCATCCTCCCCCGTTTTGAGGATGTTGGCATACTTCAAAATCGCTTCAATTCCCGGACGAGGTCGAATATTAACCAGCTTCAATCCATAATAGGCCAGGATGCGATTTTCTCCGGTGATGTCGACAATATCTGCGGCGATACTGACTACGACCAGGTCGAGGAACTCTTTCAGCTCTTCGAATGGAATGTCATTTTTTTGTGCATAGGCCTGGATCAGCTTAAATCCAATTCCGCAACCGGAAAGCTCTTTATACGGGTAACTGCAATCGGACCGCTTTGGGTCAAGAACAGCTGCAGCATCCGGGAGCTCGGCTCCCGGACGGTGATGGTCACATATAATAAAGTCTACTCCGTTTGCTTTTGCCTGTTTTACCATATCCACGGCCTTGATGCCGCAATCGAGTGCGATTACAAGGGAAAATCCTTCATCGGCAGCGTATTCGATCCCTTTTGATGAGATTCCATACCCCTCGTTATACCTGTCGGGGATATAGAAGTTGGTCTTATCGGTGAGTTTTCGAAGAAAGAGATAGACCAGTGCTACAGCAGTAGTACCATCCACATCATAATCTCCATAAACCAGAATTTTCTCTCCCTTTTTCAGTGCCACTTCAATCCGGCTGATCGCTTTGTCCATATCCTTCATCAGGAAGGGATCGTGCAGCTCATCAAGGCGGGGTCGGAAAAAGGCTTTGGCCTGATCAAAGCTATATATGCCTCGCTGGACCAGCAAGCTGGCAAGGTGCTGGTCAATGTTCAGTTCTTTGGACAACTTTCCAATGATCTTCTCATCGCCACGCTCTTTTATGATCCAACGTTTTTCCATAGGTAAGTTTTATCCTTGTAAAATTACATAAAAAAGTTGAGGAAATTACCTCTGCCCTAAACGAGACTACCCCACCCCTTAATCCCCTCCCCAACAAGGGAGGGGAAGGTCCAGGAACAAGCAACCAAAGCCCAGCATCCAGGATCCAGCATCATTGTCATTGCGAGGAGCCGAAGCTGCGAGGGAACCGAAGCAGGAGCGACGCGGCAACAGCATCCAGGATCCAGGATCTAGAATTCTGCGTTTTTCGGTGTGCGGGGAAAAGGGATCACGTCACGGATATTACTCATCCCGGTTACAAAGAGAATCAGCCGCTCAAATCCAAGACCAAAGCCGCTGTGGGGAGCTGTCCCAAAGCGACGTGTATCGAGGTACCACCAGACATCTTTCTCAGGGATATCCATCTCCTTGATACGCCGGATTAAGCTGTCGTAATTCTCCTCTCTCTGGGATCCACCGATAATTTCACCGATACGCGGAAAGAGAACATCCAATCCTCTGACAGTCTTGTTATCGGCGTTCTGCTTCATATAAAAAGCCTTGATATCTTTGGGATAGTCGGTGAGCATAACAGGGCAATGGAAGTGCTTCTCAACAAGGTACCTTTCATGCTCGGCCTGCAGATCTGAACCCCAATCGACAGGAAATTCCCATTTCTGCCCTGATGCCTTCAGGATCTCCACACCCTCTGTATAGGTAAGCCGTTCGAATTTACTCTCCACAATCTGTTTAAGCCTGTCAATGAGTTCATTGTCATACATCTTGTTGAGAAATTCAAGATCGTCCATGCAATGATCCAGTGCATATTGCATCAGGTACTTCAGGAAATCCTCGGCCAGGTCCATGTTGTCATGGATGTCGTAAAATGCCATCTCGGGCTCAATCATCCAGAATTCGGCCAGGTGCCTGGGGGTGTTGGAGTTCTCGGCCCTGAAGGTAGGTCCGAACGTATACACCAGGGATAGAGCCATGGCACCAAGTTCAGCTTCAAGTTGACCAGAGACGGTTAAGTTGGTCTCCTTTCCAAAGAAATCTTCAGCATAGTCAACTTTCCCTTCAGGGGTAAGGGGTGGATTTAGGGGGTCGAGAGTGGTGACCCGGAACATGGCTCCAGCTCCTTCGGCATCCGATCCGGTGACAATCGGTGAGTGGAGATAAAAGAAACCATGATCATTGAAGTATTTATGAACAGCAAATGACATTGCATGACGTATGCGAAGGACGGCTCCAAACGTATTGGTTCGTGGACGAAGGTGAGCAATCTCTCTCAGAAATTCCAGCGTATGACCTTTCTTCTGCAGTGGATAGGTTTCAGGATCAGCGGTTCCAAACAATTCAATCGTTTGGGCCTGGATCTCCACTTGCTGGCCTTGCCCCATCGACTCCACCAGGGTTCCTCTGACAGCGATTGCAGAGCCTGTAGTTATCTTTTTCAGCAACTCCTCGTCAAAATTAGCCACCTCAACCACAATCTGGATGTGGTGAATCACTGAACCGTCATTCAGGGCAATGAAATTGACGTTTTTATTCCCACGTTTGGTTCGCACCCACCCTTTTACCAGCACCTCCGCGCCTCTCTCTTTCGATTGTAGGAGATCCACTACTTTTGATCTTCTGAGATGTTCCATGTTTTCAGAAATTAGCCTGCAAAATTAAGAAAAGTTTACCAGATGCCAGATACCAGATACCGGATGCTGGATGCTGGATGCTGGATGCTGGATACTGGATGACTGGATGACTGGATAGAGGGTTCATAAATTAGGATCCAGGATCTGGTATCTAGGATCCATCCGACAGATTGAGAAAATTAACCTACTTTTATCATTTCAAATGAGAAGTTATGTCTGAAGAAACCGTTAAGCCCCGTAAACGGCATCGTGGAGAAGCTATCTGGTCTATCATCTGGAACCTGATCTTCTTATACATTGTCAACAAAGTACCCGAATGGGATCTCCCCTTCATCAATGAACGGTACGATATGGTGCTTTGGATTTTTAACATGAGTATTGTTATTCAAATCATCGGGTGGACTCTGATTCTCTTTCTGGACTTCAGCTGGTTATGGCATCTGGTAAGAGCGGTTCTGGATGGAGTCAGCCTTGTAGTGCTTCTGGTACTCTATTTCCTTTATCCATTCGATTTTTCAGAGATGGGGGGATGGACATGGCTGGATATCATCCTGCCAGTGGTATTTATAATAGGGATGGTTGCCTCCGGACTTGGGGTTTTTGTTCATCTTTTCAAACTGATCTTCAGATCTTCAAAATAATCTGATGCAACACTGTTTCGATATCGAGCCAATGAGTCAATGGATGCCCTGCGGCGATAAACCATGCATCATTGCCGGTCCCTGTTCAGCTGAGTCGGAAGAGCAGGTAATAGAAACTGCAAGGGAGCTGGCGAAGATTCCAATGGTGAAGGTATTCAGAGCAGGATTGTGGAAGCCCAGAACAAGACCTGGCGCTTTTGAAGGAGTTGGGGATAAAGGGTTAGATTGGCTCATCCGGGTCAAACAGGAAACGGGACTGAAAATAACTACCGAGGTTGCTAACCCAATCCACGTGGAGAAAGCCCTGGCTGCGGGAATCGACATGGTATGGCTGGGAGCCCGAACGGTTGTAAATCCCTTTTCTATACAAGAGATCGGAGAGGCGCTAAAGGGCACAGAGATCCCGGTAATGGTGAAAAATCCATTGAACCCTGACCTAACCACCTGGATGGGTGCTCTCGAACGGATAAACCGGATGGGTATCCGGAAACTTGTTGCTATTCACAGGGGATTTTCCTATTACAAGCATTCACCCTATCGCAACGATCCTATGTGGGAGATCCCGATCGAACTGAAACGGCTCTGCCCCGAACTCCCTGTAATTGTTGACTCCAGCCATATCTGTGGCAAGACAGAGCTACTTTCTTCTATCTCTCAGCGGGCTATCGATCTGGAGATGAATGGTTTGATGATCGAGGTTCACATCCAGCCCAAAGAGGCACTTACAGACAGGCAGCAGCAGATAACCCCGGAACAGCTCAACCTTTTACTGGCGGAATTGATCCTTCGGAAGCCATTGGGTAGCGCCGAGTTCCAGAGCAGCCTGGAAGCATTTCGTTCAGAGATCGATAAAATTGACCAGCAGCTCATGGATATCATCGCACAGCGCATGGCTATCGTAGATCAAATCGGGAATTATAAAAAAGCGAATAAGATTACCATCCTGCAGTTAAAGCGCTGGAACCAGATCTTCAGGGAAAGAATCGAAAATGGGCAGGAACTTGGGTTAACGCGCGAGTTCATCATGAAACTGCTGGAGGTAGTTCATGAAGAGTCTATTCAGCGCCAGATTGATGTGATGAATAAAAAGGATTGATTACATCCACTTCCGTGCCTTGAAATAAATGATCATCGCAATAGCTATCACTGCCATGCCCAATGTGAGGATAAAAAACGAGAAAGGGTGCTTTGCAAAAGGCAGATCGATGTTCATCCCATAAAGGCTTGCAATGAATGTTAGTGGAAGCAGGATAGAGGAGATGAGGGTCAGTATCTTGATCACCTCATTGGTTTTATTCACCTGAAGGGAATCAAACGTTCTGGAATAGCCCCGTATCAGCTCACCGGCGTCTTCCACCATATCCCAGATCTTCTGGTAATAATCGAGGATGTTGCCCCAATAATCTCCCATGTTCTCTGCAAAACCCGGTATAGCTCCGGATTGCAGGCGGTTGAACAGAACGATCTGGGGTTTGAACATCGTATTCAGGAGTACCACATTCTTTTGAGTGAAACTGATCTTCTCGATCGTTCTTTGCGCCCGTCTGTTGAATAGTGCCTTTCCGCAGCTATCTACAGCCTTCTCAACCTTCTCCACCAGGAATTGTGTCTCCATCATAAGGCGTTCGAGAATCTTGTACAAAAGGGCGTCAGAGCTGCCAATCTCCATTTTCTTCCCGGCCAACGCACCTGACTTCTCCTGGCTGAACATATCCTTCACCAACCAGTGCGACTTCCCAATGGTGATCAGGAAATCTTTGCCCCAGAAGACCTTGATCTCCTTGATATCAACAAATGTTTCAGATGTATCGAAACTTGGAAAATGAAGGATCAGAAAATAGTAATCGTCATACACATCAATCTTAGGCCTCAGGTTAATCACGCTACGGCAATCTTCCAGGTCGAGAGGGTGGAAATGATACTGATCTTTCAGAATCTCAAGGTCTTCTTCTGACGGTCTCACGATATGTGACCATCGTAGTGTTCCGTATTTGATGGTTTCAATCATCGCTGATCTCCTTTCCGATTAGCAGGTTATCAAGTGTCCGGGTTTGCAAAAATACAAACCCTGGCTGATATTTACATCATGACTCTCAATTATTCCAGTGAAAAGTGCTGATCATGTGATCGATATCCTGTTTCAGGAAATCAATTACAGGGTTAAGGGAATCGTTATTGGGGACAATGTTGAAATAGAGGGCTCCCCGAAAAAATCTTGAAAGGCTGTCGGTGAGGTAAAACTGGTAGGGAGAAGCTGCTTCAGTCCCTTTAATAGAGAAAGTTAACCCATATACCCTCTTCTCCGGGTTTAAAAACTGCTGTTGAGTAATCGAGTTAGCTTTAGGGATATGTTTATTGACCAGGGTCCGTGAATCTTCCAGGTATTTATGCAGGTTGTTGTCTATCTCCTTGTAGCTGATATGAAGCTGGGCTTTGAAAGCCGGGTAACTGATGTTTATCCAAAATGGTTCGGCAAGTCCGCTGGTATCCGGAAATATGGTCGCATAAATCGGATACTCGAATGAGTATGGAAACGTTGTATCAAAAAGACGATATTCATGTGCCGGAAGGTCAATCCTGTAATATCCCCGGGGTTTTGGGGAGTAGTCGGACTGGCAAGAGGTAACCAGAACGAGGATTAAAACGAAAACGGGGAGGTGTTTCATAAATGAACATAGTGCAGTGGTGCAGTGGTGCAGTGGTGACGAGATCTAAAGATTTCCCTTGTTTTCACCATGGCACCATTGCACCAATTCACTATTGCGTTTAAAAAGGAAGATCGTCTTCAGGAACAGAAGTTTCTACATCTGATGTCTCTGTTTTAGCTGCAGATCCGTTTCCGCTTTCTTCGAATGCGCCATCCCTTCTTGGGCCTCCGCCCAGCATGGTCATGTTATCACACAGAATCTCAAAGATGTACTTCTTCTGTTTGTTCTCATCTTCATAGTCCCTTCTGCGAATGCGACCCTCAATGTATACGGAAGATCCTTTTCTGAGATACTTCTCAGCAACTTCTGCCAGTCCACGCCATAACACTACGTTGTGCCATTCGGTATGGGTAGTCCGTTCTCCTTCGCGATTTTTGTATCCCTCCGTAGTGGCTACAGAGAATGATGCCTTCTTCACGCCATTGTCAAAAGTCTGAACCTCAGGATCCCTCCCAAGATTACCAACCAAAATCACTTTGTTTACTCCATTTGCCATTGCTTCAATTTTTTAATGAATGATTCCGTTAAACAAAATTACAAATTTTTCCCGGCTCCCGGGATTTGTTTGACATTAATCGGGTTTAGGGGCAAAAGGTTATATCTTCTCCCTTCAATTTTTCTATTATTTTTTATTTTTCTCACCTTTGCTCCCCTGAAAAACTCCCGGATGAACCGTAAAATCCTCCTTCTGGCTGTTCCCAATATTGTAACGAATATCACCATACCATTATTGGGAATGGTGGACCTGGGACTGATGGGGCATCTTGAATCTGCAATCTACATTGGGGCCATAGCTTTAGGGAGCATCATATTCAATTTTCTTTTCTGGGGCTTTGGCTTTCTTCGCATGGGCACAAGTGGTTTCACAGCACAGGCCTTTGGAAGTCGTAACCTGCAGGAATCAACGCGGGTCCTGGTTCGGGCGGTGATGATGGCCCTGGGAGGAGGAGTATTGATGATCCTGTTACAGGTTCCTGTTGCCAACCTGGCTTTTTTGCTGATCGGGGGTAGTCAGGAGGTGGAACAACTCGCCCGGCAATACTTCTACATCCGGATTTATGCTGCCCCGGCTACTCTGGTCATGTATGCCCTTACCGGTTGGTTCATCGGGATGCAGAATGCCCGCACACCGATGATACTTGCTATCTCGATTAATGTGTTCAATATCCTGTTCAGCCTTGGGTTTATTTATTTTCTGGAGATGAAATCTGATGGCATCGCTCTTGCCAATGTATTGTCACAATGCATCGGGGTTCTTCTGAGTATCCTCTTCCTGAAAGGTTATTTCCGGAAACTCAAGAAGTACTATAACTTCCGGGAAGCGATGAATTGGAAGGCGATTAAGCCATTTGTATCTGTCAACAAAGATATCTTCATCCGAACTCTCTGTCTCATCTTCGTACTCTCTTTTTTCACAACAGAATCCGCAAGTACAGGAGATACCATCCTGGCTGTAAACACACTTCTTTTCCAGTTTTTTTATTTCTTCTCCTACTTTATCGATGGATATGCCTATGCAGCGGAAGCACTGACCGGAAGGTATATCGGCGCTCGTGACAATACCCAGTTAAAGAAAGCGATCCGGTTGCTTTTTTTCTGGGGCCTCGCACTATCGGGAATTTTCACCCTGATTTATGGGTTTGGCGGAGAGTACATACTCCGATTCCTAACCGATAATCCAACAATTATCCTGGAATCGCAGTCCTATTTGTTCTGGATCTTCCTGATCCCTTTTGTTACCTTCTCTGCCTTTCTTTGGGATGGGATCTATGTGGGAGCAACCGCATCGGTACCAATGCGAAACTCCATGGTAATTATCACCCTGGTAATTTTTCTACCGGCCTATTATTTGCTTCGGGAGCCTTTGGGAAACGATGGATTGT
>ERZ890953.1698-NODE-1698-length-10622-cov-3.564683_pt1 | contig 10622 bp, 12 predicted proteins | sample MGYA00521264_ERZ890953 | MGnify/ENA primary metagenome ERZ890953 (study PRJEB32303, sample SAMEA104408629) | aquatic metagenome | biome: Brackish water; feature: Chemocline; material: water | place: Baltic Sea | collected 2014-10-26T21:54:00 | depth 200 m ... | reverse complement strand
GAACTCGGCTCAAGTCGAAGATCCAGGTTCCCAGATTGGTGAACAATGCGGTCACTGAGAACCCATCCATCCCAAGGAACGGATCGAGGTATGCCGGCCCCGAAGACAAGCTGATTCCTCGAATCACGAAGAGTCCCAGTTGCAAAGCCATGGGGAGCAGGAAATGCAATTGCTTCCACTCCCCCCGGGGCAACTCCCACCAGGCCAAGAGCCAAAGGGGAGCCAACAGAACTATCGCTTCGGGGCGACCAAAGAGCACCACCACAAAAATCACGGTGTTCAGGAGGTGAATCCAGAGATCCCGATGACGTATGTAAAGCAGCCGCGTCAAAAAGAGCGCAACGGCAAACATCACGAAGGGAATCAAGGTGGATACCCGGGCGCTCAACGCTACGTGGGCCGGAAGTACCGCCAGACCCAATGCTGCCACAGCCGGAGCAAAGGAGCCGGGGAAGCTCAGCGACGCCAAGAGATAGAGGAGACCCACCGTGGCGGTGCCGCCGATGACGTTCAGCACGGTGATAAGCCCCTGGTCCACGATGGCAAAACGCCACATGGAATTCAAAAACCAGGCACTGGATACATGGGGCATCATGTCTGAAGCGGACCACTGGCCGACACCGCTCAACTCCGACCAGGGGGCCATGGTCCAGACTCGACATCCGAGGGCCACCACGATGATCCCCGTGAGGGTGAGCCACCATCCCAGAGAGCGACCGGCGAAGGCCCTTCGAAAGACCCCTCCGGCCAGCACCATGAAGACAAACAGCATGAGGAAAATGACGTCCCCCAATAGCTGCACGGGGCTTATCTTCTGCTGCCCCGGGGCTACCTGCATCGTCTTGTTGCTCTGGGAGACGGGAACCTCCGGCCAGAAGTCCCCGTTGTCGTTGTTTCGAAGGGCCGATACGAGGGCATCAACGGATTGAGTCGGAGCGTCCCCCTCAATCACCACAGCGAAACTATCGGTGGTGATCTCGACGTTGGTTTCCACCACGAGGGGAAGCAAGACCATCTCGAACGCACCGTCGCCACTCTTGAAGATGTAGGTAACAAAGAAGCGTTCCACCGAGATCCCGTCGAAGATGAACCCTCCCGGGATCTCATCATCCATGGCATACGGGGCCACAAGCCCTTCGACCCTCTCCACCATCTCCGGAGAGATCTTGAAGCGACTGGACAGCTTGTCCAGAGCGTCAAGATCGTTTTGCGACAAAGTGTACGCAGAAGCCGAAACGGAAACAGTGCACAGCAAGATTATCGCCAGAAAGACAGGGCCGAATCGCATCCCTGGAACCTCCAGTTGTCCATATTCAGGAGGGTGAATTGTCACTCACTTTGAAGAGATGTTCAAGAACCTGTTGAAGAGATGTCCTAGAACCTGCCTCCAGCGAGTCGAACTGTCAGCGGGGAGCTCGTCTCCGAAGGCCTCGAGTCCCTTCTTCAACAGAAGGGGCGAGGCCACCCGACCCAACTCGCTGCGAAGCCAGTTTGCAAGAGATTCGGGGGAGTCTGCCGAGATCCGGGTCCTTAGTTCCGGGGCAATCTCCTCCACGAAGAGGAGCTTGTTCTTGAGCGACACCGAATCGGCGAAGGCGGTGGCATAGAGGGGATAGTCCACTCCCAGACGGGCCAGCACGGTCTGTTCCCAATGTGCCAGGATCGTAACGATGAGGCGATTCACATCGGACATTTGCTGTTCCAGTGCGGCGTTGTCGGCGTCGCGCCCCATGGGCTCACCGGAGACCTCGAGGTAGGTCTTGTTCTTGGGTTCGGTACCCGACGGGCGCAGAATCATTCGAGCGCCCCCTTCCAACTCAAACACGAGAACATCCCGAGAAGAGCGGTCCGTTTCACTCTTGATGGCGCCGAAGACTCCGGACTCGTCCTGGCGATCATGAAATGCAATCACCCGCCTCCCACCGATCTCCTGTGGCGGATTCTCCCGCATGCTCTTCTGGAGGATTCGGATGTCCTCCAGCCCTCTGGCCCCTTCCATGACCAGAGACTTGAGCCCGGTACCGAAGTAGCCGAACTCCTTGTACAAGTCGAGCAGCTCCTGGTAGAGGGTCGTTCCCTGGCTATGACACCGTTGGGCCAATTCGGCGATGGCCAGCGCACCCTGCGCTGCGTCTTTGTCTCGCACGGCGGGAGAAGAGAGAACCCCGTGGCTCTCCTCCATTCCCATGACAAAGTCCTCCTCTTTTGCTTCGAAGTCGTGCCAGCGCCCCTCCCGAGAAATCTGGTCGAGGACATCGCCGATATACTTGAAGCCCACCAACAGGTTGCCAATCACTCGCACCCCATAGTCCTTCGCCATGCTCTCGAGAAGGGCGGTCGTGACTTCCGTCTTGACCACATAACTGTCCCCGCTCAGGTTCCCCTTTTGCCGCCGCTCTCGAAGTAGATGATGGGCCATGAGCACGCCAATCTGGTTGCCGTTGAGACAGATCCAACGTCCCTGGTCGTCGGGGATGGCCACTCCGATTCTGTCGGCGTCTGGATCCGTGGCCATGGCGACAACGCAGTCGTTCTTCTGAGCCGTCGAAATCACCGCTTCCATGGCTGAAGGCACTTCTGGATTGGGGATCTGGAAGGGCACCGTGGGGAAGGCGCCATCGAAGGACACCTGGTCTTCGTTCACAACAACATCGAATCCCGCCTGTCGAAGAACCGGAAGCACATTGGTAGAACCTGTACCGTGGAGAGGACTGAAGGCAATTCGAGCCCCTCCCTTCTTCGAAAGCTGTCCTAAGGAGACCACGTGGTCGACATAGTCCTGCCGTTGGGTCTGGGTCAAGTAGGTCACCAACCCTTGGGACAGCGCCTTGTCAAAGGGCATTGTTCGGGCTTCGAGGACCGAAGAGGCGATGGTGACGAGTTCTTCGTCGTATGGGGGAACTTCCTGCCCTCCGGCTGCGTTGTAGAATTTCGCTCCGTTGTCGTCCGGGGGGTTGTGGGACGCTGACACGTTCAGTCCACCCTGGGCACCCAGTCGGTAGATATGGAAGGACAACTCCGGTGTGGAGACAAAGCTCTCCTCTGCGGGATCCAGCATGACCACCTTGACCCCGTTGGCCGCGTATACTTCTGCGGCCATCTGGGCGAGGTCCAGAGAAGTCAATCCGTTCAGAATGGGCAGGTTCTCCTTGTCATACAGATTCCGGGAGTCCTCGAAGCGCCGGACGTCCCATGCCAGAACCACTGTCCAGGGTCCTCCAGGGGTGCGCCTGTCAAGGAACTGGCAGTGCCCCTGCACCGAGGTGGTGACGGTGTAAGGATTAATTCGGTTGGGCCCCACACCGACCCATCCCCGCCGTCCACCGGTACCAAAAGCGATCATTCGATAGAAGCTGTCTACCAGCAATTCGAACTGCCCTCGCTTCACCATCCCCTCGATGGAAGCCCGGTATCCTTTAAAACGTGGATCTTCCAACCACAGCTTCAGTTCACCCAGGGCCTTCTCTTTCAGGGGTTCGGGAAGGTCAATATTCGAGAACCCGGTTCGGGCCAATTCCAAGATGCTCATTTCGACTCCGTAAGGGTGTACCCCCGCGTCACCAAGAGAGGCGAGGCGGCAGTTCACCTGAAGATTAGGGTCCCCCCTGAATTAGCAATGATGGGGCTCTGGGTCAAGTAGATGATTGCCCCATTCACCCCGGAAATCCGGCTCGTTGGGACCTTTTTGATTTCTTTTGCGCGGATTGTTGAAAATGCCCTGGACAAACCGTTGACGCACAGCGCCATTTGCGCTAAAACTGACCCCGTTGAAACACCGGAACCGTGAAAATAGGTACACCTTGCGCCCTTCGTCGCAAGAAAATGACAGCGAGAACAACCCATCGCCCCGGGGAACCAGGGAGAGATGGAAAAGCTATGGGGAGAGAGCCCGTGGACCACTGGCCTACTCCGCTGTGGGCTTGGAGTTCGGCCTGTCTGTCTCCTTGGGTTACTTCGGTGGGAAGGCGTTGGACGATTGGTTGGGGACCGAACCTTGGATGATGTATTCCCTGGTACTCCTGGGAATCGGTTCGGCCTTCTACAGCCTGTACCGCACCGTAAAACGTGCGTTGAAAGAGATGGATGACTGACAACCGATTGAAGCAGACGGTGTTGCTCCAGGCGGCGTTGGCGATTCTCGCCGTTGTCGCAAGCTGGATTCTGTGGAGCCCGAGCGCCACCATCGCCGTTGCGGCGGGAAGCCTCGTGGCGTCCCTCGACTTGTTCCTCCTGGTGTGGTTGGTAAGAAACCTCATCGAAGGAGACAGTCGACGACGGCTGTTTTACGGAGCCGGTCTCATCATCAAGTTTCCGGGATTGGTAGGGGTTGTTTACCTATGCGTCCGAGGGCTTGAGCTTGATTTGTTCGGATTTCTCGTTGGTATCTCCACGCTGGTCGTAAGCGTGACCCTGGCGGGGTTCTTGTTGGCAGGTAACTCGGACACGGAAGAACCATGAAAGGCAAGCACAAGGCACTATTGATTGGGATCGGCGTGGTAGCGCTCATGGCGCTGTCAAGCCTGGTGCCCGAATACCACGCTCCCGCACCAGAGCATATGCCCACCGGGGAACACTGGTCGGTACTGGTCCAATTCTTCCCGGGATTGGTCCACAACGTCCACAACCTCATCTCGGCTCAGCCGACCTGGCTCGAGGGACAGGTTCCCAATCGCGTCTCGCACATGTTCATGGCAGCCCTCGTAGTCCTCGTACTCATCGGCCTGGCGCTGGTCGCCCGGAAGAAGTTCTCCTCCGAGGATGCCTTGGTTCCCGAGAAAAAGCTGACGCCGTTCTCCTTTTTCGACAACGCCATTGAGGCCATCCTGGGACTCATGGAAGGTATCATGGGAAGGGAAGCCGCCGTACGCTACTTCCCCCTCATTGGAGCCGTCGCTCTGTTCATCCTGCTTTCAAACCTCCTGGGACTCATCCCCGGGCTGGTTGCCCCGACGGACACCTTGAACACAACCTTCGCCCTGGGTCTCTGCATTTTCCTGGCCACCCACTACTATGGCGTTCGGGCTCACGGCTTCGGCTATTTCAAAGAATTTCTGGGGCCGGTCATCAAGTGGTACGCCCTCCCAATCATGCTGTTGATGCTCGTCATCGAAATCATCAGTCACTTCGTTCGCCCCGCTTCCCTTGGGATTCGTCTCATGGGGAACATCATGGGCGACCACAGTGTGCTGCTCGTATTTCTGGGCTTCGGTGTTCTATTTGTCCCGCTCCCCGTGATGGTGCTGGGGCTCATCGTTGCTGTCGTTCAGACTCTGGTTTTCAGTCTTTTGTCTATCGTTTATATCAGTTTGGCTATAGATCACGGTTAGTCCTTACGCAGAGGAATGAAGGAGGTACTGATGCTGAAATTGTTGAACAAACTGTACTGGGGATTCGCACTGTTCTTCGCGGGTGGCGTTATCGCACCCGTACTGGCATTTGCTGAAGAGACTGCTGAAGCTGCAGGGGGCGACTCCTCCAGAGGCTCCATCGCAATCGCCGCAGCCATTGTGCTTGCCATTCCCGCCGCCGGCGGCGCCATCGGACAGGGAAATGCTGCCCGAGCCGCTCTTGAGGGCGTGGCCCGCAATCCCAACGCCTCGGGGAAGCTGCTCGTCCAGCTCATTCTCTCCCTGGCCCTCATCGAGTCTCTCGTGATTTACGCACTGCTCATCGCCTTCACCCTTTCTGGTAAGCTGTAAGCAGAGGCTGTGCTGCGGTTCCCCCAACCGATCTCATCTCCCAACATCAACCACCACAAGAATCCGGCATCGGATTTGCCGACTCCCTCTGCTCTTGGAGCCGTTGCGCTGTGCGCCCTTGTGATGCTCTACGGTTGTGCCCCCGATAAGAAGCCCACTCCCCTACCCTCTGCGTGCACTCAAGACGGAGCACAGTGGTTCCTCGATCTCACGTTGCAGCAGCACGACACGTCCCTCTTTGTCTGCCGCCGTGGCCAACCCCTGGCTCTCCTCCACCCTGTGAAGAGGGTGGTCGCCGCTCCCCTCCTGCATCACTATCCGCCGGTACTTTTCGTTCACCTGTTGGAGAGCCCCAAGGGGCCATCCAGGATGCACGTTTACGGTCTTGTGGGAGGAGGCGTGGTCCCCATATGGCGGTCCAGCCGCATGAGTGGACTGAACTTGATCGCTTTTGATTGGGTGTCTCCCGACGAGAACCAAGCGGGACGCCTTGTTACCCTTGAACAGGGGGCCTCGCACACCTGGCTGCTGATCCAGAGGTGGGACCACTTCGGCTTCGTCTCCCTGTGCCGTTTCAAACAGGACCGGCTCGACTGGACCGGGTGGAAGCGCCTATCCTGTGGCCAAGACACCATGGAATGTGGGTGGGATGGTGCCGACGAGTTGGACTGCCGCCCTGTCGAGTAGAATCAACAAAAAAAAAGGGCCACCCGAAGGCGACCCTTTCTTGTTCCGATCGACAAAGACCGGACGAATCTCGAAAGAACAGGAAGGTTCTTACTTCTCTTCCTTCTTCTCTTCTTTCTTCTCGCCCTTCTTCTCGTCTTTCTTCTCGTCCTTCTTCTCTACTTTCTTCTCGTCTTTCTTCTCTTCTTTCTTGCCACAGCCAGCCAGGCCGAGGGTTCCAAAAGCGAAGATTGCAGCCATCATAAATACCAACTTCTTCATGACAATTCCTCCCATTAGAACTAGTCATACCAGTCAAATTGAACCAAACAGGCCGATCCTGTCATAAGGCAAATGGGGACGCAAGAAAAAAGTGCCCCTTTGGGTCCGAGTCTCCAAACCAGACTGACTTCAGGCGATTGACTGCCCCCAAGGTGCCGACTATAATCCCCCCAACACGAGGCTCGGTTCATGACGATTCCCCCAGCAGGCACGCACAGCGATGCATCCCACATCTCGACTTGTTCTCGAGAGCCCGAGGGGGAGATGGCCCAATCGGTTTGGCACCACGCCGTCAGCCGGGGGGAGCCCTGGAGTCGCCGTGACTCCCTGATTCTCCTTTTGCTCTTCGTGGCCGGTGCCGTTCTCCGGTTTGGAACCCTCACCGCAAAGCCCTTCTGGATAGCAGAAGTGCAAGCGTTTCCCTTTGCCTGGCAAGGTGGATTCTTCGACAACTGGATGTACAGCGCCGGCGACCTTATCGGCTTCTTCTACCACAAACTCTGCGCAACTCTGGGTCTACCGGCCACCCCCTTCGTGGCCCGAGCCCATTCTGCCCTGCTCGGAACCTTCATGGCCCCGGTCCTGTTCTTCATCCTGCGACGCAAATTCACTCGACAGGTATCCGCTCTGACAGCGCTGCTGGTGGCAATATCAGTTCCCCTGGTGTCCCTCTCCCAACAGAGCCGCTTCTACATTGGTGTGGCCACCTTTGCCTCTTGGAGCATGGCTCTGGAGTTGGCCTGCCCCCCGAGTCGTCGAAAATTCCTGTCCATGGCGATCTTCGATTCCCTGGCAGTCCTCTCTCACCCCTTTGGAATCCTCTGGGCAGGTACCCGATGGGGCTTCGTCTGGATAACCAGACCCAATGCGATGTGGCGATACCGCCGCTTCGTCATCCCTGCCATGGCAGCACCCTTGCTCTTCGTGGGGCTCCAGTTTGTCGAGATCCTGACGGCAAAGCCCGCCTTCCTCGAGTTGCATGAATACTTCAGCCTCGGCACGGTTCCGCCAGGATTCACCTTCTTCTCAGAATTGGTTGGACATTTTGCTGCCGGATCGGGGATCCACGCAGGAATCATGGGTTTCCTGCTCCTTGCCGGCGTTGTATCGCTGTCCCAGGGGCGGCTTCGCACGGCTCAGTTCGCAGTCACGATGGCCTTCGTCGCCCCCGTTGTGGTCCTGATGATGATCTGGCTGGGGCACGCGAGATTCAGCTTCGCACACATCCCGGGCGCAGCATTCCCAGTGTACTTTCTGGCAGCAATTGGAATGCTGACACTGTCTCGATGTGTCCCTTCGGTAGCCCCTCGCAGGCTGCTGCTTCTGGTCCTGCTGGCTCTCGTGGGAGGAAACATGTTGGCTCAACAGTGGCGGTACCATCGTCGGGAGACCCGCCTCGAGTTGGGGGCCGACTTCCACTCAGCTTGTCAGTTTCTGGGGGAGAAGCTCGTGTCGGGGGATGTCATCTTGACCCACTACGACAAGTACTTCACTTCGTTTGCCTACGAATGTGGACAGACGGTTCCAGCAGACATCCCTGTGGTGACTCCCCGCCAACCCAAGGGCCAATGGACCCTGAATTTCCTCCATTTGAAGGGTGACAACGGGACTTTCGCCCTGCCCTTGGAGCAGATGGTGAGCTTTGACGAATTCGAACACCGGCTCACTCCAGGGCACAAGGTCTACCTCCTCCTCCCCTACCGAGAGCTGATCACCGGGGACTTCAGCGAAACCTACTTGTGGTGGGGTGCGACGGGGCTCTACGGTCCCTTGGAAGGGGTCACTCTGGAGAACCACCCTGAGGCGGAGTATCAGATGTTTCCGACGCTGGCGTTGGTTTGGTTTACGGTCCCACCCCGGGACAAGTTGGAGACCATCATGCCTTCCATCAATTCTCTTCTTGAAGAGCAGTGGCCCATTCTCTGACCGGCCAGGATCCTCAGTTCATACAGCCCGTCAGTTCTGCCTCTGTCTTTGCCTTCATGATGCAGCGAGAGAGCTTGTCAGCCAGTTCATCGTCGCCGCTCTTCAACTTCTCGAAGCAGTCTTGATTCACGTCCCTGATCTGGTCATCGGAAACCCCGCTGGCGTCCGAGCCCGCTTCCTCAAGCAGCACATGGGTCGTATGGCGACAGGCTCCACGCCACAATCGTTCTCCACCGGCTTGAATCTCCTGCTCGCTTAGCGGTTCGCAATCTCCGCAACTCTCTTGAGAGTCACACAGGAGGAAGCATCGAGCCATCTCGTTGGCTTCATCCCCTCCCATCTTGACAAACCCCTCAAAGCAATCGTTTTCAATGGCCGCCAGACCCTCTTTCGATACCTCGTTCGCCGGCGTTCCAGACAGCTTCAACACTAGCTGTGTCGCATGCCGGCAGGCTCTGCGCCACTGCTCCTCATTCCCTTTGTTCTGGGCTGCGGGGGCAGTGAGATGCTTCTCACAGGCCAGGAACTCATCCATATTGGTGGATTGCAGAACACAAATCGCTATCCTCTCTGCCGCGTCAGCGGGTTGCCTCCTGAGATCGTCCATACAGGCCCCTCTCAGCTTCGCAGCTTCGCTCTCAGGGAAATCCTTCTCAGTCCCTTCCAACTGAGTCTTCAGCAACTTCACGGCATGTCGACAGGCACGCTCCCACTTGATCTCTCCCGCCGGCAGCGCCACACCGTCCACGTCAGGCCGAACCGAAACCAACGGCGGTTTGGCCACCTCGGCCTTCTTCTTCACCTGTTCTTCGGCCCACTTGTCGCACCCGGAAGCTTCTTCCACTGTCCTGGCACCGATGAGGCAAGTGGCCAGGTAGCCTGCGACTGATGGTTCGTAGTCGTCGAACTGCTTCACACAGATTTGTCGCAGCTCCTCTTCCTTCACGGCGGTCAGCTTGCCCGCCTGTTCCGGGTCGTGCTTCTTGATAAGGGCAATCATATTTCTACAAGCGGCGGTCCTCGTGGTCAGATCCGGCCCGCCGGTTGCGGCTCGTTCCTGAGCCCACGCAGCGCCGGTGGCCAGAATCAACGATGCTCCCAAGATGGTGGCGGTGGCCACAACAAAGGGCAGACCCCTGCGACTCCAAGAAAATGCCGTCGGCATAGTTCTCATGCTCTCTCCTGTGATTCACGGACTAAAACGTATGCTCGTTCCAGGCCATGATGCTTGCACAAAAGGGTTGAGTTCGCAAGGCTATGCGCCGAATCTGACGCGCATGAGTGCGGTGAGAGGGAGGAATGGAGGGATGAACCCAACGGTGCGTGGCGCCCCGGCGGTTCAAAGAAGAAGACTACTTCTTGTTCTTGTGTCGAGCCAACTTGCGCTGCTTACGGTACTTGTGCTTTCGAATCTTCTTCCGTCTCCATTTTGCTACGCTGCCCATCATATCCTCCATCTACTTGATGATCGCTGGCTGCTCAAGACCTGTAGCGCAGGTCTCACGAGGCACGCACTATATATTTATGCCGTCGGCATGTCCAGACATTTTTCCGAGAGAGAAGGAATTTGCCTCGGCACCGCTGCCACTGGCATGACCTCCACCCCCACAAACGAAAAAAAGGGGCAACCGTGAGGCGCCCCTTTCCTTCTATTTGAAGACTTCCGAGAGAGAAGAACTACTTCTCTTCTTTCTTCTCTTCTTTCTTCTCTTCTTTCTTCTCTTCCTTCTTCTCGTCCTTCTTCTTCGTCAGCTCCTGGCACTTCATCATGGACTTCATGTCTTTGGCGTCCAGGATGCAGTTGGCGACTTCGTCGGCAACTTTGGCGTCGAGCTTCTTCATTTCGGCCATGCAACCTTCGGTGATCTTCTTCAGATCTTCTTCCTTCAGGTCTTTGGCCTTGTCGCCGGCTTCCTTCTTCATCAGTTCGATGGAGTGGTCACAGGCCTTGTTCCAGAGCTTCTCGCCACTGGCCTTGCAGCCCACGAATGCGAACGACACGACCATCAATACAACAAAAACACCCAATTTTCTCATCGTTTCCTCCTC
>ERZ890953.1697-NODE-1697-length-10628-cov-3.601343_pt1 | contig 10628 bp, 9 predicted proteins | sample MGYA00521264_ERZ890953 | MGnify/ENA primary metagenome ERZ890953 (study PRJEB32303, sample SAMEA104408629) | aquatic metagenome | biome: Brackish water; feature: Chemocline; material: water | place: Baltic Sea | collected 2014-10-26T21:54:00 | depth 200 m ... | reverse complement strand
CGACTTGCGTGTGTATGACCTCACTACGCAGAAGGCGAGCACCGTCAAAGCGCGGCTCTTCACGAAGCAGCGACCGGATTGCTTCGAGTTCGCCTTCGACACCGCCACGGGAAAGATGAGCCTGGAGACCGGACTGTATAAGGACACCGGAGCCCAGTGGCCAGACTTCGTCAATTCCAAGAAGTATTCCTTCAAGGTCCCAAACGCCGCCAATACCCGGAAGGACCCGATGCCGAAGGTCTGCACATGGGATCCGCCTCGGACCGATCGGGCTGAGCCAGTGCTCCAGGAACACAATGGCGAACTCCACCTCGCCATCAGGACGGGCGACAACCTCGTCCGCCAGCGAGTCGTCGACAACCTCGAGAAGTATCGAGACTGCATGAAGGAGACCGACGACGACAATTACTGCAGCGAGATGAAGCCGACGTTCCAGTGCAAAGAGATGACAGAAGCCGGCTACTCGCTGTGTGCTCTGGGTGTCTGGCAGGGAGGCGCTGACTACAAGTACACTTCGGTCTGGTTCGACGAGAAGACCGGCAAGACCCAATTCTCGGAGGATGAATCCGACTCCGAGCCCGCCGTCCGCCTGTCTCCCTCGGGATGCTGGTTCTTCATGGATGGAGAGCCAGTCGGCCCGGGGCCGGCGCCCAAAGTCCTCAAGAATCTCGAATTCATCCAGTGGCTGTGAGCTTGAAAATGAAGGTCGCCGGCTGCTAGAGTGAGACACTTTCCGGGTCTTAAGTTTACAGTAGAAGGGCGACAAGAAAGAGAGTGCGGTGAGCCTCGTCGAAATGGACGAGAAGAGCTCGGATGGTGTGCAGACAGACTCGAACGACCCGCCGTTCCCAGAGCACCCGCAGGTCGCAGAAGTCCAAACAGGTTTACAAGTAGCTCGACTTCAGCGAAGCATTACTCTTCGTCCAATAGGCGAGACAACCTCTGAACTACCGGCAGTGGACGTTGAATCTGACGTCTCCATCAACCCTCACGGTTCCCACGGAATCACCGTCGCAGTAGACCGTGACCGTCTTCCCAACTTTGCCGCCAAGATCGAGGGAGTAATGTCCGCTGGAGTCGGGATATGCCTTTTTCCCGTTCCATGACGTGGAGATCCTGTGGTTGCCCCGGGCACATTTCTCCCCCCCCTTGCCGTAGCAATCACCGTAAATCCCGTCAGCGAAAGCCTGCGAACCCAGGCCGACCAGGCCAAAAAGTACCACGGCAGAAAGAAGCATCCTCATTTCATTCCTCCATGTTCGGTGGTCCCACAACGATCAACACTCTCTGTCCATTTGCGGTGCAGAGTCGCTTCTGCTCATTGCATTGGGCTATCAAAGAGAAAACGTCAGTGTTTCCTCTGCGTCCTCTTTCGGGATGAACTGACCCTTCTTGACCGGGCCGATGACTTTTCGGACGACCACCTCCAGGGCTGCATGACTCGACGCCTCCTTCTTGGCAAAGCGGTAGTCGAGGACGGTCTGCTGGACACAGCGGTCAAGATCGACATCCTCTTCATCCCTGCAAACCACTGTGTAGGTGTAGAGAGCCTTGACGACTAGCTTCGGTGTCGTTCCTTCCTTCTCGACATGCGCACTTTGGATCTGGTGATAGCAGTCGGTCTCACCACATTCCTCCGTATCAAAAATGACCCAGGTAGTCCCGCCAGTCCCAGAAGTCTGGGCAACAGATTCCACACCCCCGGCCATCCACTGGGTACCGTGGTCAAAGGTTTCCACTCGTGGCGGTTGCATCATGGCGTCTACGAGGTGGTATGAGACAAGCCCTTTGCTGTCGTTGGACAAGACCACCAGACTTTGCGGACGGTTAAGAAACAGTCCATGGTGGACGGTCTCTACCTGGTACGGTCCGAGGTCAGAGGACATGCACCGGGGGGCGTTGTTTTGAGTGGTGCCGTCAGAAGTACACGGAATGGAGGCAAACACAGCGCTGATAGCGGGGTGAAGGGCTCCTACAGGTCTGACTTCCGGTTGTCCTTTGATCGCCTGGACGAGGGCCTGACAGGTAGAATTGACAGGTTGGTCTCCCGTGGGCAGATTGGCGCTGAGCAGAATCAGAGAGCGAGCCCTCGAGCCTTTCGAGAGAAGCAAGCGAATCCATCCCAGCGCACCCGCTGGATCGTTCTGCTTCGCAAGAAGGCTCACCAGTTCCGGCACTGCGATTTCGATTCCAGGTATCCAAACCTGTGTGCACACCCACTGTTCCATCTTTTCCAGGTTTTCGGTGCGACGAACTTCCTCCCAAGCGCTCAATTGGGTACCGACTGGATCCAGTTTTGGTTCTTCTGCCCCGGCGTTTGTCAACTTCGAAACTGCGCTCCGGTTTCCGACATCTGCATACAACTGAGCCATCTGGTTGCGAGCGTCTTCCAATGTGATGATGGTGGTCATCTCCGTTTCGTCTTCGGTGGGGAGTTTGCGATAGACCTTCTCCAACTCCCTCATCACTTTGTCGAAAGCGGCCACATCTTTTGCTTCGCCAAAGAATTTTGCGACGGCCAGCAATGCTTTTGCCCGATACTCCATATCCCGAAAATGCTTCGCATGACGGTGGGCCAGGCTGGGTGCCTTCTCCCCGGATATCGTAATGCCCAGGAGCTCACACCTGGGTTCGCTCTCGCAGACAGCGTGGGCTTCTTCGTAGCTCGCTACCAATGCGTATGTCTTGACGAAGCTCTCCATGGAAGGACCCCATGGTGCGTCATTGCCGAATTCGTCTCCAATTCGAACCGCTTCCGCCAGTAGTTGCTTCCCCTTCGAGACGTTCTTCAATGCTCCGTAGGCCTCCATGAGATAGTCGAGCACCTCGATCCCGAAATCCCCGCCCTGGGCCTTTGCCCTTTCTTCGGGGGATGGAAATGCCTTCATCGTCTTCTCCTCCAGGATCTTGCTGGCGCATTCGCTGCGTCCTCCCAGAGCGAGCTTGGCTACCCAGCGGGACATGAAAAAGTAGGGGCATGTATATTCGTTCGTCTTCGTTTGCTCAGCGATCAAATCGTGCGGAATTGCCAGTTCCTCGCAACTGGCGTCTGCATGAATCAGCGCCTCTGCCAAAAGGTCGAGATTCGTCTCTTCTTCCAAGAAATCCTCATGGTTGCGCGACAGTTTGCCCAGCAGTTCCTTGAGAATCGCCTCCTTCCCTTTCTTGTCGGATAAGGTGCGAAGTGTCCTAGAGAGAAACACAATCCTGAATTTGGCGTCAACTTCTGCTCTTGACCACTCCAGGGCTCTTTCCCATTCGTTTGTTGTGCCCAGAGCAGAGCCAATCTCCCCCCAGTCCTTCTTCGTTCTGGACGATGATGCCAGTTCCTTAGCCGTATCGAAAAGAACGTCTTTCAGCATCGCAACGGGCAGGGCTTCTGATTTTGGGGGCACACCCGCAGCGTTCCCCTTCTGGTTGGAACCCTCTGTCTCCTTCGAAACGGAAACCGAAGATGGCTCCTGTTGCGGGATTTCGACGCTTTCACGAAGGGAACTGCCGCCCGCTTTGTCCGAAGCTGCCGGTTCAACAGATTCGCCGGGGTTCTTACCCTTGTCCGGACCCTCTTTTTCAGCAGTGCAACCCAAGACTAGCAGTAGGAATAAAAGGCAAGGCAGTACCATTCGATTCATGGTTCATCTCCAATTGCAAATGCCGTTAGCGTTCAGATGTTGGCAATATATATGATGCCTCAGCGCACTGTCAACGATGAGACCTGGTCATCAAGTAGATTGCCGCAGTTGGGGAAAAAAAAGGGAGGAACGAGGCGATTTCCTAATTACACCACTTGACGGGAGACTACCTCCTCACCCTCCCGGCCGCGCCGAACATACCAGTACGCCACCGTTCTATGCGGTATGCCCCAACTTACCGATGCCGCCTTCATGGTCGTCCCCAAAGCGTCCTCCACCACGTTTTTCTTCGCCTCCGGCTCATACCGCTTCTGGCAGCATTGCCAGTCCGTCTTCTGCCATGATTCGCTTCCAATTTCCCGGGCTTGCATCAGGACTCTCTTGTCCTGCATAATCGCCCCAGAACTTGGTGAGCGATGGTAGACAATGACACCTACACTCTGTCTGGAGGCAAAGAAGACCATGATCCGTACAATCCACCTGGCTGGACCTGCCGTGGTACTACTCGCCGTCTTGCTGATTGGCCCTGGTTGCCGGAAAGACAACCCAAAAGCCGAAGAAGAGACTGGGAAGGAGCAAGCGGATGGAACCAAAGAGTACAGAGGCTGCGGGTCAGACGCCGAGTGCAAGGGTACTCGCATATGTATTGATGGCGCATGTCAAGCTCCTCCATTGGATGCTGCAAGGGGGGCTTCTCCCATACCTATAGCATCGCCGGAAGAAATTGCGCAGGAGAGACCCGCTGCAGAGAAGCCAAAAAAGGAGGAAGCTAAGCCGCCGATCGAGTACAAGTACACAGAGCCCACCGTAAAATTCCAGCCGAAAGATGTCCGTTTCAGCCGGGACGACTTGCCTCCGGCGTTCTACAAGACCGAAGATTTCCACGTGGAAATCTTCAAGCATGACAAGCTTCTTACCGGCTTCATCTTGAACTTGACACCAAAGCCAGACCCACCGAGATACCAGGCATCGTCCTACCACATTGCTGGTGTTGCTGAGGGGCATTTCTTTATGTTCACGGAGTGGGGCGAGGAAGGGAAAATCGGCGGTGAATATCGGATTGACCATTTCGAGCTTGGCGGGAACACCGAGGTGAAGCTCTTCCTGTTTCCCGATGAATGGGAGCAATCCGATACTTGGCGACGTTTGTTTGCCTCGGCGTATGGTGCCCGCACAGAGGGCAAGTTCATTCTGGACCTGTTCTACGATGGCAACGGTGTGGTCCTGAAGGCAACAGGATTCCATCTTGTGGGGCTAGTATTCATGTTGTATCCCCGCTCCCGCGCATGGGATGAGCAATCTCGATGACAAGGATAGTGTCTGCGGCAACGATGCCTGCGGTGGTAGCTGCAGGTGGAGAGGGAACTGGCGGTTCAAGTGGCCGAAGCTCGGCAGAGCCTGAAAGGGGACTGCGCCGGCCTGCCGGAATTCACCGGAATGGGTGATTCGTATCAGGGAACTGCGACGTTCTGGGCCGAGGAGGTTGAGTTGGGGATGGGAAGATTGTCCTCGATGAGGCCTTCGATGTGGAACAGGATGGCCGCTCGCATGTTCCGCTCGGTCTCTTCCTGGGTTTCACCGGTGGCCACGCACCCCGGAAGACCCGGCGAATAGGTAGAGTAGTTTCCACCAACTTTTTCGATGACTACCAGGAATCCTTTCATTCTATGCCTCCGGTTTGAGACCTGCCTGTTTCAATATACTGGTCAATGTTCCGGGTGCCAAGTCGTGGCTTGGCTTTCCGGCGATTGTGACTCGACCAGGCTTCTTTGGGTGCTTGTGTTGCCGATGGCTGCCACGGCTAGCTGCAAGGTACCAGTCGTCATGTTCAAGCATTCTGATGACGTCTCTGACTTTCACAACCGGCATGACAGGGCTCACTTGTCGCATTGCTGTGTTAACGAAAGAAGGGTTGCAATTGCAGCCCTTCTTGAGGAGCTCCCCTGGCTACCCGTTAGGACAAAATGGCAGTTCATCTTTGATTTCGCTGACGTGCTCTGCAGACCTCGCGCTTTTCCGTTATAAGTAATAACTAGTGGGTTGTCGTTAGTAACCATCATACTATAAGTCTCCGGCCATGTATTGCTACGACTTTAGAAAAAATAATAGTCCTTGTGTTTTTGTTTAACCCGACTATACTGATGTAGAAAGAGTACGGTTTCTCCCGCGCAGAGTTTTTCGCATGGGATTTGGGCAGCCGATCTGTCAAGCCTATTGGGGGACGCTCACCGCGGTGTTCGTTGGCAAACTCGGTCTATCCGTCGTACTGGCCGCAACTTCAAAGCGGAGGCATCCTCTCGTGAAACGCCATGACCCCAAGACCTTGAAACGTTCGCCGCCAACCCCCGTTTCCTCGCTGCCTAAAGCAGTCACCGGCATTCAAGGGCTCGACGAGATTACCGGGGGAGGCTTGCCCTTGGGGCGCCCGACACTTTTGTGCGGCAGCGCCGGCTGCGGCAAGACGCTTCTGGCCATGGAGTTCCTCGTGCGCGGTGCGGTGGAATCGGGAGAGCCGGGCGTCTTCATGGCCTTTGAGGAGAGCACCGGTGAGTTGGCGGCGAACTTCGCCTCTCTCGGGTACGATCTCGAAGGGTTGGTAGCGAGGAAGAAGCTGTTGCTCGACCACGTCACGATTGATCGCGGCGAGATCGAAGAGGCCGGCGAGTATGACCTGGAAGGATTGTTTGTCCGCCTGGGGTATGCGATTGACAGCATCGGTGCAAAGCGCGTCGTTCTCGACAGCATCGAGGCGCTCTTCTCCGGGCTTTCCAACACCGCCGTGCTGCGCTCCGAGCTGCGCCGCCTGTTTGGCTGGTTGAAGGAGAAAGGCGTCACCGCTATCGTCACCGGCGAGCGGGGTGAACACAGCCTGACCCGCTACGGGCTTGAGGAATATGTGGCCGACTGCGTGATACTGCTCGACCACCGCGTGGAGGGTCAGATGGCCACGCGGCGTCTGCGGATCGTCAAGTATCGCGGTTCGAACCACGGCATGAGCGAGTATCCCTTCCTGATTGACGAGGGCGGTATCTCGATCCTGGCGAACACATCGGTGAGGCTGAAGTACGAAGCTTGCACCGAGCGCGTGTCGTCAGGCGTTCCGGACCTGGATGCGATGATGGGGGGCAAGGGCTATTATCGCGGCAGCAGCGTACTGGTGTCTGGCACGGCAGGCTCGGGCAAGACAACCATGGTTGCGCATTTCGCCCATGCGGCCGCTGCGCGCGGCGAGCCGTGCCTGTGGTTTGCTTTCGAGGAATCGTCCAGCCAGATCATCCGCAACATGCGCTCCGTCGGAATTGACCTGGAACCGGCCGTGCGAAATGGGACGTTGCAACTCCACGCAGAACGTCCCTCGATTTGCGGCCTGGAGATGCACCTGCTGACCATGCACAGGCTGGTGAACCAGTTCAGGCCACGGGTCGTCGTCGTTGACCCGGTCACCAACTTCTCCGCGCTCGGAAGTGAAGCGGAGGTCAAAGCGATGCTGACGCGACTCATCGACTTCTTCAAGGTGCAGCAAGTCACGGCGCTGTTCACCGAGCTCACCGACGGCGCTGCCCTCGCTGAGGCCACCGAAGTGGGCGTCTCGTCGCTGATGGACACGTGGCTGTTGCTGCGAGACGTGCAGAACGGCGCAGAACGGAATCGCGTGCTGCACCTGTTGAAGTCCCGTGGCATGGCCCATTCGAACCAGGTCCGAGAGTTTCTGCTGACCGATCACGGGGCAGAGCTGCGGGAAGTGTATGTAGGGCTGTCAGGGGATCTGCTCACCGGTAGTGCGCGCAACGCGCTGGAGGAGCAGGAGAAAGCCCAAGCATTGGTACGCTACCAGGAGACCGCGGGCAAGAAGCGGGACTTGGAGCGCAAGCGGCAAGCCATGGAAGCACAGATTGCCATGCTGCGGGCAGAGTTCGAAGTCGATCAGGCGGAAGCGGCAGTGATTATCGACGAAGCCGAGGCCACCGCCCAGGTGGTGGCCGGTGACCGCAATCAAATGGCCCGCCGGCGCCAGGCCGACCCCACCGTGTTAGAAGAAACACCCAGGCAGCCGCTAGGTAAATCTCTATGAAAACGATCGTGACTACCGATGCTGCGAACGCTACCCCTACTACATCCGTGGACGAGCCAGACCCGACGAACTACGTCTTGCGTTTGTATGTGGCGGGCACGACGCAACGCTCCACCCGCGCCATCGTCAACATCAAGAAGATTTGCGAGGAGCATCTGCAGGGGCACTACGACCTCCAGGTAATTGACATCTATCAGCAGCCGGTGCTGGCCGGGGGAGAGCAGATCATCGCCGTGCCTACGCTGATTAAGAAACTGCCGCCGCTTCTGCGGCGGATCATCGGCGATCTGTCGGATCACGACCGGGTCCTGATAGGGCTCGATTTGAAGCCGACGAGATGAATCGGAGGAGGGGATGAGCAGCGACACACCGACCAATCGATCAAGACCTGTACTCGTGGCAGAGTTGGAAGAGCTCCGCGCTGAGCTGGCCGAGGCTAAGGAAGCATTGATGGCCATCCGCAGCGGTGGCGTGGACGCCGTACTGGTATCCGGTGAGGGCGGCGAACAAGTCTATACCCTGCGTGGAGCCGACCGCATCTATCGCCGTCTCATGGATACGATGAGCGAGGGAGCGGCGACTGTGTCGTCGGACGGCGTCATCCTCTATGGCAACCGTCGTCTGGCTGACATGTTGGAGCGGCCGCTCCATCACATCGTGGGCACTGCTCTGCGCAATCACATACATCCCGCAAACCAGCAAGCGATCGACGCCATCCTCCCGCAAACAGGCTCGCCGGGGCCCCGCCTGGATCTCAACCTGGTAACGAGCGAGGGCCGTTCGGTACCCGTGGCTCTGTCGGTTTCCCGCATAGAGATAGAGAACGCCGGAGAGGAGGCCATCTGCTGCTTCGTGTTTTCCGACCAACAGCGCGCCGTTGATGAACTGCGCCGAAGCGAGGCACTGCTTTCCAGTGCACAGCAAATGGCACGCGCCGGTCACTGGGAGTACGACGTCGATCGCGATGTCTTCACGTTCAATGACAACTTCTATCGCATCTTTCGGACCACGGCTGCCGAGGTGGGTGGCTAGCAGATGTCTTCGGCGGACTACGCACACAGGTTCTGTCATCCAGACGACGCGGCTCTCGTGGCCGTCGAGACCGGGGCGGCCATCGCCTCCGCTGACCCGAACTATAGCCGCCAGATTGAGCATCGGATGCTCTATGCCGACGGGCAGGTCGGGCACATCGTCGTGCATTTCCGCATTGTGAAAGATGCCCTGGGCCGCACCGTGAGGATCTATGGCGTCAACCAGGACGTTACCGAACGCACGCAAGCGGATGAACACCGGGCCAGGTTGGAGTCACAACTGCACCAGGCCCAGAAGATGGAAACTGTCGGACGGTTGGCCGGGGGGGTGGCTCACGATTTCAACAACCTGCTAACCGGAATACTAGGGCACGTTGCGCTGGCACAGATGGATCTCGCCCCTGATGACCCGATACAGGGCACGCTGTCCGAGGTTCATGCCGCTGCCGACCGAGCCGCTGATCTGACTCGCCAGTTGTTGGCCTTCTCACGCAAGCAACTCATCGCCCCGAAAGTCGTCGACTTGAATGCCCTGATTCGGAAGATGTACGTGATGTTGAAGCGAATCATCGGAGAGGATGTGGCAGTCAGAGTGATGTATGCTGATAGACTGGGTTTGACAAGAGTCGACCCGGGGCAAGTGGAACAAGTCATTGTAAATCTTGCCGTCAACGCCCGCGATGCCATGCCCAAAGGTGGGACGCTGACCATTGAGACGTCGAACGTACATGTGGCTCAGTCTCACAGCGAAGAGCGTCCAGATCTGGAACCGGGGAACTATATTAAGATCAGCGTCTCCGACAACGGAGAGGGGATGGATGCCAATACGTTGCAGAATGTCTTCGAGCCGTTTTTTACCACCAAAGCAGTGGGCAAGGGGACGGGACTCGGACTCTCTACGGTTTTTGGGATTGTGAAACAGCATGGCGGCCACATTGAGGTCAACTCAGAGCGCGGAATTGGGACCTCCTTCAGCGTATACTTCCAGGTGGTTGATGCCGTTGCTGCACCCAGGCCTACGGAGCCTGAACTCCCCAAACTGTACGGTGGCAATGAGACTGTTCTTGTGGTGGAGGACGAACCAGTCGTTCGAAACATCGCTGTGAAGATTCTGAATCGACACGGATATACGGTTTTCAGCGCAAAGAACGGTCTGATGGCATTGCGTCTCATTCAAGATGAGCATCCCGCAATCGATGTTCTCCTGACCGATGTAATCATGCCCGGCATGAACGGTCGGGAATTGGCCGAGAAAGTCCGGCCAGCATATCCCGACGTGAAGGTGATATTTACCTCCGGATATACAAGGGAAATCATTGGGTCGCAAGGTATCCTAGCTGAAGGTACTGACTTCATTGCCAAGCCATACACACCGGCCGCCTTGGCGAAGAAGATCCGGGAGGTACTCGATAGTTAGGAGGGGCTCCACACCCACCCTCTCTATTCGTACAAGAATCGCCCCACGTACTCATACTCCGATGCATATTTGTTCAATTACTCGTTCAGGTATCTGTGATGGTCTGCGTTCAAGCGGTCGTGCTTTATGTCGCCTCCTCCGTAACCGATCGGCCTAGGATCCCTTGACCTCAAAATCTTCCTCCGCAAATTGCCCTCGAGGACGAGGTCTCCGGAGATGGTCCCGCCGGCCTTGTCCAGTTTGCTGTTGTCGAGGGTGGTGTCCGCTGCCTCCCGGTCTTCGGTTTCCTGGTCGAGGTTCGCTTGCTCGGATTGGACCTGAAGGTAGGGGGCGTCCAGGGGGAGGAGCGGCGGCTCGTCGAATCACGCATGAGCGATGGAAACACCGTTGCCACCCACAATCGTCTTTCTGGCAAAGCACAATGTAGTTAGGATGGTGCAACCGGCTCGATTCGCAAGTCCGTAGGTTATGCTAGG
>ERZ890953.1695-NODE-1695-length-10633-cov-3.946776_pt1 | contig 10633 bp, 7 predicted proteins | sample MGYA00521264_ERZ890953 | MGnify/ENA primary metagenome ERZ890953 (study PRJEB32303, sample SAMEA104408629) | aquatic metagenome | biome: Brackish water; feature: Chemocline; material: water | place: Baltic Sea | collected 2014-10-26T21:54:00 | depth 200 m ... | reverse complement strand
CGGTGAAGAACCAGAGGCATAATATGAACGTTACAGATAAACTATATACAGAATGGGCATGGAGATCTAAAACAGGTGCTCCTAGTATTAATAACCCAGAAGATAAAGCTATTCTAGATTCGTTGATTGCTGAATTAGCAGGTAATGATGGTGAAATTTCAAAAAAAGAAGTTATAACAGCAATACAACAAGGGGAGTTTACTTCTGACCAATTAAGCTCTATACTAGGCAGCATTTCCGGAATAGCCTACAAAGAGGATGTGCTTTCTCATTTAAATTCAAAAGGAAAGGGTGTAGCTTCCATTTCTAACAGGATTTATAATGTTATGATAGAAAACGGAGATATTAAGAATTATCATGATGCTATCACTAAAAATAAACTACCTCAATATAATTCATTGGGACAGCAGGGAAATTTAAAATCAATATTTTCTAAATACTATTCGGAGGATACAATAAACTTTTTATTTGATATAAAACCTCAAGTTGGTAATATAGCAACAGGGAAAGGAGAAATTTTTTTAAGTGTTTTATGTTCTGATGTTACCGGTAATACTAGTGCGGGTGATATAGAAGGAGGAGGAAAAACAGTTGAGGTAAAAAATAAAGGCGCCAAACCTTATGGTCAAAAAGCACAATATGGTACTAACTCAGACAAAACATTTATAGATTTAAGTATAGGAACTACTTCCAAACTAGTAGGGCCTTTGCAAAACTTAAGTACAAAAGGAAGTAGACCTTTTCATAGATTAAATATAATCTTAAAAGCTGCACAAGAGTTAGATAATACTAAAACAGACGAAATAATACAGGGCTTTACACAAGCTTTAAGGAATAGTTACCCTGGATTAGATTTAACTGATTTTGATCTATTAAAATATAAATCAGGTAATAACCTCGATGCAGATAAAATAGAACAAGAATTTGGTAAAAAAATTATAAACCACTATAGAACATTAGAGGACTTTGAAGAAATTTTATTTTTAGATGACCAGTTAGGAAATTTTGCAAAAGTACCATCAGATAAATTAACAGATCTAGTTGGTACTAGCATTATAATCTATCAGCATGATGGTTTACCAAGATGGTCTTATAAATTTTAGTTATGGCACAAGACATAAAAAAGATAATTGCACAAGAATATCTCAAGTGTGCAAAGGATCCGGCGTACTTCATGAGAAAGTATTGTTATATCCAACACCCTAAAAGAGGTAGAATACTATTTAACCTTTACCCATTCCAGGAAAAGGTACTTCACTTATTTAGAGATGAGCAGTTTATTATAACACTTAAATCAAGACAGTTAGGTATATCAACTTTAGCAGCAGGACACTCATTATGGTTAATGTTATTTCATAAAGATAAAAACGTCTTAGCATTAGCAACCACACAGGCCACAGCACGTAACCTTGTAACTAAGACTACTTTTATGTACGACGAGTTACCAAAATGGTTGAAACTACCAGCCGTTGAAAAGAACAAACTATCTTTGAGACTTAAAAACGGTTCTAAAATACAAGCAAAATCTTCTAATGCAGATGCAGCCCGTTCAGAAGCTGTATCACTATTGTTAATAGATGAAGCAGCGTTTATTGAAAATATTGATGAAACCTTTGCAGCAGCCCAACAAACGTTAGCTACTGGAGGTCAATGTATGGCTTTATCTACTCCTAATGGTATCGGTAACTGGTTTCACCAAACATGGGAAAAAGCTGAAACAGGAGAAAATTCATTTGTACCTATAAGACTACCCTGGACTGTACACCCTGAAAGAAATCAAGAATGGAGAGATACACAGGATAAAGATCTTGGACCTAGAATGGCAGGCCAAGAATGCGACTGTGACTTTTTAACTTCCGGGGACACTGTATTCGAACCAGTTGATTTACAATTCTATGAAGAGACCTACCAGAAAGATCCTGTAGAAAGAAGAGGAGTTGATAGCAACTTATGGATATGGGAACCTGCTGACTATACAAAAGACTATATGGTTGTAGCGGATGTCGCTAGAGGTGACTCTGCCGATTATTCTGCATTTCATGTAATAGAAATAGAATCATGTACCCAAGTAGCTGAATACAAAGGTAAGATATCACCAAAAGACTTTGGAAATGTACTAGTAGGCATAGCATCAGAATACAACGAAGCCCTACTTGTTTGTGAAAATGCAAACATAGGATGGGCTACAATAGAACAAATACTAGAAAGAGAATATAGGAACATGTACTATAGTTCTACTTCTAATATGGAGACAGTAGAGTCGTATATGAATAAGTACGAAAGAGATAAACTCGTTCCCGGGTTTACAATGTCTGCTAGGACTAGACCATTAGTTATAGCTAAGGTTATTGAATACGTGCGGGATAGATCAGTTACCATACAGTCTAAGAGGTTAATGGCCGAGATGAGAGTATTTGTATGGAAGAACGGAAAGCCGCAGGCACAGACAAATTATAACGATGATTTACTTATATCCCTAGCCACAGCGTTATATGTTAGAGATACAGCATTAAGACTAAGACAACAAGGACTGGATTTAGCTAGAGCACAACTATCTTCTTTTAGTAATTTAAACTCTCAAAACAGAGCAATTATGAAATCAGTTGGTTCCTATCAAGATAATCCTTATATTGTTAAAACAGCCCATGGAGATGAAGATATCTCTTGGTTATTAAAATAGACTATTTATATATAAAGTAAAATTACAATGGCAGATACTTCCTTATTTGGTAGACTTAAAACACTCTTTGCTTCTGATATTATTATTAGAAACGTAGGAGGAGATGAGTTAAAGATTGCCGATATTAATCAGATACAATCAACTGGTAGATATCAGACTAACTCGTTAGTAGATAGATTTAGTAGACTCTACATCTATAATAACAAAAATGTATTTAATCCTAACCTGAATTATCAGACACTTAGGATTCAACTATACTCGGATTATGAAGCAATGGATACAGATCCAATTATTGCTTCCGCATTAGATATTGTAGCTGACGAAGCTACTGTTAAAAATGACAACAACGAAATATTATCTATAAAATCTACTGACGAAAACATTCAAAAAGTTCTTTATAACTTATTTTACGATGTACTTAACATCGAATTTAACTTATGGTCTTGGACTAGAAACATGTGTAAGTACGGAGATTTTTTCTTAAAACTTGAAATAGCAGAGAAGTTCGGAGTTTATAATGTTCTACCTTATACAGTCTATCATATGGTTAGACGAGAAGGAGAAGATCCTGCTAACCCAGGAAAAGTAGTATTCCAACTAGACCCAGATGGACTAGCATCCACCCAAAGCCCTAATTACCTCCCTAAAAGAGAACAATCTAAAATAGTTGAATTTGATAACTACGAAGTAGCTCATTTTAGATTAATATCTGATACACATTATCTTCCTTATGGACGTTCTTATTTAGAACCAGCTAGAAAGATCTTTAAACAGGTAACTTTAATGGAGGATGCAATGTTGATTCATAGAATCATGAGAGCTCCGGAAAAAAGAACTTTCTTTGTTAACGTTGGATCTATTCCTCCTAACGAAGTAGAACAGTTCATGCAAAAGACTGTTAACACTATGAAGAAAACTCCTTATGTAGGAGAAGATGGTCAATATAACCTGCGTTTTAATATGCAGAATATGATGGAAGATTTCTATATCCCGGTAAGGGGAGGAGATACTTCAACAAGAATTGAAACTACCCCAGGATTACAATACGATGGAGTAACAGATGTTCAATACTTACAGGCTAAAATGTTTGCTGCCTTGAAAATTCCAAAAGCTTACTTCGGATTTGAAGGAGACTTATCAGGAAAAGCAACACTAGCAGCAGAAGATATTAGATTTGCACGTACAGTAGAAAGAATACAGAAGATATTAGAATCAGAATTAACTAAAATAGCTTTAATTCACCTTTATACTCAAGGATTCACCGGAGAAAGTTTAACTAACTTCGAAATAAAATTATCTACACCTTCTATTATATTTGAACAAGAAAAAGTAGCTCTAATGAAAGAGAAGATTGATCTTGCTAATCAAATGAAAGATACTAAACTATTCTCAACAGACTATATCTATGAAAATTTATTCGATATGTCTGAAGATACCTATATGGAGATGAGAGATTTAGTCAGAGAAGACTCTAAACGTTTATTTAGAATAGCTCAAATAGAAAATGAAGGAAATGATCCTGCTAAATCAGGAACAACCTACGGAACACCACACGATCTTGCTTCTATGTACGGTAGACGTTCTACCTCTACACCTAAAGGAGGAGAACCAGGATCAGTACCTGCAGGATATTCAGAAATGGAAGCTAAATGGGGGGAATCAGGTGAAGAAGGCGGTAGACCAAGAGAAAAAGCATCAGTTTACGGAACAACAGCTGCAATGGGGGGAAGAGATCCATTAGGGCAGCATGGTATGAAAGGCGGATTTCCATCCGATAATGATAATGTGATGGAGAGTCTATCTACCCAAGCAATATACCATAGAACAAAAGACTCATTAAAGAATATCGTTTTTACTAAAGAGAATACTAATGAACCTGATATGATGAAAGAAGGTAACATTAAAGATTTAGGTAATTAGTAGATATTTATAATCGTAAACGTGTACAATGAAAGTAAAACACTCAAAATTTAGAAATACAGGTCTTATTTTTGAGCTGCTTGTAAAACAGATAGCCTCGGATACTCTTAATAATAGAGACTCTGATGCTGTTCAAATATTAAAGAAATATTTTACAGGAAAGACAGCATTTGTTAAAGAATTCAAACTATATGAATTCATAGCTAAAAATAAGAATATATCACAATCAAAAGCAGAAGCAATAGTTTCTACTATTACTGAGATATCCCGTAGATTAGATCAAAAACAATTAAAAGAGTCTAAATATAAACTTATTTCGGATATTAAAAAGAGCTACAACGTAGAAGAGTTCTTCAGTATTCAGGTTAGGGACTATAAAGCATTCGCTGCCTTATATTGCTTACTAGAAGCACAGAATAACGCAGATATAGTAGATCCATCCGTATTAGTAGATAATAAAACAACTATATTAGAACATTTAACATCAGCACCACAGAAAGAAGAAGATGTTAAAGATACTTTAATAGAAGACTACTCTAAATACGATAAAGATTTAAGATTACTTACATTTAAAATACTTTTAGAGAAATTTAACCATAAGTATAAAGATTTATTACCAGAACAGAAAAATATATTAAGAGAATTTATAACCTCTGTTAATTCAAATGCAAGATTACGTAACATCGTTAATGAAGAGCTAGTAAAACTCTCTTCTGACGTTCAGGAATTAGCAAGCAGAGTTAAAAATGAAGTAGTAAAGATTAAATTAGAAGAAGTAGCTAAAGCAATAACACCTATAGCTAAAACGGAGAAAATCACTGATAGTCATTTAGTAAACTTAATGCAGTACTACGATTTAGTAAACGAGTTAAGAAACCTATAATGAAAAAATCAGAGTTAATAGGACTCGTAAAAGAGGTAATGAATGAGCTTGATGAAGCTAACGTTACCAATGTTGGAGGAGCATCGTTTACACCCGGTGACGGAGCACAGTATGCTACTCCTAAAGCTTTTGGAAAAGGTCATAGAGCAATTAAAACGTTAACAAAATTAGGATTCAAAAAACAAAGTCGCCCAAAAGCGACCTTCACATACTAAAGGATTCGATTACTTATAAAATTATGAGAGTAAAATCAGTAACAGAGAGATATAGAGCCGTAAACGAAGGCACTATGAGCAAAAAAGAGTTTGTTCGTCAAATGAGACAGCAATACCCTATGCACATTACCCAATTCAACGGATACGATGATTCAGTTCAAATCCTTAGAAATAGAGGTCTTTTATTCGAAACTAAAAAAGAAGTAGTTGAAGCACACGTATATGACGAAAGACCTGCTTTAACTTACTCTTTAGATGCTCTTGATAGAGGTATCAGAATCGAATTACAGACTCTTGGAGTATTACCAGGACAAGAACTTATCAAAGCAGCTGATTTAAAGAAAGCTACTGATAAAGCAAAAAAGAATTTAGAAAAAAGCGCAACCCATTATTTGGACTTAATGTCAGGTGAATCTAAAAAAGTAGACAAACACGACAAAATGAAAGAAACAAAGAGAGGCGCTAAAGATGCCGATACTTTTAATGCTATGAAAAAAGCTACATTAAAAGAAGGATATACAGAAGAACAAATCGAAGCTGCTATTCAGAGAATTAAAGAAAGAAAAATCTCAGAAGAAGAAGAAGTAGAAAATATAGATGTAGTTAAAGAAGCAGGTAAAACCGCTCTTATTCAAACTATGAATAATGCAATAGCAGCTATCAAAGGAAAATACGGAGAAATGCCCGGTATTGCAGGTATAATCAGAGACTTCTTAAAAACACATATAGATGATTTAGCTGATGGAGCAGATCCATTAGATGAATTTGAAAATTTTGTATCTGTTAACTATGATACATTAGATGAAGCGGAAACAGTAGTAGAAGGAAAACATAGAAAAACCAGAGGAGGTAAGATGGTACAAGAAGCCGATTATGATACCGGAGGATATGTAGAGTCTATGGGACCTAGGTTTGATAGAGCTTGTGATATGTTATCTAAAGCGTTTGGAGAATGGGCGGATGGTCCGATGACGGATCCAGGAATGCTATCCCCAGCTAAAAATGAGGTAGTAAGATATATCGATACAAAGTTAGAAAATGAGTTCTTAATGGAAGCTGTAGAAGAAAAGAAAGGAAAAGATCACGATGGAGATGGAGATATCGACAGTGATGATTATATGGCAGCAAAAGACAAAGCTATCAAAGGAGCTATGTCCGAAGAAGCTCAAATAAAAGAAGCAGTTAAAACTTTAATCAGAAAGGCTTTAACAGAAGAATCCATCAATGAAGCAGCTACCGGAAACTTATCTAAATTCTCAGACGATTATGCAGACTTTGCAGGAATGACTCAAATCATTAATCAACTTGAAAATCTTGTAACAGAGGTAGAAGGATTCTACGCTAAGACATCAGAAAAATTACAGAAAATATTTGACGGAATTGGAAATGTAACTAATGAAGAAGGATTAAAAGTTGGAGGATTTATCGCACCAGCTATTGAATCAGCATTCAAGAGAGATATTCAACCGGTAGTAAAAAGAGGGTTTATGAATTCAGTTCAAATCCCAACTATCAGACAAATCTCTCAAGCAGATATAGATGCACATAACTCAGGTGAAAGACCTTTAGGAGAAGAAGAAATGGAAGAGAAACAAACGATGTTTACTCCGGTAATGGAATCTAAAAAGAATAAATAATATGTCACAATCATTATTAGTAGACGTAACACCATTTAAACCTCTATTAAGAGAATCCAAAACAAAACCTGGAGTCTTTGAAGTAGAAGGTGTTTTACAGCGTGCAGTCGCTAAAAACCAAAATGGTAGAACATACAGTAAAGAGATTCTAATGAGAGAATCTAAGAGGTATACAGAAGAGTTTGTTAAAGTCGGTAACGCCTTTGGAGAACTTGATCACCCTGAATCTCCTGTTGTCTCTCTAAAGAATGCATCCCATGTAATAAAAGAACTATGGTGGGATGGAGACGACCTAATGGGACGTATAGAACTATTAAATACCCCTTCCGGTAATATCGTAAAAGAGATATGTAAGGCAGGACATACAATCGGAATTTCATCAAGAGGTACCGGTTCAGTACAACAAACAAACGAAGGTACTTTAGAAGTACAAGACGACTTTGAATTAGTATGTTGGGACTTTGTATCTAATCCATCCACACATGGAGCATATATGAACCCAGTATCATTAAATGAAGCAAAAGCTAAAACATCTAAATATTTCAATTTAGATCTAATTATAAACGATATTTTAAGAGCCTAATAATAACTCCCTCGGACGCTACCGAAGGCAGGTGTCGATTCCCTCACAGAAATGTGGGGGTTTCTTTTTTATATATTTATATACTATTTATTGATATAATGTACGATTTATTTATATCGTAGTTAAACTAACCTTTCACAATTACAGCTTATACATAGTTGTAGAAAATCACACAACAATTTATTTTTAAAATGGCAAACAAAGATTTATTTAAGCAAGCTATTGCTGAAGCTAAGTCCGTACGTGAAGCCGCTATTGCTAACGCAAAGCAGGCATTAGAGGAAACTCTAACACCACACCTTAAGGACATGTTAGCTGCTAAACTTCAAGAGATGGAAGATTCCGAATCAGAAGAAGAAGTAGCTGAAAACGCATCAGGATTTATCGCAGTACAAGCTGAAGCTGAAGAAGAAGAGGCAGAGGATGATTCAGAAGAATCTGAAGACGAAGCCGGAGAAGAAGGCGAAGAGGTAGCTAGCATAGAAGCTGGTGAAGACGAAGCTGGAGAAGAGGAAATCGACGGAGACGAAGATTTATCTAAATTATCTGTTGACCAATTCAAAGACATGATCAGAGACATTATTGCTCAAGAAGTAGGCGGAGACGCTGAAATAGGAGCTGATATGGATGCTGGTGATATTGAAGGAATGGGAGACGAAGCACCAATCGAAGAACCTGGAATGGATGCTGAACCAGAAATGGGAGCAGAAGACGAAGAAGAAATCGATTTAGACGAGTTACTTAGAGAGCTTGAAGCTGCTACTGACGGAGAAGTAGAGGAAGGAACACCAGGATTTGCAATTGACCCTTCTGGAGGAGAGAATGCATTAGTAAGTTTAGCAAGTAATTTATTAAAAGCTGCAAAAGCTGGAGATAAAGCTGGAGCTGCTTTAGCATTTAAGAAATTCGGACAATTTTTTACTACTGCTGAAGAAGCAGACGGTACTGATTTAGCTGAAGCTTTAGAAACTATTGAAACTTTGAGAAAAGATCTTCAAGAAGTTAATCTTCTTAACTCTAAATTACTTTATGTAAACAAAATCTTTAAGGCTAATAACCTTTCAGAGTCTCAAAAAGTTAACATCATAGCTGCTTTTGATAAAGCTGAAACAGTTAAGGAAGTTAAATTAGTATTCGAAACAGTTTCTGAAAATGTAGTTACTACTAGAAAAAGAAATGTTACTGAATCAAAAGTAAAAGGAATGGCATCTAAAGCTACTGGAATAACCGCTTCTAAACCAGAAGTAATCTCAGAAGTTTCAGACGCTGTAAGAAGAATGCAAAAACTTGCAGGAATTATTAAATAATAAAATAAAATAAAATAAAATAAAATGGAATTAAAAACCTTATTAGAAAGCTCGAACCAGTATAAAAGTGTTCAAGCTGACGCAGCTAAATTGTCTCAGAAATGGGCACAATCAGGCTTATTAGAAGGTATCAAGGATGAAAGAGTTGCCGGTAACATGGCAATGATTCTTGAGAACCAAGCTAAACAAATTGTAGCAGAAGCTAACTCAACTAACGTTGGTGGTGGATCTTTCGCAGCAGGAGCTGGAGAGCAGTGGGCTGGAGTAGCTTTACCTTTAGTACGTAAAGTATTCGCTCAAATCGTAGCTCAAGATTTCGTATCTGTTCAACCAATGAACTTGCCTTCTGGCCTTGTTTTCTATTTAGATTTCAAATACGGAACTGCAACTAACGGAAGAGCTGACGGAGACAACATGTACGGTAACGTATCTACGGCTAACTCTAAAATGGCTGTTGATGCTGATGTAGCAAACGGTCTTTATGGAGCAGGTCAATTTGGTTACTCAATCAACCAAGTATCTTTATCTGCAACTGCAACTGTAGGTTCTGCTGATTCAGGATCATTAAACCACGAAGTAGGATTAGCTCCTGCTGATTACGATACTGTATCTTTCGCTACACCAGCATCTGCTGACGTAACTGGAGTTAGAGCATTTAGAATCTCAGGTATTGCTGTATTAGCACAATACACTAAGGTTGTTGGAGCAAATATTGTATTTGTTGTTGCTTCTGGCGCTGCCGGATCAACTGGAACAAAGTCATTACTTTTCCACGCTCAACCAGCAGATAACGATAGAGGTGACTTCGAAGCTGCATCAGGTGCTGCTGTAGATACTTCAATCTCTATTCCAGAAATTGATGTTAAACTTGCTTCTGAAGCAATCGTTGCTAAGACTAGAAAGTTAAAAGCACAATGGACTCCAGAATTCGCACAGGATTTAAATGCTTACCATTCAATTGATGCAGAAGCTGAATTAACTTCTTTATTATCTGAGTACATCTCTATGGAGATTGACATGGAAATTTTAGATATGTTGATCGCAGGTGCTGTTACAACTGAACATTGGTCAGCTGAAAACAACAAAGTATGGGATGGTTCAAACTGGACTACTTCTACTTCTGATTTCTACAATACTCAAGGACAATGGTTCCAAACATTAGGAACTAAAATCCAAAAAGTATCTAACAAAATTCACCAAAAAACTCTTAGAGGAGGAGCTAACTTCATAGTAGTATCTCCAACAGTTGCAACTGTATTAGAAAGTATCCCAGGATATGCTGCTAACACAGATGGTGATTCAATGGAATTCAACATGGGTGTTGCTAAAGTAGGTAGCTTAGCTAACCGCTTCAAAGTATACAAAAACCCATACATGACTGAAAGCACGATCCTTTTAGGATATAGAG
>ERZ890953.1694-NODE-1694-length-10636-cov-5.473774_pt1 | contig 10636 bp, 4 predicted proteins | sample MGYA00521264_ERZ890953 | MGnify/ENA primary metagenome ERZ890953 (study PRJEB32303, sample SAMEA104408629) | aquatic metagenome | biome: Brackish water; feature: Chemocline; material: water | place: Baltic Sea | collected 2014-10-26T21:54:00 | depth 200 m ... | reverse complement strand
TGTTGTCGGTGGAACAGTTGGATGAGATCCTTGGAAAGGTTCAAGGTTCAAGGTTCAAGGTTCAAGAAACGAGGGATGAGAAGCAGACTGCCAGCTGCCAGCCTCAGGAAATTACCCTTGAAATGAATCCCGACGATGTTACTCCAGAGTATCTGGACGCATTAACCCATAGCGCGATTAATCGAATAAGTCTGGGCGTTCAATCGTTCTTCGATGAAGATCTGAATTATCTCACGCGAAGCCATGATGCCAGGCAAGCCTTAATGGCTGTTGAAATGATCCTGGATGCCGGATACCAGATACCGGATGCCGGATGCCGGACGAGGGACGAAGGACGAAGGACGAAGGACGAGGGACGAGGGACGAGGGACGAGGGACGAAGGACGAGGGACGAAGGACGAAGGACGAAAGACGAAGGACGAAAGACGAAGGACGAAGAGCGAAACTCGAAACTCGAAACTCGAAACTCGAAACTCGAAACAATAAGTATTGATTTGATTTATGGCATTCCGACATTAACAAACGAGCATTGGAGGGAAAATCTGCAACGTGTTATTGATTTCGGGATTCCACACCTTTCGGCTTATGCTCTGACGGTGGAGCCAAAAACCCCACTTGCCTGGCAAATTAACAAGGGCGCAGGGCGCAGGGCGCAGGGCGCAGTTGGCAGTTGGCAGTTGGCAGTTGGCAGGAAACATTCACCACGGCACCAAGGCACCACGGCACCACAGCACCACGGCACAACGGCGCCATCTCATAAAAATCCGGGATCTGGCATCAGGGATCCGATATCTGACGACCAGGCCGCTGAGCAATTTGAGATCCTGATGGATATAATGGAGAAAGCCGGGTATGTTCAATACGAGATCTCGAATTTCTGTCTGCCCGGCTTTGAATCCAGACATAACAGCAACTACTGGAAAGGGGTTCCCTATCTGGGTCTGGGTCCTTCGGCCCATTCCTATAACGGGACTTCCCGGAGGTGGAATATCTCCAATCTGACCTCCTATATCCGGGATCTGGGATCCGGAATCCTGCCCTTCGAAGAGGAACTCCTCACTGTTGCACAAGAGTACAACGAATATGTGATGACCTCCCTGCGCACTATCCGCGGATCCGACCTCAGGGAGATCGGGGAACAATTTGGAATGGAATATGTAACCTATTTCCGGCATCAGGCCATCCGGCATCTGGCATCCGGTCATCTTACCGAGCAGTCCGGCATCTGTACATTGACACGAAATGGCAAGTTCCTGGCCGATGGAATTGCGGCGGATCTTTTTGTGGTGGAGTGAGACAAGAGATTGTCCATAATTTTTACATAAATGTCAAAAATTTTGACATTATGTTACCACCATCACCCCCCCCCAACTTATTTGTTTGATTTTGTGTTATTTACGGTTCTGGCGCGATTTTTGCTTAACATAAACCATACATGCAAAAGGAGTAAAAACCTCCTTTCTACTTCATAAGAAAAACAGATCTACCATAACCCGAATCACTCATGCAAGAAAGGAGGCAGAGGCAAAGGTAAAAAGAGAAGTTGAGAATTAAAATAAATTCACTGCTTTGTTAGGATACCCTGACGTTTTGCCAGCCAAAGGGAGTTCTTGGCAAAGCAGGAACCTAAAATCGAAAAACCATGAAAAAACTTCTTTGCCTACTACTCTTTTTAAGTATCACATTCGGTGTCATTGCGCAACCTCAGTGGGTTACCTTCACCGATCCTTCTCCTTCAGCTCCTCGCATTACACTGCAGAGCTCTTCTAACCAACAAGTCAAATACCTGATTGAAATTCAGGGAATGTATCGTGAACCGGTTGTAGTTGGTCAGGATACCTATCAACGGCTTTCCATTCCTAAGGCCGGTGTATGGGGAATTCCCGGTTATCCGGAACTCCCGGCTATCACAAAACTGATTGCGGTACCTGAATGTGATTCCATCATTATCAGTTATTTGGTCACCGATTCTATTGTGCTTAATAACTATAATGTCTATCCCAATCCGCTGCTCGTTGAGGATTCAATTAACGGAGTACTGGTTGAACAATTTTTTAAGGTCGATTCTATCTATTTACTCAATCAGTTCATGCCGTGGGTGGATCACGAAATCCTTTCTGATGGATATTTGAGAAATCAAAGAACGGCCCGTATCGCAGCTTATCCCATCAAATACAATCCGGTTACTAAACAATTAGTTGCCTATACCGAAATCGAAGTCAGTTTATCATTTCAAAATGCACAAGAGGATGTTAATATTACCAATGGATTACTAAGTAATATTACAAAAAATACTCTTTTAAACTATACGCTCACAAATGATCAATTGCCTCCATCTCCTGCCGGAACTCCAGGAACTGTTTCATGGGTTACACTTCAGGTACCTGACGATGCCAACAATCTTGTTACCGATTATTTGATCATTACCGATGATCCGTTTTTTTCTCCCCAAAGCCAGGCTTTGCAATCCTTGGCCCAACACAGAGCGACGTTTAATGGATTTGATGTGGTTATTGTAAGTGTAGATAATATTTTAGGGTTGAATTTTGAATATACAACTATTGATCCATATTTAATTGCTGAACAAAAAATCAGGTCTTTCATCAAACGAGTCTATGAAGGACAACATGCAGCCCATACGTATGATGGACATGTTGCCTTTGTGTGTTTGGTGGGAGATGCATTTGGCAATGTAAGTACAGATGGGGTCCCTGTGTCGTATGATCCTGATCCCACCCATAGACCTGGTTTTCCCGGGGAATTTTGGTCTCCCAATGATTATTATTACACCTGTGTTACGCAAGTAAACAATAATTGGGACGATATTGGAGATTTTTTTATTGGCAGATTGTGCGCAGATGATGAACCAGATTTGTCTAATATCGTTGCAAAAATTAAACATAATGAAAATGAATATTCCTTTGAAGACTGGAGATACATTAATACACTCGCATTTGGGGGGGCTATGTCAACTGGCCTCCCCCAGCCAGAAATTGATTACTTTACTGTGGACCTTCCAATATGGTTAAATCAACTATACGAACCTGTGTATTCGACAGTTTTAATCAATAAACTTGATCCTGGTAATTGGAAACCTCAATATATTGCGCACATCAATTCTCCTGGCAGCAATATTGTATTTCACTATGGACATGGAACTCCGGAACGTTGGAGCCCAGATTTAACCCTCGACTATAAAATAACCCATATGTCCAATGCCGGTAAATATCCTTTTGTCATTTCACAATCATGTCATACGGGAGAATTTGCGAATATCTCACCACCGGATTGCATGGGAGAAGAGATGCTGTTATTTAATGACACGTGTGGATATGTGGCGTATTTAGGGTCATATAGAGTAGGTGGAGGCGCCACAACGCAACCAGGTGAGTTTCCCCATACTCTTCAGGAAAGAATTTTTGCAGCAATTTATCAGGACCTGTCAACAGTATTAGGAGAAGCGGTCCTGGAGGCCAGAATCGGAGTGCTCGGAGATAATCCTGCCCATTTTCAACATAACCTGTTTGGCGATCCGGCCCTCAATCTGATGGCATTAGGGTATGAAATCACTCAAAATACATCCCTTCCTCCGGATCCACCTTTACCGCAAACTACAACGATAAGCACAAAAGTCTATGTCCGTCCCGGAGTAACTTTATCCCTTGATGACGGAGCCGTTTTAGAGTTTAGTGACAATGGCCAGTTGATCATTGATAATGGGGCGATTCTGGCATTAGGAAATAACGTAACTATTAAAGGTCAGAGTGTAACAAATAAAATTCGCATTGAAGGAGTTATCTGCGGCCCCGGTGGAAACATCAATAATCCGGTCCCCATTAGCAATCTTGTACTAAATTCTCTGCCTGGAAAAACCTGGAAAGGAATGGAGTTTTCTAATCCGGATTTAATTGTGAAGATGAATGGGTGTTCTATATCAAATTGCAAGATTTCAGGAGAATTAACCCGTTTAGAGCTTAGTGCTTCTACCTCTTTGTTAAATTCTGGTATTGCATTAAACCAGTCCGGGTTATTGGTAGATGGTTGTTCGTTCACCAATGCGAACATCCTGCTGACAAATTCCCACGAGAGTGGAGTATTTGCTCAGGTCTTGAATTCTAGTTTTCAAAACAGTACAGCCGATGCTTTGATCAGGATTGAACATTATCCGGCGTATTCCATTCAAAACTGTACCCTCAATTACGACCATGGGACAGGGATTGATCTTTACTTTTCCGGTAACAGGAATGGGCAGTATTTAATTAAGAACAATACTGTCCAAAAAAGTGGGAGTTCGCAGGATATGAGCTGGGGTATTAAAGTTTACAACTCTTTTGCAGACATTGAGAATAACTATTTGACTAACAACAGATATGGTATAGCCTCTTTAAACCAGAGCCAGGTTCAGCTAATCGGGAATCCTTCCGCCTCATCAAGTGCAGAGACCCAAAGGATCATAAATAATTACCAAAACCAGGTTAGGGCAACAGACAATAGTTTCCCGTTTTATTTTCATTATAACATAGTGCAAAATTCTCCAACAGGGAATACTTACCTCGTTTATTATGACCCAATATTTCCTGATCCGCCTCCAATCGAAAGCACGTTTAATGTAAAATGCAACTGTTTCGATAATTCAAGTCCCTACTCTCAGCTATATCCATTAGGCTGGTACTCCTGGTCAATCTGGTGTCCGCCGGCATTCTGTCAGTATGATGGTCAGGGAGGAGCTGAATTTGATGCTGCAATGTCCAGTATGGAGGCTGAAGATTTCTCAACTGCTGAAACTCAGTTCAAGACGGTGATTGAAAGCTATCCCGGATCATCCTTTGCCAAAGAGTCTGCCAAAAAGTTGATTCCGTTGAAAAATCTTTCAGACAAAGATTTTCCTGGTCTGAAAATATATTTTGATTCAACTGTGGAACTCCATCAGGACTCATTGACAGATCATCTTGTTTACAGATTAAAGAATAAATGTGATGTTGAGATGGAGAATTACGTGGATGCAATAACCTGGTTTGAGAATGACATCCTCTTTCCTGCATCAGAGCAGGATTCGTTGTTTTCCTTAATTGACCTCAGCGACACCTATATGCTGATGGAGGCCGATTCTTCCCTGAAATCTACGCAAAATTATACAGGATCATTGGCTCAGTATAAACCCAAAAACCGTGAATCCTATGTTGAACAAAGAGAAGAGTGGGTAAAACTTCTGTTTTCTGATGATCCAAATATCCCAGAGGAAGAATATGCTAGGAACCAGGATGAAACTAACTTGATCAGGAAAATCATCCCCAATCCCTTCAATGAATCAACCGAAGTCTGGATTGATATAACGGAACCCGGAACGATTACCCTTGAGGTTTATAATCAGCTTGGCCAGGAAATGGCAATAGTATCCAGACAATATCCCGAAACTGGATTGTATTCAATGATACTTGATTTATCAGGTTTTTCTAATGGAGTTTACCTGATTATCGCTAAACTTAATGGCAAAGAAGAAGGAAAAGCCAAAGCGCTTAAATTCAATTAATACTTAACTTTATCCCGGGAATCCCAAATACTTTGGGTTTCCCGGGATTAAAAACAAACCAATATGAGCAAAAATACCTGGTTCACATTACTCCTATTTATCGGTTTCTTTCTTGAAGCCGGAATGGAAGTTCAAGGGCAGTTTTACTATTCAACTCGTCGTGTAACTCGTGGAGCCGATACCTCCGAAATTTACATCATTTGTTCGTGGTATGAGGATTCCAATGGGATTCTTTGGAACGGACTGTTTCGTTCAACCGATAACGGACAAACATTGACAGTGAAGAGAAAAGGAGTTGAGTATTTAGGTGAAGGAGGACGTATTTTTGGTGATTCTATCGCTGGAAGAATCTTTCAATTGCCCATGCATGTTAGTACCGATACTTTAGGTATCAGTTTTGATTATGGAGAGAATTTTGACTTTAAATATTTTAACAATATATTTTATGAAACAGCTGGGTGTATGGCAGGAGAGATTTATATTCAGGCATATGAACAGGGTTTGGGGATCTATCGCAGCAATGATTACGGGACTACCTTTACGCTCCAAATATCGAATGATTCTATAAGGTTAAGAGAAGTAGGTACCCTGCCGGGTGAATTATATGGTATCCGGAGCTTTTTTGAAAATGGCCCACTTGGATTGGCCTACAGCAATGATTTCGGGCAAACCTTTACCAGCTCATACCTTGAATTCCCTGGGGTGCCGCTGTTTGATGAATGCATGATTTACCGGGGAGCCGAACCCGGAGAGATCTACTTTGTAATTTGGATATCAAATGCCGAGACATACCTGTTCCATACCTTTGATTATGGGCAAACCATCACCTTTCAGAGTCAGTTGCCCTATCCCAGTGTAGAAGATCTGTATACAGCTGGACGAACCCCCGGAACTTTTTATGTGGTTCAACGATCTTTCGTCACTCATTCGGTGCTATATATCTTTTTCAGTCGCGATTATGGGGTTACCTATACAACCTATGTTCATATTCTTGACAGCACGTATACGGCCACGCCTGAAATAGACATGCCGGGTCAAACAATCCAATGTTACCCCAACCCCGTAGCGGCCAAACTTACGGTGGAATTGCCTGGGAATACAGACGAAACCAATATCCAACTCCTTGACCTTACCGGCTGCCTGCAGCTCACCACTTCCATACGTACCGGCCAGCGAAAGGCCATTGTTGATGTCTCCAGCCTGAAACGTGGCATCTATTTACTGAAAGTAACGACTGGAGGAAGTATGATTGGAGTGAAAAAGGTGGTGGTGGAGTGACGGGGTGACGGGATGAAAGACCTTGCAGGTTTTGAAAACATGGAAGGTCTTTACAGAAAAATCCTATGAAAAGAAAAAAGGTAATCATATTCGTTATTTTGACAACATTTTGCAATTTATCAGAAGGGATCCATGGCAAAATTCTTGATCCCCAGGTATTTCAATCTTCATTTATCATTTCACCACTCTTCTCTTTTCCAGATACAACACTGATCTGGCCAAAGATTTATGGAGGGAACCTTTCCACATGGGGTGTTGATGTAGATGAAATGTATGATAACGGATATCTGATAACCGGAGATATCGTATCATCTTCTTCTGTATTCAAAATGGGCATACTTTTAAAAACAGATATAAATGGCAACATTCTTTGGGAGAAAAAAGTTGGTAGCTCAAACTTCTATCTCAGCATACACAATTCATGTATAACTACCGACGGAGGATTGATAACCATAGGAACATCCATGGAGTTTGATGAATATGGAGATGTTTTTATTTTGAAACTGGATGCCTGTGGGAATTCAGAATGGTGTAAAATATATTCTGTGCCGAATGATATGGATCATGGAATAAGTATAGTACAATTACCAGACAGTGGCTATCTGGCTCAGATCAACTATTTTGGATATGACATTGCTTATAAACGGGTATGGCTTTTCCGATTGGATTCGGAGGGAGATTTGTTTTGGCAAAAGGTTTATTGTACAAATAATCCTGAATTGGCGCACTCATGGGGATTTGACCTGGTGGTTGCACAAGATGGTTCTTTCCTTGTTACCGGAACCACAGCAGTTGAATGCCCGGTGGGATCAGGATTGTGGTGGGGGGAGCCTTTGTTGGTCAAAACAGATCAGGAAGGAGAGGAGATTTTCGCAAAGGCTTTTCAATATGACAGAAACATCTATTACGGCCTTGGATACGAGGTTGATGAAGATTCTGAGGGAAATTTTCTGGTTACTTCAAAGAATTATTCCAATCCAAATCAAAGTAATTCACCCGGCGCTATTGTGAAATTTGATTCCAGCGGAAATGGTTTGAGCTGGACAAACCTTTGGGCTCCTGTTTACTGGGGAGGCACCTGTTCAACCCTGAATTTTATATCTCCCGATTCCATGTTTGTCGCCGGCGGGTTTGTTGCCGGGTTTGATTCGGCCTTTGCCACTGCCTACATCATGGATACCAGCGGGCATGTGTTGAACGAAACCATTTTAAAATATGATCCGGACGGTAATGTGGTGAACAAGACAATCCTGACAACAGACCGCAAAGCCGTGATGACGGCTGGTTTTTGGAATGGAAGTGTGGCAAAAGGAGATATGTATTTATTTAAAATGAACTATAATCTCGAATATGACACCCTGGATCCAAGCGTGTTAACATACGACTCCTTATGCCCGAATTTACCAATTATATCTGACACCATTCATCCGGATTGTGACATTATCGTTGGACTTGAGGATACATTCACAAATCCTGAAAAAAGTAGGCTGAAAATAGTCCCAAATCCTGCCTGTGGACAGGTAACCATATCCCTGCCTGAATTATGGTTGAGTGAATTCACATCAAAAGAGGTTGCTATTCAAACAGCCTGGTACACATTCCCGGATAATTTATATATCCAGGTCTTTGATTCTTTTGGTCGTTTTGTGGTTGCTAATGACATTCCTGAAGGCGATATATCTATTCTAATTGACGTGACCGGCTGGAAACCTGGATTATATATCGTCAGGCTTTTAACAGATAATCAGGAGATTATATCGGAAAAACTCATTGTCAACTAACTTTTACTTTTTATTAATCATACCTAATGCATCTAACACCCTAACGCCATGAAAACACGAATTTTTATTTTCACGCTTCTGGCTTTCAGCCTGGAAGTTTTTAGCCAGATCACATTTGAAAAAACATATGGGGGATTTCTATCAGACGAGGGCTTCTCAGTAAAACAGACCTCAGATGAGGGATATATTGCTGCAGGGATTACCTATAGCTTTGGGGGTGGCCCAAATGTATTCCTTGTGCGGACAAATCCATATGGTGATACGTTGTGGACGAAAACTTCGATTGATGGAACGGCCCATGACCTGATTATAGATGATGACGGGGGATTTGTCATATGTGGTACCACTTTTACAACCAGTGACGATCTGATGCTTGTAAAAACGAATTCAAGCGGAGATATTGTTTGGGCTAAAACTTTCGGAGGAGATTCAGGGGATTATGGCTACTCTTTACAAAAAACTAACGACGGCGGTTTTATTGTTTGTGGATCAACTGAAAGTTTTGGGGCACAATATCGGAACATCTACCTGGTTAAAACGGATCCTGCCGGAATCCTTCAGTGGGAGAAAACTTTTTCCGGCCTTACAATTAGTGAGGGTTGGAAGGTTAGGCAAACAACCGATAATCACTATGTTGTTTCAGGATATACATCGATGATCACTAACAAAAGTAGGTTTATCGATCCTTCATGCTTGTTAAAAGTTGATGTGCTGGGCGACTCTCTCTGGATGAAAACCTATCCCGGAGAAGGAGCCTCTTCCTTTGCCCTATCACCTGATGGCGGGTTTCTATTATGTTCAACAACCGGTGATGTCTCTTTGGGAGAGCAGGATATCCATCTGATAAAAACAGATTCCGTGGGCGATGCCATTTGGCAGAAAACCCTGCTGTTATCAACCCCTTTTCAAACAGCTTACTGGATTGAAGAGACAAATGACAACAATTATATTCTTGCCGGTTCAGCAGGAAGTTATTTACCCACTTATGAGATCAATGCACTTTTGGTGAAACTGAATGGGTCGGGTGATACACTGTGGACCCGGACTTATGGTGGCGGAGCGCCCGATGTCATCTACTGTGTTCAGCAGACCATAGATGCAGGATATATTATGTGCGGCTCCACAGCAAGTATGGGATATGGTTTAAAAGACCTTTATCTGATTAAAACAGACGATCAAGGTATTGTCACATCAGTAATGCTAAAAAAAATGATTTCCCTATTCGCGTATACCCCAACCCTGCAAGTGCTTTGCTCCAGGTTGAAATGCAAAATTCCCAGGGCGAATATACCCTGTTGCTCTACGATTTGAAAGGGAATATAAAGGTTTCATTCACTCTTCCTTCCGGGTGGCAACAAACACGGCTCGAGGTGTCGGATCTGCCCCCGGGAGTCTACCTGCTAAAGGTGATGCAGAATAACCGGTGCATTGGGGTGGAGAAGGTGGTGGTGGATTGAACAAATTAGAAATACCTTCCATAAAGTTATTGTGCTTCAGGCATGTAAAAAAAGCCTCGCAAAGGTTCCCAGCGGAAGATTTTTCCCAGCCCGGTCGGAAAAACAAAATTCACCGCTTTGTATATTCCGGTCACTCCCGAAATGACTTTTTACAAGATTCTCTCCTATCAGCGAAGAAAAACCCATGGAATATAAGCTGAGAATGAAAAATGGAGACTGTGGACTGCCGATTGCCAACTGTGGACTGCCAACTGAGGACTGAGGACTGAGGAGCTCTGCGCAAAGGGTTATCATCTCATCGATCGACTCCTCAAGGATCCATTTCTCTCCATCTGGTCCCCGTCCGTATGCCGGCGGATCGAGGATAATGCCGTCGTACCGGTTTCCCCGTTTCACTTCACGCCGGACAAACTTCATAGCATCTTCTATCACCCACCGGATTCCATCCATTCCGCTGATCTCCATATCTTCCCGTGCCCAGTTAATCACAGGCTTCACCGAATCCACATGGGTTACATCGGCACCGGCTGCCTTCGCCGCCATGGAAGAGCCCCCGGTATATGCGAAGAGATTCAGAACCCGCATCCTGG
>ERZ890953.1693-NODE-1693-length-10643-cov-4.059974_pt1 | contig 10643 bp, 12 predicted proteins | sample MGYA00521264_ERZ890953 | MGnify/ENA primary metagenome ERZ890953 (study PRJEB32303, sample SAMEA104408629) | aquatic metagenome | biome: Brackish water; feature: Chemocline; material: water | place: Baltic Sea | collected 2014-10-26T21:54:00 | depth 200 m ... | reverse complement strand
GTGATGCCCAGTTGTTTCGCAGCAGCAAAGATGCGGTCGTCCCTGTAGAATTCCCCGTAGAAAATCGCTTTGAGCCCTGCGTTGGCGCTCATTTTGAAGCAGGTCCAGCAGGGAGAGGCGGTGACGTAGATGCTGCCGCCCTCGATACCAACCCCGTTGCGGGCAGCCTGTACCAGGGCGTTGGCCTCTGCATGAATAGTGGCCACGCAGTGCCCAGCTTCCATCATGTGCCCCACCTCGTCACAGTGGGGCATTCCCCGGATGGATCCGTTGTAGCCAGTGGAGAGGATGGTACGGTCTCGGACGATCACGGCACCCACATGCTTGCGGTCGCAGGTGGCCCGGGTGGCTACCACCCGAGCGATGGTCATGAAGTAGGCATCCCAGGAGAGGCGATTTTTCTCAGGCATGGGTTATCATACCCCTGGTGAGCCAGGTACAATAATCTATGCCTGACATGATCCCCACCAAGCTCAAAGCAGGGCAGGTTATCGAAGATGTGACCTGGAAGGTGAAGTTGGAGGTGTTGTCTGTGAGCGGAGACCCGAAAAGGGGCCAGAGCGTCAGGGTCAAGGTTCTGGATCTCTGGGACGACTACACGAAGGGGGGATCTCCTCAAGGATGCTTTTCCTCCTACCTGGAGACAGGCAAGGAGTATCGGCTGTACCGGAACAAGGAATTTCCCAATGAAGACACCTGGCTGTTTAGCCAGCAAGGTCTCAAACGGAAACAAGGATCACTGCTCCTTTTGGACGTTGACCTTTTGGATGGGGCTACATCCTTGGACATGGACTCGTAGGAGAAGCAATGCCTGAAGTCACACGCCGAAGTTTTCTCCAGCTTTTCGGGGCGGGTGCTGTCACAGCAGCCGCTTCAACCTCCATTGCGGCCCCACTGTTTCTCACCCGGGAAACTGGGATCATTGTTCCCCAGACGGACCTGGCCAGCCACTACATCCTGGAGCGGATCCCCGGGAAGCTCGGCAAGGCGTCATCTTCAGGTCTGGATCGAATTGGCTCCTGGAACAGTGCAGTAGGTGGGGCATTCTCGGATTTCCACATCCCCCTGATGGTGCTCAAGGGCATGGACCCGCACGCTGTTTTCTACCGGGCAGCTCTCCAGATGCGGGAACAGTTTGCGGCTCTGACCCTGAAGGTGGCTGAGGAGTCCAAGCAGAGTTACGGCCAGGTAGTCACGGTGATGTCCTCCCCCATCTGTGCCATCCCCTCTTTGCCGCTTGACGAGATGAGAATCTATTCCTTTGAACAGGAGAACCCTTCGTGGGCAGGTCATTACAAAGACGAGGGGATGGACCTGTTCGCGGATTTTGAGATGCGGTGGGTGAGCCTGGACCAGCTCCCGAACTTCCTGGAGCGTCACAAGGTGGTCTCCCAGGCAGGGGAGTATCCCATTGAGGTTCCGAGCAACATCCAGATGGAGATGTTGATGCGGTTGGACCGCGAAATCCTTGCGGACGCACGCAAGGCTGAACCCGAGTTTTTACGGCGCTGGAGACCCGGGAAAGTCATTACACTCTGACCCTGTACGGGGTAGTGTGTACTATGGAACCAAAGCCCCCCGTCCGGGTGTTAACCCATCTGCAATTTGACTCCGTTTCGTTCGTCCCCCCCTGCCGCTGTTCCGGTTGCCATAAAGAAATGACCCCGGTGCCGAACAGCAAATGGGCCTGTGTCACCGAGGGTTGCCTGAAGAAAGGGAAGCCAATACATACGGGGGTCTATCCAATACGGAAGGTTGGCTAGTGACTTACCCCAAGGGATACAAGAAAAAGAATTTCACTCTTTACTGGACGAGTCTTGCTCGCTACGAGGATTGTCCTCAGCAGCAGCTCTGGGGCAGAGGGTGGGGCACCATCGACGTGGGGGGTGGCCCGGGTCGCAAGAAGCCTGTCCCGTTCAAGAGGTCCGAGCACCATGCCGTCATGGGGACCGCCCTTCAGGAGCCCATCGAGCGGTTTTACAATGATGAGCTGTGGCGCTTCCTTCGTGGTCAGCAGCTCATCGACCGGCTCATGGAGCTGACAGATGAGGCTCTGGCTCGGGAGATCGCCAGGCGGTACATCGACTGGCGGTTAGCCCCACCCCGTTCAGAGGTCGTCAAGACCGTCAAGGACGGGGTGATGGGCTACCTGCGTACCCTCAAGGCACACAAGCTCCTTGGCCCGTATGCCAGGGGCGAGGTGGAGCTACTGGGGTACGTGGACCAGTACACGCCTATCGGTGGCCGGGCTGACATGATCATCAGGCGGGACAAGGAGCCCTACGTCGGGGTGACCATCCTCGATGGCAAGAATTCCAAGCGGTACAAGGATGGTAAGGGTGGGTTGATGACCTACACCGACCCAGACCAGCTCCGGTGGTACGCTCTGTGCTACTACCTGTCCTACCGCAAGCTCCCTGACCGTCTGGGTTTCGTCTACTTTCGTTACCCCTACGGAGACCCTGTTCTTGACGTGGATGGCAACGACACGGGCGAGAAGGAGTCAGGAGTGACCTGGGTGGAATTCGACAAGGATGACATCCGGGGTATCGCACAGCGGGCAAGAAACGCGGTTCGGGGTATGGAGAAACAGGAATTTGATCCCACCCCCAAGCCCAAGGTCTGCCGGTTCTGTGACTACGAGACGGTGTGTGATGCCCGAAAGGCCCAAAAGGTGCGGAATCGGAGGAGTCCTGGAAAGGGTGGTCTTCATGACACGGATGGGGTCACGATTATGGAATTGAAGTAGTTGATTTTTTCGTCGCCGGGGTAGATAGAGGGAGGTATTTCATGTCTCAAGATGAACGACACCAAAGACTAGAAGCCGCGACCAAGAGGCGGGACACTCTGCAACGTCAAGTTGACCGGGCGGAGATTCGTCTGGAGGCCGCTCGTAAGGACTTGAGCAAGGTGGTGGAGGAGTGCAAGAAAAAGAAAATCTCTCCTGCACAGTTGCCCGAGGCCATCACAAAGTTGCAGGGCCGTTTTGACACTGAGATGGGCGGGTTGGAAGAACGCATCTCGGAAGCAGAACGGTCCCTGGCACCTTTTGTAGAGGACAACACATGATAATCGAGATTGCCAAGCAAGACCTGGAGGCGGCGCTTCAGGTGGTCAACCCCTGTATGGCGGGTACGGGCAGTGACCTGTCCGGCCATTACACCTTCCGGGTGCAGGATGCCGACGGTGGGAACACCCAGTTCGTAGAGGTGCTGACCTACAGCAACCGGGTGTTCTCCAGTTGCCCCTTGAAGGGCACCACCCTCAAGGACGCCAAGCATGGGGATGCGTTCTCGGTCGAGGGCTGGCGGCTCAAGGACTGGCTCCCCCACACAGGTGAAGGGGTGGTGGTGACCATCGAGGTGACCGGGTCTGAAGTGGAAATGAAGGTGCCGTGGGGGGGGATGGGTTTCGATTCCCTTGACCCCAGCAATTTCCCCTGGATGGACAAATACATCGAGGAGTCCACGGAGGTCACTGTCATGCAGGCTGACCGGCTTGCCGCTTCCATCGACTTTTCCAGGCAGTTTGCCTCTGACCGGGAAACGCAGGACCGAAAGTCTTGTGTCTGTGTGATCCAGAAAGGGGTGTTCTACTCCACCAACCGGATCAAGGCCGCTGCGGTCGAGGTCAAGGGTCTGGAGGAGTCCACCATGCGGCTGCACGTCAAGGACGCCCCGACAGCCATCACTTTCCTGGGGACAACTCAGGGAGAGGTGAAGGTACTGGAGTACAAGCGTGGGGTCATCTTCCAGCGGGAAGATGGAGCCATGTTCGGCTCCCAGCGGTACGTGGAAGCCATCCCGGCGTTCGGACGCCCCGGAGAAGACCAGCGGTTGTGGGTAATCTCCAAGGACACGTTGAAGTCCGCAATTGGTTTCCTCACTGCGGGAGCCGCCAAGGAGGACAAGAAATTTCGCATAGAGCGGAAGACCGAAGACGGTCCCCTTACCGTGTCCATGAAAACAAAGAGCGGTCAGGTCAAAACCCTCGACATCCCGGTTATCTCAACCGAGCAGGTCGATGGAGATCTGCCTGATCTGCCTGACGGCGGGTTCCCGGTGTCCAACGAGTTTTTGAAGGACATGCTGGGTCTGATCCCCGGTGACACCATTCGGATTGGTGTCAATGTCCGCGAACGGCAGGGAGAAAAGACCGGGTTCCTCCGTTTCGTGTTCCGCAAGTTCGGGGAAGAGAAAGAGCCCGAGACCCAGGACGAGTACCTGGCAATCCTGGCCTGGACGCGGGAATTGGGTAGTTGAGAAGGTGCCTATCCCTTCAACATTCAACCTCCGGGCTATGGCTGAGCGAGCCCGGGGTCGCAGGGACGCTGTTGCGGCCAAGCTCCGCAAGACCCAGGGAGACATCCACCGTCTGGAAAGTGAGGTCTCCCTGTTGGTCTTGGTGGGGGAGCTGCTGCGACGGTTAATTGACCGGGAGGTTACGGTCAGTGTTCAGGCAGTGGAGCAGCTCCAGACAGAGGGGCTGCAAGCGGTGTTCCCAGACCAGACCCTATCCGTCAAGTCCAATATCGAGGTGTTGCGAGGTAAGGTCTCCGTGGACTTGGTGACTTCCCAGGTTCACAAGGATGGCATGGTGATCGAGGGGTCCAGCAATGACGCCTTCGGGGGTGCCGTCACGACGGTGCAGTCCATCCTGTTACGAATTCTCATCATGCTGCGTAGGGGCCTGCGGCCCGTGCTGTTCCTGGACGAGACTCTCCCGGCCTTTGACAGTAATTACGTGGCCAACATGGGCCAGTTCCTCTCCTTGGTATGCAAGAGGATGGGGGTGGACATCCTGTTGGTGACCCACAACCCGTCTCTGGTAGAAGCAGCAGACCACGCCTACAAAATTGTCCGGCATGACGGGGTGGCTTCTTTCGTGGTGACCAGATGACCGACCAAAGCCCCCCCGACCTGTTCGACCTGTTCGACCTGATAGATGTGGACCGGAAAGAGTTCGCGGAAGAACAGCAGCAGGAGGCGCTGGAGAAGGCTCAAGAGGAAGCTCAACAGCGGGCATTCAAGGGGAATACCTACGACCCCACCTTGGATTTTGAGCGGCTCAGCAATAATTTGCAGCGTGTGTATGCGGTTCTTCTGGATGGCCTTCCGCACACTGAAGATGACCTCCGCCCGGTGGGGGGTTCCCGCTGGTCTGGGAGGGTTCGAGACCTGCGTTCTCCCATGTGGGGTCCGCTGGTGGTGACTGCAGTTCGGCAGGAAGGGCAAGGCCGTTCAGGTGTCTGGATTTATCGTCTGGATCCTACCACGGTAACCCCACACATCCACCACAAGATCATGAGTAATTCCCCGGATAAAGATGCCCCGAATGTTCTTGAGTTGCGGCGAAATGCCATTCGGCAGGCCATTCGACAGGCAACGGGAAATCAATTAGCTCAACTAGAAGCTGTCATCGCGTCCTGGGGCAACAACCCGGATGGAATGAATGTGGAGGATATCGTTGAGGACTGAAGCAGCTATTCGCCACAAGCTCAAGCAGGCGGTCTACCGGCATCTCCAAAGAGAGCTGAGACAAGCTCTGAGACGCAGACCCCACACTTGTACTTTCAACCGTAATTTGACGGTGCAGCCAGGGGTTCAGGTAGGGGTGTGTTTGACCAAAAGGTTTCGGTATCGGGTCTGTGATGCCAACGTCCGGGATGTGGACGGGATTGATGGGGTAGGCTGGGCCAAGATCTGCCCCGAATGGAAACCACCAGAGACCAAGGAACAGATCAAAGAGAGGCTCACAACCCACATCCAGGATCTCTTGGGGGACGAGGACCGAGGGCCATTGGCTGCGGCCTACCCGGACCTGGCGGCTCTGGTCTGGGCGATGGATCCTTCAGGTAAAAACACCAACCGGGATGAGGCGGATAACCCGTTAGCCTGGCTGTGGGAAGGGGAGGGGGAAGAGGAAGGGGAGCTGGGGGAGAGCCAGGAGACATGAGCTACCTGCTGGAAATTTACCGGGACAAGTCCATGGCCATGAAGGGCAAAAAAAACATGCCTCTCATGGCGGAGGTGGATGTTCACCCAGACACCGGACCTTACCTGGTCTCCGGGGCCAAGACCCCTTTGCTGTGGGTGGAGGAACCTCATGGGGGCACGCACGTCAAGGCGGGGGTGCGGCAGATCGATTCCCCAGGCAAGATGTTCTTGGCAGTGCTGCTGTCCGTTGAGATCCGGGGGAGGCGGGATGAATGGGGTAACGTCCACCCCTTCACTCCAGAGGGGCTCCAGGCAGCCATCGACCATGTGGATTACTACGAGCAGGGGGATTTGGAGGTGCTCATCCCCAGGGTCCGTGGGGAGAAGGCCCCGGATGAGCGGGAGAAGGACGAGCCTTTCGTGGCGGCCAACAGACCTGAGTGGCTACACCCCAGTGAGTTCCAGCTCCCATTCAGACCCTCTTCCTGGCTTCCTGACAATTGTGCCGTGGTGGTCCCCCGAGACCGGAGTTTCGTGGGGAGGATGACGCACCTGGGGCCGAAAATGGTGTTCGTAGTGGTTCATAACGCCAGCCGGGGTATTGGGATAGCACGGAGTGGACCCCTCGATGAACTGGCTCGCCCACAATAAATAAAGATGCTGCCTATTTTACCCGTAACAGTCACTCGTCCTTTAGGGGATGACCCACCAGTGGCTCACCTATCCTATGGGGCGGGTGCTCTGGAAAGTCTGCAAAAGTTGCCCGATCATTCAGTTCACATGGTTGCTACGTCACCTCCGTATTGGGGACTCCGAGATTATGGGATGGAGCCCGTCCACTGGCCCGAGGTGGCTTTTTCCCCTATGCCTGGGCTACCACCGCTGATTGTGCCCGCCGGGGACTACAACCTTGGCCTGGAGCCCACCATCGAGAAATACGTGGGGCACCTGGTGTCTGTGTTCCGGGAGGTGCATAGGGTGCTTCGAGGGGATGGGACATTCTGGCTGAACCTTGGAGACTCATACAGTGGTGGTGGCGGGTTCTCACCGGACTCCCCAAGCAACGTAGGATCGAAGCAGAGCACGCAAGGATCCCGAATCTATCATGGCCGGGCACCTGCGTTCGGCCTCAAGCCCAAAGATCTGTGCATGGTGCCCGCCCGTGTGGCTCTGGCGCTGCAAGCGGATGGCTGGTGGCTGAGAAGCCAGATCTTGTGGGTCAAACCGAACCCCATGCCGGGTTCGCAGCGGGACCGTCCCACCACGGATTATGAGCCGGTATTCCTGTTGGCGAAAAGCGTGAAGTACTTCTTCGACCTGGAGGCTGTGCGGGAGCCCCACAAGGCCGATTACAAATTTGCTGACTGGGAGACAAGGAAGGCCGCTGGAGCAACGGGCGGCTGCATGGATCGCGGAGGAAATCAGCAGCACGGAAAGGGTGTGTCCCACGATCTCGGCAATCTCGATGGGCGCACGATCCGCACCACCTGGAACATCCCGACGCAACCCTACACAGGTGCCCATTTTGCTACCTGGCCCCCAAGGCTAGTTGAGCTAATGATCAAATCGGGGACCAGCGAGCGAGGGTGCTGCTCAGCCTGTGGTGCGCCATGGGGGCGGGGGGTATCCTCCCTTTGGAAACCAGCATGTGATTGTAATGTAGGCCCCTGCGAAATCTGCGAAGGCACTGGTTCTTTCAATGGAGAAACCGCAGGTTGTACCCGCTGTGCAGGAACCGGGAAAATCCCTGCACCCTTGAAACGTGCCGTTGTGCTGGATCCTTTCAGCGGGTCGGCAACCACGGGGCGTGTGGCTTTCAACTTGAATCGGGATTACATAGGCTTGGACGCTAACTCTGAGTATTTGGATTTAGCAGTTGCCCGTTTACAGGGAGAAGACCCACCACAGCCAGAGGATTTGGACACCGAGAGTGTTGTTGACCTGCTTGGTGATGCCTGATGTCGTGGTTAGCTGACGCTTTAGCCTGTTGTGAATTGACCCCGGAGGTGGAGAGCTATCTTCTGAGTCGTGGGGCTAAAGAGGAGACCATCGTTGCCGAAGGCATCGTTACCTGGTCTCCAACAACGGACCCGGTAGCGGACCCGGTGTTCTGCAAGCGGTACGGGGACAACGGGGAAAATCTCAAGGGCATGTTGGTGTGCCCCATCCGGTCCCCCAAGGGTCAGCTCATCGGATTCGAGGGGCGGTCTATCCACAAGAAGTACATCACGGACTACCGACTTCCCGAAGAAGCGTGGAATCCCTTTTGGATAGGGACACGCAGGGCTGTTGAGAAACTGTGGGCAGGTGGGGATTTGTGGATTGTCGAGGGGCTGTTTGACCTGCTTCCGTTGGAGTGGGCACTCTCCCCTTCTGCCACAGTTTTGGCGTCGGTACGGGCGCACCTGTCTCATGCCCATGTGGAATTTCTCCGGCGGTTTTGCCGGGGGTGGGTAAATATGTGTTACGACCGGGACGAGACCGGGATCAAAGCGACCCATGGGTGGATTGACAAGCAAGGAAAAAAGCGTTGGGGCGCTATTGAACGGCTCCAGCGGGTAGGGTTGAAGTGCAGGGACACTCCCGCTTACAGCGGGGGGAAAGACCCTGGGGAAATCTGGGACAGAGGCGGTAAGGCTGCAATAGTCTCCACTTTCTCGGTCCCTGTGTAACCAACGGAGAGAGAAACTATGGCCAACAGTATGTGGAAGGCTGGCGACGATGTTGTCCAGACCGTCAAGGATCTGATCACGAAGCATCACCCGATGCTGGTAGACATCCTTGAGGAGATCGCTGTTCTTTTCAAGGAGAAGGGCACCCAGGTAGATGACGTGATCATCGCGGGCAAGACCGCCAAGGCCCCGCCCCTGCTGGGAGCGCTCGCCCCCGAGAAGCCCTACACGTTCATCATCACCCTGGCAGCCGACGCCTGGGAAGAGATGGACGCCAAGCAGCGGCTCGCTCTGCTGGATCACCACCTGTGCGGGTGTGGTGCCAAGGAGAATGAGAAGGACGGCGAGATGACCTACTACCTGCGGCCCCCGGATGTGGCCTTTTATAAGGAGGAGGTAGAGCGGCACGGTGCCTGGCGGTCGTCTGGCGGCACTGGCCCGACCCCCAACCTCATTGAGGATCTGTTCGGCCCCCAGGCACCTGCAGCGGGAGTTGCACCTGTAGCCACCACCCCCACCCCCTGACAGGGTAGGATCAAGGCATGAGTCTCGATACCAAGTATCGACCCCGGCATTTCTATGATGTCCTCGGGCAAGAGAGCCACATCAAGATTCTCCGGCGGTTTGTGGCTACAAACCGGGGTCGGCATCAATCCTACCTGTTCGCTGGTCCTTTCGGATCTGGCAAGACCACGCTGGGTAGGATTTTGGCTCGTGCTCTGCTGTGCAGCAACCCGCTGAAAGAGGATGAGAAGGCGGAGGAGGGGGGTGCCGGTGCTGGCCCCTATCGGGAAAATGCTGGTCCCTATCGGGAACAGAAGGCACTGAGACAGGCAGGAGATCCCTGTGATGAGTGCTCCACTTGCAAGAGTTTTTTGCAAGGGCAGGGTGCCTCTGAGTTCATCGAAGTGGATGCTGCAACCAACACGGGGAAAGATGACATTGTCGCCTTGACCGATGAGATTCAGTTCTCCACGTTTAGCGGCAGACACCGCATCTACCTGTTCGACGAGGCGCACAGGCTCAGCTCTAACGCTTTGGATGCTCTTCTGAAGCCTCTGGAGGAGACAACTGGCCCCAAGAGCCAGGAAAAAAGGTTGGTCTGCATCTTCTGCACAACCGAGCCCGAAAAGATGTCTGACACCATCTTGAGCCGGTGTGCCCCGGCCTTTGTAGTGGAGCCTGTTCCCCCGAGGCTGATTGCGGATAGGATGGCCCACATCTGTCGGCAAGAGGGCATTGAATTCGATCCTGAGATGCTCCAGACCATTGCAGAGGTCACCGAGAGCCACATCAGGGACGCGCTCAAGGCCGTTGAAGGCATCTCCCTGCTGGGGACTGTCAACCAGGAGAACACGTCCTCCTACCTGCACCTGGAGCGCAACACGGGCTACCTGAACGCCCTGGAAGCACTGGGGACGGATTTGCCCACGGTCATGGGAGCTATTCGAGGGGTCTTGGAAACCACGTCCCCGGTGACGGTTTACCGCAAGCTGGGGGATGTCGCCATGATGGCTTACCAGGCAGCACTGGGCGGACCCAAGCCTCCTGTGTTCTGGGATCGGGACCGGATCAAGGCTTTGCACACCAAACACGGGGAGGGTTTGTTGGGTATTGTCTCCCGGCTGTCTTCCAGGCCCGCACACCCCACGGCATCCATGCTGTACTGTGACTTGGCCATGCTGCACCACAGCCCAGCCCAGGTCATGGGGGACGCCCCACAGGTCATAATCCAGAGCACCCAGGTGACCCCCGCAGTCGCTACAAAGACCCCATCTCCCCTGGTGCCGGAGGAGTCTTCCGCACCCAGTGACATAACTTCTGAGAAAGTTGCAGCAGAAGTTGGTAATGTACCTGTAGTTAATGAACTCCTTGATGGTGGAATCTATCGGGGGGATTTAAGAGCGGTACGAAAGGTTGAGAGTTCCCCGGAAGGAAAATCTTCATCCAAGGGTCAACTTTCTCCTGCGGAATTCAGTCAGCTCCTCGCGCTATGTCTTCAGAGAATGGACGATGGGGCTGAATTTGGACCACC
>ERZ890953.1692-NODE-1692-length-10644-cov-3.288696_pt1 | contig 10644 bp, 13 predicted proteins | sample MGYA00521264_ERZ890953 | MGnify/ENA primary metagenome ERZ890953 (study PRJEB32303, sample SAMEA104408629) | aquatic metagenome | biome: Brackish water; feature: Chemocline; material: water | place: Baltic Sea | collected 2014-10-26T21:54:00 | depth 200 m ... | reverse complement strand
AGCTATGGATCATCTTGAAGAGTTCCCCAGCTACTATGACGCTCTTAAAGAAATGGAACACAAACTCGAAACAGAAACCAAAGAGAGTAAAGCAATGAACAATGATAAAACAACTCCGTTCAAAAGGTCACTCCCATATACTACAGAGAAGAAAGCCTCTATCGACAAGATAGCCGCTGTCAAAGAAGAGATGGAGACCTCGAAAGAGCTTCTTGAGCGATTTTCGTCACTTATGAAGATAGCAGAGAACGTCGGAGACACCGGCGCTCTGTTTGCAGCCAACCAGGAAGCCCTGGCAGCGGCACAGGGCTACGATAAGGCTAAAGAAGTCTTATCCCACCTTTCTCCGAACGACCCGCTCCTGGGCAATCCTACGGACCTAGTGAAAACCGCTGACAGCCAAGGAACGTTCGATTTCGAACAAGACTATCATACTGGCGGCGGCTTCACATGGAGCTTCCTTATCAAAGGGACAGCGCACTACATCGTAGAAGAGCCAGAAAGACAGACTCGCGACTATCCTGGGTCTGACGGCGGAATCACTATAGAGCAAATGGATATCAAGAATATCATACCTTATCAGTCAGGTTCAAAGTCAATGTCTGCCGAAAAAGCACAAGCATTCTATGAAAAAATTCCAGAAGAACAAAGAGAAGAATTTGAGGGAAGAATTATAGAATCTATCAATGACGGCTTCCCAGTTTATGACCGAGACGATAAAGCGGATATGGAACTGCATGACAGAAGAGATAACGGGCTTGACGGCATGGCAAACATCTTTGATGCCAATGACATGAACAAAGAGTCTCAAGCCGATATGAACGCAAAACCTGTAGCAGTTCCACAATCTGATAAAGAGAAAATGAGACAGGCTATTCAGGGCGTAGTGAAAAGCCAATATGTAGAACAGATCCCTATTGGAGAGATATGCCAAGCACTGAAAACCGTCGGCGTTGAAGCTGTTCAAGAAGATGGCGAACCACTAGAAGTGATTCTATCGGGCAAAAAAGAATGCGGCACGCCAGAGGCTGAGGATCAAAGAGCTATGATTGACTTGGTCAAAAATGGCAACCTGCTTAACACAAGACTTCTTCTGAGTTGGTGTAAGATGCCAGAGAGCAATAACCTAGAGTTCATATGGTACTTGACGTAGCCCAGCGACCAGAAAAGATATCACTGTCTCTGATGAAGGAGTCTATAGCCTGACGCTGGCTTGGAGTCGATTTCTTGATGTACCAATCACGGACATGCTCAACGGCAAGGATCTCATCAGCTCCATTTTCTAACAACCAATTAGCAGCTCCAGTCTTGTAGTTTACGATGGCTGACAAAACAGCACCAGATCTGTTAGCGTTGACATCATATCCAATAGACAGTAGATACTCCATCATCTCGATATTGCCATGGTACGAAGCCCAAGCCAATACGTGAGAACCTTTGTATTCAGTATGCTCGGTGTACTCTAACAGAGTTTTGACGACAGAAAAACGGTCATTGTGGCAAGACTTGTAAAACGCACTAAGCGCACAATCACCAGATATGCCACCGCTTTTGATCAGCGCCACAGCCAACTCTTCCCTACCTTGCTCTACAAGCTCAAATAGCATATCTTCTTTTGTGAAATTAGCCGTCATAGTTGTCCAACATCTTTGTATCGCCGTAGCGATTCACAAAAAACTTAGAGATGTTTATTCTTGGAAAGAGATCTCTGCATCCGTGATAGTATTCACAAATCCTATCGACCATGCTTTTCTCGTCTGCTCCATTTTCGAGCAACCAAGAAGCAGCTTCCCAGTGAGCGTTGGCTACAGCACACAAGCCAGCTTCACTCCTTGTCTCATTGACATCGCATCCAGCGGCAACTAGATATTCCATCATCTCAATGTTGCCATGTGCCGCAGCCAAACTCAATGCGTAGTCTTCCTTCCTGAGAGGGCTCACCCCTCTCTCTATGAAAGCCTTGGCAATAACAAAATTCCCGTCAGAACATACTCTGTATAGCATCTCCTGTATCATAGTTAAAGGCACGCCACTTTCGACTACCTTCACAGCCAATTCTTCTCTGCCATTATAGACGAGGAAAGATAGCATATCTTCTTTTGTGAAACTAGCCTTCATCGGATACAAGGATTCCTTTATCAACCAAAAGATTCGAAAAGTCCAAAAGGTAACGAATGGCGCTCATAGGCGAGGAACCATCGTTAAAAACTAATTTCATTCCCTCAATAAGAAAGTCTACGTCGGCTCCATTTTCTATCAGCAACATGGCAGCATCGAAGTACCCTCTCGCCGCAGCGACGACAAGAGGAAATCCATTCCCTGAATCTACGTCAGATCCCAAAGAAAGTGCATGCTTTATTATCTCTTTTCTCCCATAGTAAGATGCAGACCGAAGCAAAACCTCACCTTCACAATGAGGATCTACGCCCCTTTTTATTAGCATTTTCACTATCTCAAGGCAACCCACTTCACAGGCAACAGACAATGGCTTATTGTCTTTATAGTTAAGATTAACGCCAGCATCAAGTATCTCAGACACCAAAGCGATGTTCTTATTCTCTATGCAGGCTATCAACATGTCTTCTCTTACAAAATTAGCCATGCAGAACTCCACGAACATAGTTGCTGATCTTTACATTTGTCCATCTTATCGCTGACGCAAGACTCCCACAATTATAAGGGTCAGCTCCATTCTCCATAAGAAGCTTTACGATATCCAAACAGTCATTACGGATAGCCTCTTCTAATGAATCAGTGCCGTTGGCATTAGGATCGGCACCTTTCTCAATAAGGAACTTGACTAAATCATAGTTACCTCGTGCACATGTGCCATATAGCGCATGATCCTCTGCCTCGTGGAGGTCATAACCTTTGCGAACAAGGAACTGAAGGATCTCTAAAGTCCCACATTGGCAAGCTGTAGATATGATAAGTTTAGCTTCTCTGGATCCACGACATCTCTCATAATTCCTGTGAAAATACTTCACAAAACTAAGAGACTTACTCTGTATCGCAGAATAGAGCAAACTCACACAATATGTCGAACCGTCCATTTCACCGTCCATGGCACCATTCCGGATCAATTCTCTAACATAGCTCTCCCTGCCAAGAGAGAGAGATGCTACTAGGTAGTCTATTTTTTTTGGTCTAGACATTAGAGATACCTAACAAATAATCATTCATCTCTTTGCTCCCTACCCATACAATCCAATTCTCTTTGAGGTTGAACAGGTCTGCGCCTCTTCTTATCATCATCTTCACAACGTCTAAATGCCCAGCCGAAATTGCCTCCCCCAATGCTTCATTTCCTCCTGCGTGTATGTCAGCGCCATCGTCGAGCAGTCGGGAGACATAGTCATACCTCCCAAGCTTCGCCGCTTCCATAAGCATATCTTCTTTTGTGAAATTAGCACTCATTGCTATGTCCACCTGACGTTGTTAAAGCATGGCATATCGATTTGGAGGTCTTATCCCCTGTGCGTCGTAAAGAGAAAGCAAGTACTCCACTACCACTCTACTCCCGTTCCTGTTCGCGGTCCTGATAGCGCCGTGGTCAAAATCTGTAAACCTTGCTCCATGAGCTATCAGAAATTTTGCGGCGTCTATATCCTGCCGCCAGGTCGCACATCTGAAAGCATAGTTTCGACTTATATGCACATCGGCACCCCGCCTAACAAGGAATCTTACCATGTCAAAATTCCCTCTGTCCGCAGCGGCATACATCGCAGAACCATCCGCATGATCTATGTCAAATCCCGTTTCGAGTATCGCTGTCATGTATGCCATGTTGTCCGTGCCCGCCGCGTGCAAAATGGCTGTATGCAGATCGTAACGGTCTGTCTCTACCCCATTGTCCAAAAAATAAATTGCAAACTTAGATCGACAATCACGGATAGCCGAGTGAAGAGCCCGCTTAGCTGCGAATCGAAGCTCATCTATGTCTCTAGTAGAGAAAATAGTCTTTACATACTCGAATCTGCCACAATCGACACAAACGAGCAAGTAGTCTTCGATTGTTGGAAGTCTAGCCATTTCCTTCCAGATCCGCCACAATCTGCCTCATGCAGTCAATTACCTGTTCTCGAAACCCTGGATTTTCCTCAACGAATGACATTATCCGAATGAAGGCTTTTACCTCGTCTGGGACAATGGCACCATTTGATATCAAAAAATCTACAGCATCAATGCATCTGCCTGATATGGCATTGCACAGAGGAAAGCTGTGGCAGTAATCGACATCCGCTCCATTCTCAACAGCATACTCCATGACTTCGATATGTCCTTCGCTAGCAGCACCAGCGAGTATGGATTCGAAGGATATTTGCTTTCCCATCGAAGTCCAATCAGACGCCACTCTCTTGACGTATTCAAGATTGCCAGTCGCCGCAATGCTATGAATATGTTCTTTGTCTGATTTCGTCGGTAATGTCAGTTTCTTTTGGTCCATATATGCCATTATTGTACGACATCCCGCTATCACACTGATTACTTTTTGTTCATGCCGATAATAAGACATGAAGTTTACGAACGAATCAGGCAATACGGTATACCTTTCCGACATAGACGCTTACGTCACATACGAGAAAGGAAAAGTCCAAGAGATATCTTTGGATGACGCCAAGAGATCCAAGATATTTAGGTCTATGGTCATTGGTGAAGTGTTCACAATCTCAGAACATGGCGACACGATGTTCGAGCGGAACCTCTTGCGACGACTGGATGTAAGGCAAAACACGCCCACAGAAGCAAACGAGGAAGTTCTCATCCCCGGACCCGCCGAAGAACTCGAAGTCTGCATGAGAGGGCAGTTCCTTGGCGCTGGCGGCTACGACAAGGCGAACAGGAACCTTGCAATTGGGCTTGCGATGGCTGGCGTGGACGTTGCTCTCGACATCAAAGGGTCGAAGTCCTGTCTCGACGAGATCGAGGCAAGAAAAGTCATGTCACTCATGCCTCCAGTTACGTCAGATGCCATTTGTATCGACTGCGGGTCTCCAACATTCGCCAGAAAGAAGAGACAATACAGATATCACATCATGTTTACGACTGTAGAGTCCCTCACCCTGCCAGATCAAGTATCTGAGTCTTTGAGCATCTACGATGAACTCTGGGTTACGTCACATTTCTGCAAAGATGTCCTTGAGAAGTATACGGACAAGCCAATCTTCGTTGTTCCGAACCCTATCAGAACAGGACTGTACCAAAAAGGACGATTCGAGCCCTATGACTTCCGTCCTAAGCTGAAAGACTTCGTCTTCCTAAGCGTTATGACATGGAACTACAGAAAAGGTACGGACGTTCTCTTGAAATCCTATCTGCAAGAGTTCTCAGGCGATGATGATGTATCTTTGCTGCTTGTCAGCCGTCCACAGACCTCAGCTCACAAGAAAACCTATGACATCATCGAGAATGACATCAAAGAAGCTGTCCAGAAATACGCTCCTTATAACCCTCCGCATATCATGAGATACAGCGGCACGATTCCTGAATACAAAATGCCCTGCCTGTATGAAGCCTGCGACGCTTTTGTCCTTCTCTCAAGAGGGGAAGGGTTTGGGCTACCTTACTGCGAAGCTTCTCTTTGCGGAAAACCAGTTATCGCTACGAACCATAGCGGACAGACGATGTTCTTGAACAAAGACAACTCTGCACTGATAGATATTGACGGAATAGCAGAGATGCCTCAAGGCTCTACGCATGTTCATTTCTGGGATGGACAGCAGTTTGCAGACCTGACAACAGAAGATTTCAACGCAAGATCTCGAAAAACACTAAGAGATGTGTATGAAAATTATCCATCCTATGTTGAGAAAAACCAAAAACTAATGGACGAGATCAAAGAAAAATTCAGTATGTCAATAGTAGCAGAAGATGTAAAGACAAGACTAGAAGAAATCTGGAGACAACTATGATAGTATTTATCGACTCTAAAAATTACTTAGTGAAAGTGTATACCGACGAAGGTCTTAAGAGCTTCGGATTCCATGATACCACCAGGATCTATGAGGCGATTGGCAACAACTCTTTCCTGTATGTAACAAATGCAATGCTCGCCAATAGGTCAGACCTAATGCAACTACTCGTATCAATGCCAATCCCACCTGGAGCGACATCGAGACAGCAGCCCGTTGTTGTTCCAACCGCCCAGAAGAATGACATGGAAGTTCTTAGGTCAACTGGATCAAGAATGATCATCCAAGACCTTAGCCTAGAATTCAAAGGACCAGCGAGCTTCTACTCTGTCTCGGCGCTAAAGAAAAGATACGGAGACGACATCCTCATGGAGAGCGAACCTATTAGGAATATGATGAAGCTTGGCAAGCTAGAAATAGTCCCGCTATGGCTAGCAGAAGAAGACGCCAGCGCATCAGCCGAAAGACAAAAGAATAGAGAAAGAAACACTAGCTCAATCATCGTAGATGATTCGAACCATGAACGGCATATGGACAACTATGATAACGCAGGCACCGCCGCCGACCCTCTTGATATCGAACTCGGAAGAGGCGGAACAAGAAAATTCGGCGGCTCATCACAATCAACGCCTAATGAGTCCAGAATGCCTGACTCTTTCCCACTTTTTTAACAGCTAGAAAGCCACTGATATGCGTATCTTACTCGTCAACCTTGGGAACCCTTGTGAATGTCTGATCTCGACCAGCGTCGTAAATGGACTGCACAAAAAGTATCCAGAACATGACATCTTTGCTATCGGACACTCACAAGAATCATGCAGGATCTTCTCATGCTGCTCTGGCGTCAGGAAGACCTATCATGAAAAGAGAATCCCAGCAGAGTTCTGGCATAGCCCAATCGAAGTGGGCGTCAATCTCACTCCTGGATTTGATCTCGACTCTCTGCCCGCACAGTTCGGCAAGAAGTTTGGGTTCCATGCATCACCGAAGGCAGACCAATATATAGACGCTCTCACAGGAGAGTCCAAATGCAGCAAGAGCCTTTTCCAAGTCTACAACAACCTGTCAGGAATGACATGGAGAGGAAACGGCTCCAGCCTCCAGTACTACCCGAAAAGCAGGTGCAAAAAGAATAGAATAGGGCTCGCTGTCGCTAATGCCAATCTTAGGTCTTTCATTATTGACAAACTAAGGTTAGACTCAGGCAGGGTTTGGGTAGTCCCGTTCAGGAAAAACATGTTCAGAAAAATGGACGAACTCAACAAATGCGGTAAGATCATAACAGATGACTTTGCTACACTGAATGCATCATTGTTCCTCAGGAAAGAGTCTCACTTCCTGAAGGCGGTCCCGCACAATATGAAAATAGAGATGTTCGGCAGCGGGAACATATACAACATTCCAAGAGGGATAGTACAATAATGTCAAGCAAAGACCTAATAGAACTCAAGAAAATCACACCAAAGAAGATCTTGAAAACGATAAAGAACGACGAAGGCTTCCGTCCAGAAAACTTCGGCATCAAGACGAATATGAAAGGATCCGGCATGACGGCTATCATTGTCGGGACTGGACTGCCAGAACATAAGAGCATCAAAGAGTTCCAAGATATCGAAGTCCTTGCCGGCGACTGCAAAACACCAGACGACAAAGTAGGACATTCTACTATGATGACAGGGATACTCTCTGGAGACAAGCTGTCACCCATAAAAGGGCTCATCCCGTCAGCCAGCATGATACATGCTAAAGCCTTTACCGACATCCTGTTGACAGACTATGCGACTGTCGTAGCGGCATTACTGCTTTCCAGTATCAAAAAAGCAGATGTCGTATTGCTCCCATTTCCTATAGAGATTGAAGACGACCTCATCAAAGAGAGTATCGAGAAATGCAGAGAGAATGGAACCGTTATCATCTCAGCGAAACCCAAAAAGGGGATACGGAAACTGAAGACAGCCTATCCAGAACTGATCTTCGTAGAAAAGAAGCAAAGCGAAACCTTCAGACTTGGGTATAAGTCACAAGTACTAAACGTTGCATTGCCAAAAACCAAGACGTACTCAACGTATCTCGACAACGTCTATGCTGAGATACCGAAAGATTTACTCGCTCTTTCTGTCGCTGGAGGGCTTACCTTGTTAGCGAAGCAGTCTGTAAAAAAATCGGGGAAAGAAGCAACACTCGAAGAAATTATGAACAAAGCTATTGACATGTCACTCTAAGTTCATAGAGGAAAACTAACCACATCTCAGTATGAATAGGTATGTATACACCTTAATCGAGGAATGTGAAGCAATGAGACCAGAAGCTTGCATCTATTCTCAATATGACAAAGACGGCAACGCCAATGCTGACGCTGGTAAGTTCATTTGTATCAAGCCACCTGAGTCTGAGTGGAGTGCTTTAGAAAGAGGCATAGTAGCCTCTAATCTTTGCGTCATTACGTTGACTGATATTCCGCAGAAGCTTTGCGATATGGTTAGCGGTTGCACTAACTCATTCTCTTATCCGTTCGCAGTCTATGAAGAATATGAAGGCGAGTATTTTGGATTATCACAAATGATAGAGATATCAAGCGTGAGAGTCCCAGCAGAGCAATCCAATTCTGGCGAGACAGTAAGCGTCAATGATTGTGAGGGGATAGAAGAATGGCTCATATAACAGATACAGTTGGACCGGGCAAGGATTATACAACCCTTGCCTTATGGTATGCGGCGGTAAAGGATGATGCCAGTAACGTTCACTCAGCAGAGTGCTACACAGGCGGAAATCTTGGTCCAGTAGATTTAAGAAGTGGCGTTTCCAATGGACCAGCATGGACAAGTACCGAAAGTGAACAATCATGGATATATGCCGCCGAGGGTCATGAGCAAGATGGAAGCCTAACTGCTACGCAAGGCGCATACGTTGATCTAGTAGGCGCTGAAATTATTAAATGGATTGGGCAATATGGCGGTGTCAAGGGCTTGCGAGTTAATGGCAATCACAACCATGTATCCGTAACCGTTTGTATTAACATCATTGCACTAGCAGACAATACAACAAAGCTTATCGAAGCCTCTAATAATATGGTCGTGTTATCTGGAGGAGCTTCTGAGTTGGGTATCGTAGCGGTTCTCAGTCATTCAACTGATGCAGAGCTACGAGTTATCAACAATGAAGTATGGGCAGCAAACGCAGATAATGCTCGTGGCGGAATTGGTATTCAAGCTGGGCTTGCACCCCCCTTTGGGGCTGATTGCTTACTAACAGTTCATAACAATTCAGTTAGAGCAGAAGGTTATGGCGGAGCGTTTGGCGCTTTTGCGGTAGTTGTTGCACCGCTCAGCCTTAGACATACAGTAGACTTCCAAAACAATATCAGTGCGTGCGACTTTCGTAATCCCTCTGTTCCATGTTTCGCCTTTCTTGATATTCCAGCGGATACAACATGGACGAATGACTACAACGTTTCAAGCGATGCATCAGCGACTGGGGCAAACAGTCTTATCAACAAAGATGAAGACACTATCTGGCAAGACGTTGATAGCGTTACTACTCCCTTCAATCCAAAGATCAAAGGCGAGATAGATAACGGTGCAGCTTACAACTCACTCGGACCAAACGGTACTGCTAGTGCATCAAATGTTGACGGACTTGGGCGCTTGCGTCAAACACTAGGTGGAAGCGATTTTCGCGGAGCAGTAATAGTACCAAGACACCCAGTCTTACTAATGAACGAAATGAATCAACCACTGGATATGGAGAAGTAAAATGGCAATCAAAAATGTAGCACTAGATATTTCAATGCCAGTATGGGACTACTCCGCGTCACCTCCTGTGCCAGTAGCCAGCTTAGTGCTTACCACATTAACAGTATTCCTGAGAAAAAATGATGGAGCATGGGTAGCCCACGACAATGCGAATCCTAGCTCTGAAGTGCAAGACCCCGGACCTGTTGATAGCGGATACTATCTAATAGAACTCGATGCTGATGATATGAACGCCGATTCAATACAAGTAAAAATGATCTCTACTGATGCTAACCATTTTATCGCGCCAGTAACTATAATCACAGAACAAGGAAAATTCGCGGATATAGAAGCAGATACAACCGTCATCGGCACAGCAGCAATCCTAGATGGAGGAAACGCTACCATCGGATCCATGCTCACCAAAATGGCAGACAATAACAGCGGAGTAGACTTCAACGCTGCCACAGATTCACTACATGAAATGTCAGACCTCGTTACCGCTATCCCAACAACAGCAGCACCAACAGTAGAAAATATCTGGGACAAAGACCTACTAATAGGATACTCAGGACTACTCGCAGACACAAAAGCAGGATCGTACATAAAAACAATCTATGGAGAAACACCAAGAAGAGTCTGGGCAGAAGACCTGGTAAACGCCGGGCAATATCCACCACCTACAGGGACCGGCGTCGATACCGCCGGAGGAATACTCAGAGAAATACTAGATGTCCCAGATGATGTCTGGACCACAACCGTTACCAATGGATCCGTCTCAGGAAACGCTGGCGGAGTTCTAGCAGACTCCTGGGAAAATACGACCACACTAGAATCAAGACTTACCTCCGTTAGAGCATCATACCTCGATAACCTCAACGTCACTGGAGACCTTGCCAATATCTCCAACGCAGACTCCTTCAAAGCTGATCTGTCCTCAATTACAAACGAAGAAGTAGAGATCAATGTAGGACATTCCATAGAAAGATTTAATATAAGAC
>ERZ890953.1691-NODE-1691-length-10646-cov-5.105750_pt1 | contig 10646 bp, 8 predicted proteins | sample MGYA00521264_ERZ890953 | MGnify/ENA primary metagenome ERZ890953 (study PRJEB32303, sample SAMEA104408629) | aquatic metagenome | biome: Brackish water; feature: Chemocline; material: water | place: Baltic Sea | collected 2014-10-26T21:54:00 | depth 200 m ... | reverse complement strand
GCGGCTTCGGTTCATCACCTCTCATCCCCGGGATTGTCCCGATGAGCTCCTCGACTGCTTCGCCACGCTACCCCGGCTGGCCCCATTCTTCCATCTGCCGCTGCAGAGCGCGTCGGACCGGATCCTGGCCGCCATGAATCGCGGCTATGATTTTGGCCACTACGTTGAGCGGGTGGCGAAACTGCGGGCAGTTGCCCCGAACATCAACATCTCCACCGATCTGATTGTCGGTTTCCCTGGTGAGTCTGACGAGGACTTCGAGCAGACCGTGGAGGCTGCCCGGACCATTCGCTGGGGAAATTCCTATTCCTTCATGTACAGTCCCCGCCCAGGCACTCGCGCGGCGCAGCTCCCGGATGACGTTTCCCTGCCCACCAAGAAAGCCCGGCTGGAAAAACTCCAGACGGTCCTATACGATACGATGCACGAGGCCATGCGGCAGACCATCGGGACGCGGGAGGACATCCTCATTGAGGGTCCCAGCAGTCGGTCGTTGACGAATCGTGCCGTTCGGCAGTTGACAGGTCGTAGCGGCTCCGGTTACATCGTCAACGTCGATTTTCCGGCGGACCGCGTCGCTTCCCCGGGGGAGATGGTGGCTGTCCGCATCGCGGAGTCCCTGAATCACAGTCTCTACGGGATGCCGATTGTCAAGGAGGAGGCTTAGATGGCAGTAGTCATGGAAATCGCCGGTCTAGCCCTGGACGAGAAGAGCCGCGCCCCCATCGTGGTGCTCAAGGATTCCACTGGCAACCACGTTCTCCCCATTGTTGTCGGCATTATGGAAGCCAGCGCGATTGCGGCCCAGTTGGAAGGGGTAGATCTTCCCCGACCCATGACCCACGATCTCCTTACCTCAGTCATTGCCGAGTTGGGGGCCAAGGTGATCGGAGTTGAAGTGTGCGATTTGATTAATGACACCTTCTATGCACGGGTCAGTATCAAGGCAGGCAAGAAGACCATTCATCTGGATGCCAGACCGTCTGATTCCATCGCCCTGGCATTGCGCACCGGCGCGCCCATTAGCGTGGCGGAGAAGGTGCTGCAAGCGACCAGCCAGAAGCTACCAATTCCTGGTGGCGACGACGAGGCTACCTGGAAGGACGTGCTCGAGAACCTGGAAGACGACGAATTCGGCAAATACAAGATGTAGCGAGGGGGGTCCATGTTGGAAGGATGGCACGAACCCGGTGGCACCGAGCTTCGCTGCAAGGGTTGGTTGCAGGAAGCCGCCTATCGGATGTTACTCAATAACCTGCATCCTGCGGTGGCGGAAGCCCCTGAGGACCTCATCGTCTATGGTGGCACCGGTCGTGCCGCCCGTAATCCCGCAGCATTCCGTGCAATTCTCGCGGCCTTAATCCGGCTGGAGAACGATGAATCGCTGCTCGTTCAGTCGGGTAAACCGGTGGGCATCGTCCGTACCCATGCCGATGCCCCCCGGGTGATGATCGCCAACTCCAACCTGGTACCAGCCTGGGCCACCTGGGAGAAGTTCAGGGAGCTGGAGCGGGCCGGTCTCATGATGTACGGGCAGATGACCGCGGGCAGTTGGATCTACATCGGTAGCCAGGGAATTCTGCAGGGGACCTACGAGACCCTGGCGGCCGCGGCGCGCACCCATTTTGGTGGCGACCTGACAGGGCGGTTGACCGTAACTGCCGGACTTGGTGGAATGGGCGGCGCCCAGCCCCTGGCGGTGACCATGAACAACGGTGTCTGCCTGGCCGCGGAAGTGGACCCCGACCGCATCAGAAAGCGCATTGAAACCCGCTACCTCGACCGCTGGACTGCGAGTCTTGATGAGGCCCTGGAGTGGGTCAAGGGGGCCATGGCCGCCCGGGAGCCGCTCTCGGTTGGCGTGCTGGGCAATGCCGCAGAGGTGCTGCCGGAGTTGGTCCGGCGCGGCGTCGTGCCGGACCTGGTCACCGACCAGACCTCGGCCCACGACCCGTTGGACGGGTATGTGCCCCACGGCATGCCCTATGCCGAAGCGCTGGCCTTGCGCAGTAGCGACCCAGCTTCCTACAAGGCGCGCTCCATGCATTCAATGGCGGTGCACGTACAGGCGATGCTTGATTGCCAGAAGGCCGGCTCCCACGTCTTCGACTACGGCAATAATCTGCGTCAGATGGCCTTCGACGAGGGGGTCACCGATGCCTTCGATTTTCCCGGTTTTGTCCCGGCCTACGTCCGGCCTCTCTTCTGCGAAGGCAAAGGGCCCTTCCGCTGGGTCGCTCTCTCCGGGGATCCGGAAGATATTTACGCCACAGACGAAGCCATTCTCGAACTCTTCCCCGACGATAAGCCGCTCTGCCGCTGGATTCGCATGGCCCGTGAGCAGGTTGCCTTCCAGGGCCTTCCAGCCCGCATCTGCTGGCTCGGATATGGTGCCCGTCGTCGTGCCGGCGAGGCCTTCAACGAGCTGGTGCGTACTGGCCGCGTCAAGGCCCCCATTGTCATCGGTCGGGACCACCTGGATTGTGGCTCCGTGGCCTCACCCAATCGGGAGACCGAGGGAATGAAGGACGGCTCCGACGCGGTGGCCGACTGGCCGCTGCTGAACCTTATGATGTCCACTGCCAACGGGGCCAGCTGGGTCTCTTTCCATCACGGCGGCGGCGTCGGCATTGGCTATTCGCTCCACGCGGGGATGGTGGTGGTGGCAGACGGCACCAAGGCGGCGGCAGTGCGCTTGGGCCGAGTGCTCGATAGCGATCCTCTTTCCGGTGTACTGCGTCATCACGACGCGGGCTATGAGGAAGCCACTCGCTTTGCCCATGCCCACGACCTGTCAATTCCGGAGCGGTGGTAATGGGACGTCGATACCTGGCCCTGGTGGCTCTTGTGTGGTTTCTAGCAGCCTGCGGGGGGGAGCCGAGTGTGCCGCTCTCGAAGTTGGCCGTACCGTCCCAGGAATTGAGTGCGGTCACGGATGTTGCCCCGGTGGCGCCCCTGATTGCTGCCCTGACAGTACGTCACCCGGGGCGGCTGGTGGCCATGGTCAGGCCCCTGTTGGGGCTGGCCGATGACGTCGAAAGTGCGGCGCTTATCGCCCATGAATTGGAGCAGTTTTCGGGGCTGTATGGCGAAGTCTTTGAGTTGTCCCTCGTCTTTGACGAAACCGCCGGGCAACCGGTGCTGGCTGCTCTGAGTGCTTTTGTGGTGCTGCGACCCGCATCGGGCAGCAAGGCCGTGGATCTGCTGGCCCGGTGGGCCCCCCGGTTGGCTCTGCTGCCGGCCTGGCCCGGCGGGGACCAGACTGTCTGCGCTCCCCGAGATGGCTTGCTCTTCTGCGGTCCAGGTGAGAGCTTGCCTTCCGAGGAGTTCGTGGTGCGGGCCCGGGCGGCCCTGGAGGGGACAACCTCGGAGCTCTCCTTGACCCTCGATTTCCCGCGTCTGCTCACCGTCCTTGAGGGCCTGGTCACAGTTCCGCTGTTGTGGGCAGTGGTCCCCGAGGAGGCTCGCCGGTTTGCCACGCTGCGGTTGGCGCTCACCGAGTCCCCGGACCGCCTCTCCCTTGACCTGACGACCCGTGAATCTGGTTTGGTCGAGGCCTTTGTCGAGGTCTTTGAACCCGTGGGGAAGCCCATCGTTGTGCCGCTTGAAGTTCCGGCCGTAGCCTTCACCTCGGTGCGAGACCTGACGGCCCGGCTTGAGAAGGTGCAGGACTTCTGGGATAACAAGATTCCCCTGGCCAAGAAGCAGAAGCTGCAAGCGCTGGTTGACGATTCGTGGCAAAGCCAGATGATGGAGTTGGCCAACGGTCTGGCCGGTGTTGTGCTGATGGGCGACGTGCCTCTCACCGGCCTCGACCCCGCCGCGCCCCTGCAGACTCCGGGGCTGCTCTACTTCATCCAGGTTTCCGACCGGGAGGCCATGGAGGCACGCCTGCTCCATGTCTTCAATACCAAGTACTTCACTCTGGAGGACGAGAACTTCGAGGATCTGGTAAAGTTCACCCACGCTTTCTGGAAGAAGAAGAAGAGCAAGGATACACGTGAGCGTCTCTCGTGGTTCTCTGAGGAGGAAACCGGAACCTACTACTTTGGTCTGAGCGAAGTTCTTGTTCGCTTCGTCCGTGAGCGCCGGGACGCCCTTGAGGCGGGGACAACCCTGGAGTTGGCATTGGCACCGGGTGAAGTGGCTCGCTTCGCACTCTCCCCCGGACGACTGGTGGCCCGGCTCACCGCTTCGCAGAAGGCCGGGATCTCGGCAGCCATGGCCCTGGGTATGGTGAAGAACACCCTGGGGGCTGTTGTCGGCGAGATCGTGGTCCGGGTCCACCATCGGGCTGAAGAGGATGGTGGCCACACCGCCTCCTTCGAAGTGGCGGGGTTGCTGGGCATTTTGAATGATGCCATTACCCGCTCCGAAAGCCTGCTGAAGATGTTGCCCGCCGCTCAATGATACCGTCACCATCCCCCCCGCTGCTTCACCCCGAGGTGCGCGACTACCTCATCGCCCGCAACTATATCGATGTGGAACTCGTTCAGCTGACGCCTCGCCGTCGTGACCCGGAGGCAAAGATTGCCACGGCCCGGCTCTTCAACGAGATGCTGGGGGACCCGCAAGCTGCCTATCCTGCAGTGCAGGTGGCGGGAACATCCGGCAAGGGCTCAGTTTGCCTGGCACTGTCGCAGATCCTGCTGGCTGCTGGCCAGCGTACCGGACTCCATGTCTCACCCTATCTGCAGGTGGCAACCGAGAAGAGCTGGGTCGACGATCGCTACATCTCCGGCTCCGAATTTCGCACCGCCTGCGAGGTAGTACGGCCGGTGGCAGAGCACTTTCGCCACATGGAGGATTGTCCGACCTCAGTCCATGGGATGGCCTCCCTGGCGCTCTCCTATGAGGCCTTTCGGCAGAGGCGAATCGATTGGTGTGTCATGGAGACTGGAGTCGGCGGACGCTTTGACCTGGTCCAGGGACTCCACCGTCGACTCGCGGTCATTACCGACATCGGCCTCGATCATGTCAAGTCGCTGGGCGGGACGCGGCCCGAGATAGCCTGGCACAAAGCGGGTATCATGGCAGGCTGTGAGGTGGCACTGGCGGTCTATGACCCGGAGACCTGGCCAGTCTTTGTTGCCGAATCGCAACGCACCGGCTGTCGGCTGGAGCGGGTGGTCCCCGAGGCCCGTTCCGCCTTCCACGAGAGTGCAGATGGGGCCTTGCTGGTCATTGAGTTGCCTCGCCTCAAGACTGTGGAGGTGCCCTGGCCCTTCCCTGCCGACGGGTTCCAGCGTCGCAACGCGGTGGTGGCAGCCAGTGCTGCCGATCTCCTGGTGGCGCAAGGCGTCCCCATTACCGCTGAGGCCATTCGAGAGGGGCTTCTTTCCCGGCAGATGCCGGGGCGGCTGGAGCGGATGCAGCAGGGCCCGGAGGTGCTTCTTGACGGTGCACATAACGCCCAGAAGATGGCCGCTCTGATGCGCTCACTGCCGCCCTTTGGCGGCCGGCGCCATCTGGTCCTCGGCGCCACCGGCGAGCGCCACTTCTCTGAGGTCATTGGAGCTCTGGAAGAGAGGCCGTGGTCGGTTACGGTGACCAGACCGTTGCTCTACGGAAAGACTGTGGCAAACATCCCAGAGATGGTTTCCCAAGTGACCCGCCTGGGCATTCCAGTGAGTGCCAAGAGCGCCCCCGTGCGGGCCATACGGGCGGTTTTGGAAAGGGCCGGTCCGGCCGATCAGATCCTGGTTACCGGCTCTCTTTACCTGGTCGGCCAGATGCGGAATCTCTGGTACCCCTGGGAGGAGGTCTTGAAGCAGCAGACCTCCTGGCCCATTGAGCGCTGTTCTACACTTGCAAGCCCCTCGACCCTATAGTAACGTAGCCCCAGCATTACGCGATTCGCGGGAGGTAGACATATGAATTGTCCGCACTGCGGGAGAGATTCTGACCCCCTGTTCAAGTTCTGTCTGCACTGTGGCAAAGAACTGGGCGGCAAGAAGCCGGCGAAGAAGCCGGAACCGGCTCCAGTGGCGGCTCCGGTGGCAGCTCCAGTGGCGGCACCTTCTGCCGATCCGGCTCCGCTCTCAGCACCCCTGGTAGAGCCTGCTCCGGCGGCGGTCTTCCCTGAAGAGGCCGCGGCGCCACCACCCGGGGAGGAAAGAACGGCCCCCGAGGCGGTGTTCCCAGAGACCGAAGACCCGGCACCGGTTGCGGCAGCACCGGAACTGGAGCACGCACGGTGTCCACGTTGCCGCGCCAAGGTCAAGGCTGATGCCAAGAGTTGTCCGCTTTGTGGCTATGAGTTTGGTGAGGGCGGCGCCGAACCGTCCCGGGCAGAAGATGTTGCCGCCATCGTCCAGGCACCACTGCCTGACGATGCGGTGGGATACCTGATCTCAGTTTCCTCGGTGGATGGGCGTGAAACGACAAAGTTGCCGCTACGACCCGGGGTCAATACTCTAGGGCGCGGCGAGGAGTGCGATCTTCGCTTCCCGGAAGACGATCTCCTCTCGCCTCTGCACTTGAAGGTCGAAGTTGAAGGGAAGAGCGCTCGATTGTTGGAGCCCGGCTCGCGCAATGGCACCTTCTTGCGGGCCACGGAACAAGTCAAACTTGCCGACGGCTCGCTCTTTCGCGTCGGGCAGCAGTTGTTGCGCTTCGAAGACCTGACCTCCCTGGAGAATGTCGTTCCCGATCCCGGTGATGGAACCCAGGTCCTGGGTTCCCCCGCAGGGGCAAGAACCTGGGGGCGGCTGGCGCAGGTGGTGACCGAGGAGTTGACCGGTTCCTGTTTCCTGCTCACCAGCGAGAATGTCTTCTTGGGACGGGAACGCGGCAATATCACCTTCCCCGGAGATCGCTATATTTCCGGCACCCACGCGGTTGTCACCCGCAAAGCGGACGGGCCCTATCTGCGTGACGTGGGTTCCAGCAATGGCACTTATGTTCAACTCCATGGGGAAGCGGAGATTACGACGGGCCAGTATTTCCTGGCCGGCCGGCAGTTGTTCAAGCTCTATCTGGGCAAGTAGCTAAATCGCGACGGCTCCGGGAACAGACCGCACGTGGCGGGTGTTAGTTGGGCACGTCGAGTTGAATGAAACTCACCTGTTGAACGGTAAGGAAGGAGGAAGAAGCATGAAGGTTATCAAACTGTGGCTACTGCTGGTTCTGGCGCTTTCCCTAGTGCTGGTACAGTGCAAGGGCGAAGAGAAGAAGGGCAACGTTCCCGCCAAGGAAGCGGCCAAGGCAGAGAAGCAGGAAACCCCCGCTCCCGAGCCGGTGGCTGAGGAGGAAGAGGGCGAAGAGGAAGAAGGTGAAGAGGGCGCAACCGAGGAAGGCGAAGCTGCCGCAGCCGAAGAGGGTGAAGCAGCCGAAGGAGAAGCCGGCGCGGGTGAAGTCAAAGAGCCTGCTGCAGGCGAGGCCACTGCCGAAGAAGGGGCCGCAGAACAGGCCGCAGGCGAACTTCTCACCGATACTATCGTGGCGCGGGTCAACGGACAGGATATCGACATCAAAGACTATGTCGAAAGACTCAAGAAACTCACCAAGGGTGATGTAACCAAGGCAATGATCAAGAAGACCGTTGTTGATCGCATGCTCAATGACGAGTTGCTGCGCCAGGAAACCGAGAAGCTCCAGATTGCGGTGACGGACGAGGAAGTCGCCGAGGCCATGAATATGGACATGGAGCGGTTCGGGAAGCAGCAAGAGGCAATGGGAGCGCGCGTCAAAGCCTTCCGCGATCGCGTCAGCGTTCGCAAACTCCTCCAGGCCCGTGGTTTGCTCAAGGAGCCCACGGACGATGAACTGAAGAAGGAGTTTGAGCGTCGCTTTGGCCTCAAGATCGATGCTATCACCTTCCCCTTCCGCAAAGAGACCACCGCGGATGAGATGGCAGCCCTGGAAGTGCAGGCCAAAGAGGTCCTCGAGGCAGCCAAGGGCGGCGTCACTTTGCGGGCCGCAGTCAAGGACAAGAAAGCCCCCAATGGACGTCGTCTCATTGTCAAGCCCATGTTCATCAAGAAGGGCGACGAGCGGCATCAGGACCTGTGGGCAGCAGCCGATCCTCTCCAGGAGAAGGAACTGGCCGGCCCAGTGAAGACCCAGCATGGTTTTGTCGTCTTCCAGATGGCCAAGCGGATTGAACCCCGCAAGACCTACGAAGAGATGAAGGACAAGCTCTCTAAGTCGGCCATCAACATGAAGACCGCCCAAGCCAAACACCGCCTCCTCGAAGACCTGCGGCAGAACGCCCAGATCGAATACCTCATCGAGTTCTCGACGCAACCTGACCTGCCCCGCCTGCGCGGCATGAAGGGTGGCTCGCTGTCGCCGAAGCTCAACCCTGCCAGCCGGGACATGCTGCGCCGCACCCCCCCTGGTGCAACGGTCCCCACGGCCGAAGCCGCACCTGCCGCCGAAGCAGCACCTGCCGCCGAAGCAGCACCTGCCGAGTAGAACCCGCCTCTTGCCCGCCGCTTGACCGTCGCTTTCGTCGGGGTCAGGTCGGGGCGAAGTACCCCTAGTTTTTGTCCATGAAAGTTGCGATACGGCGCAAGCCTTCCGTAATCGTGGCGTTATCCACCGCGAAACTGAGTCGCAGGAACCCCGGGGCCCCAAAGGCCTCCCCCGGGATGACGCCGACTCCAGCTTCCATGAGGAGCGCCTCAGCCAGCAGCATGGTTGTGGGGTATTTCTCGGTGAGTCCCTTGCTGACATCGAGGAAGAGGTAGAAGGCGCCGGTGGGGGGGACCGCAGTGATACCGGGAATCTCGTTGGCTAACCGCAGCATGAGGGCGCGGCGGTCGATCAGTGTTGCCTGCCACTCAGCGGTCAGCGAGGGGCCTTGGCGCAAGGCCTCTGCCGCGGCAACCTGAGCAATGGCATTGGGGCATGAAGTCGAGTGGTCCTGGAGCCTGGTCATGGCCGCAATGGCCTCCCTTGAACCCGCCGCAAAACCGATACGCCAGCCGGTCATGGAGAAGGTCTTCGAAACCCCGTTGATGATAATGGTGCGGTCCTTGAATTGGGGGATCTGTGCCAGGCTGGCAAACTCCTGATCGCCAAAGAGGAGCGTGCAGTAAATGTCGTCAGAGAGGATCCACAACTCCCGGTCGCCGATCACCTCCGCCAACGCCTCCAACTCACGCCTGGTGTAGGTGACCCCAGAAGGGTTGCTCGGAGAATTGAGGAGCAATGCCGAAGTCCTTGGCGTCAGGGCATCATGGAGTTTCTGCGGGGAGAGTTTCAAGCCATCTTCGAGGGTGGTTTCTGCCAGCACTGGAGTGGCCCCGGCCAGGTGGACCATATCCGGATAGGAGGTCCAGTACGGCGTTGGAATAATCACCTCATCGCCTTCCCCGGAGGTGGCCACGATGCTGTTGAACAGCACCTGCTTGGCCCCGGAACTGGCCATCACGCAGTTGGTCTCGTAGGTGATCCCGTAAACCTGCTTGATGTAGTCGCAAATGGCATGCCGCAACTCCGGTGTGCCGGCAGTAGCAGTATAGCGTGCGCGATGGTTCTTGATGGCCTGGATGCCCGCCTCACTGACGACGTCCGGCGTATGGATGTCAGGTTCGCCAACGCCCAGGGCGACAATATCTTTCCCCTGCTGGCGCAGCTCCAATGTGCGAGCGTTGAGTCCCAGAGTTACCGAGGGCAATACCTTGTCCAAACGTTTGGCGAATCGCATTATTTCACCCCTCCCAGTTTATCTTCCAGTGCCTGACGTACGGATTCCGGGACTAGTCCGGTGACGCATCCACCCAGTTTGGAGACCTCTTTGACGAGACTCGAACTGACATAGAAGTAGTCGTTTCCGGTCATCAGGAAGAAGGTTTCAGCTTTGCCATAAAGCTTTCGGTTCATGTTGGCCATCTGGAATTCGTATTCGAAGTCCGAAACGGCCCGCAACCCACGCACCACGGCGGCGGCGTTACGCTTGCGCAGATAGTTGACCAGAAGGCCCGAGAAGGAATCGATCTCGACCCGGTCATCTTCGGCGTACAGGTCATGGAGAAGGCTGACACGCTCCGGCACCGAGAAAAGCCCCTCCTTGCCCGGGTTCACTGCAACCGCAATGATGATGCGGTCGAAAGCCTTGAGGGCGCGTTGGACAATGTCGAGGTGGCCGTTGGTGATGGGGTCGAAGGAACCGGGATAGACTGCCAGGCTCATATTTACTCCTCGTCGATCAGGGGCGTGTAGATAGAGAACGCGGTGTCTCCGTAGCGCCTCGAATCGACGCGGTAGAAGGGCGGTATCTCCTGGGGAAGAGTTGTCCGATACTCATGCTCTGCGATAACCCGCCCCTGGTTTGTGACCAGCTTGTGATGAGCCAATCGCTGCAATGTGGCCGGTACCAGGTCTTTCCCGTAAGGGGGGTCCATGAAAACGATATCGAAGCGAATACCATCTGCGGCCAACCGCGCCAGAGCTTTGTCTACCGGGGCCGTGAAAACCCGGCAATTGGGTGCTTTGATGCGGTCTATGTTCTCTTGCAGAATGACGGCCACCGGCTTGCTGCGCTCGACAAAGGTGCCACTCATTGCCCCCCGACTCAGTGCCTCGATGCCCAGCCCCCCGGATCCGGCGTAGAGATCCAGGACCGCGGCTCCGACGACTTTGTCGCCAATAATGGAGAAGAGCGCCTCACGGACGCGATCCTGCGTCGGACGAACGCT
>ERZ890953.1690-NODE-1690-length-10653-cov-4.292131_pt1 | contig 10653 bp, 11 predicted proteins | sample MGYA00521264_ERZ890953 | MGnify/ENA primary metagenome ERZ890953 (study PRJEB32303, sample SAMEA104408629) | aquatic metagenome | biome: Brackish water; feature: Chemocline; material: water | place: Baltic Sea | collected 2014-10-26T21:54:00 | depth 200 m ... | reverse complement strand
GGCAAGCGGCTGGTTCACGGCATCCTAACCTCGGGGTTGATCTCCGCTGTGTTGAGAACCCACCTCCCAGGGCCGGGCAGTATCTACATCCAGCAGACGCTTAATTTCCGGGCACCAGTCTATATCGGCGATACGATCACTGCCACGGTGACACTGACGAAACGGCGTGAGGGCAAACCCATCGCCACTTTCGAGACCGTTTGCACCAATCAGGATGGCGTCACCGTAATTGACGGCGAAGCGGTGTTGCTGCTGCCCTGAGAAATACCGGTCAAATCTATGCACCCAAAAATCGAAATTCGCGGCCTGCACATTGCACGCAAAAAACAATCCATCTTGCGCGGCGTCAGCTTTGCGGTGCAACCCGGCGAAGTGATGATGCTCATCGGCCCCAGCGGGAGCGGTAAATCAACGCTGCTGCGCGCCATCAATCGCCTGCTGGAACCTCCACCCAACAGCATCCTGCTCGATGGCGAAGACATCACGGGCCTGCCAGTTACAGAACTGCGCTGCCGCGTAGGCATGGTCTTTCAGCAGGCCAGTATGTTTCCCGGCACGGTAGCTGAAAACATCGCCCACGCCGCCACATTGCATAAAACAATCCTACCGAAAGAGCGTATATACGAGCTTCTTGAGGCCGTATCCCTCTCCCAAGAATTTGCCGCAACCGATGCGGCACAACTCTCCGGTGGTGAGGCACAGCGCGTTGCGCTGGCGCGCACATTAGCAACCTCCCCCGATATGCTGCTGCTTGACGAACCAACCTCGGCACTCGACCCGCACGCCACGCGTCAGGTGGAAGAAACCCTGTTGCGCCTGAACCGCGAGCGCGGCCTGACATTAATCTGGGTGTCGCACACCATCGAGCAGACGCGCCGCGTGGGAGGCAATGTGGTGCTACTCAATCAGGGGCAGGTACAGGCATCAGGCCGCGTGGCCGATGTGCTTGATCCGAATGGATCCAACCAACAAGCGCTGGATTTCGCTGCTGGCGAAGACATCCGCTCAAAATAGAATACAGGAGGTCATACAATGATTACACTCCCTGAATTTCCGCTGGATGGCCTGGGGCGGATTGGCGCGGCGGCGATACTGATTCTCATCTCACTGATTATTTCCCGCTGGCGTGAGGCCGATCTCGAAAAAGATTTGTTGATTGCGACGTTGCGCAGTTTTGTGCAACTCATTGCGATTGGCTATGCGCTGGAATTCATTTTCAATCTGGATTCCCCCTTGTGGACATTGACCCTCCTGGTGCTTATGACCACCATCGCCGGAAGGACAGCAGCCCAGCGCGGCAAAAATATTCCCCATGCGCAATGGGTGGCGCTGGTCTCGATTGGTCTGGGCAGCGCACTCACATTGGGAATTCTGGTGGCTGTCAACGTTTTTACCTTCGACCCGCAAACGATTATCCCCGTGGGCGGCATGGTGATCGGCAACTCGATGTCAGTGGCGGCGCTGGTGATGAAGCGTCTGGCGAGTGATTTCCACGACCAGCGCAACCTGATTGAGACATCACTGGCGTTAGGGGCTACCAGCCAGCAAGCCGCCCGCCCGCAGTTGCGCACATCCCTGCAAAGCGCCATGATCCCGATTGTGGACACGACCAAAACCACCGGCCTGATTAAACTCCCCGGGGCGATGACCGGTATGATCCTGGCTGGCGCTTCCCCAATGGAAGCGGTACAGATTCAGATTGTGGTGCTGTATATGATTATCGGCGCGTCAGCCTTCACCGGCCTGACAGCCAGCTATTTGACCTATCGCCAATTTTTCACACCGGCGCATCAATTGTGTTTCGCCGATTGATATTATCCGGCAGTGTATGCCCATTGATCTAAGGCAAACCCCCAATGCTTCTGAACAGTAGAGATTATCTCTGCGCCGAGTGTATAGCGATTCTTTTTGTAGCCATCCAGACCAGAGATATAACGCTCGAGAACCGGTCTGCACGCCGAAAAATTGGGCAGATTAAACTTCTCGTAGATGCGCCGTAAATGGAGCAGTGGTGCGGCTTCCAAATCTTCGAAGCGAATTTCCAGCAAGTTTTCCGGGGGGATTAAATCTCGGGTACCCAGATACTTCTTCATCAATTGCTGATAGAACCACAGGATGTTGGCATCAACCTCGCCAGGAAGCACATCTTGCAACTGTGTGATGCGCAACGTTTTTTGGTACAGCCGTTGAGTGGAGGGATAGACGGTATAGGGATTGCGATACAGGAAGATAAATTTGGCATCCGGGAAGATTTCCAGCAGCGTCTCGATACGCCCGGTGTTCACTGGATTCTTGGTTACCAGCCGCCGTCCGCTGGCTCGCAGGGTAGCCTTCTTCAAAATCGCGATATAAGCGTTCTCCCATTCCGACTGTACGCGCCGCGAAACCCCTTCCCAGAGTACATATTTTCGGAAATATTCTCTGGCTTTGCGCGGAAACGACCACTGGTGATAAAACGAATACGGCAGCAAATTCACCATCGCAAATTCTTCTTCTTGCGGGCTGTCCAACGACCAGGCCATATTATCCATCATGCGCGTGGGCGGCAGCAGCAGATTGACCAATGGCTTCAGCACCCGATCACCCAGCAACGAAAACCCCGGAGCAACCGCCTGCCAGGTGGAGACATAGCCAAAACGCGTATCCTGGGTCAGTAAATTATGCAACCAGGTTGTGCCACTGCGCCAGTGACCGATGATAAAAATTGGCGCCTGATCAATGCGGCTATTTTGGATTACACTCCCAAATCGATTATGCTCAATAGCACGCAAAGGTGACGTTAGAATACTCAGCAACGATATGCGCCGCGCACGCTGACCAAATATCGAATCCACGCCGTTATTGTCTCGCAAGAGCTTCACCCAGTTGGAAAATGGCCCCAAAGCAAGGGGATGTAATTCTTCGAGTAAATTCTCGTATTTTACCATCAGCTTACCCCCTCCCCGCGGACAAGTTTTTCAAATATTTGTCGCGAGCCGTAATAACGTTCAATCAGCCTGGCGTTATTCTCTCGAATGGATTTCAAGGGTTCCGAAATACGCGCCAGATAATTGCGCACAATTGCTTTGGGGATGCGCCCAACCAGGAACCGCTGCACCGGTGAAACCCGCAGACTGGCCGTATCATAATAATCAATGAGCGTTTTTCTGCGGAACTTTAGCAAATGCTCCAACTCGTCACCGTCGATATAATTACCTGAATGAAAATTTTGGATCGCAAAGGCATGTTCTGGCAAAACGGACCGCTCCAATCCATAGAGCGGCAGCACCTCTTCAATAAATTCGCGCGCACTCACGCGGCACTGCTTCCCGCCGCCCAAATTGAAGATTTCCCCACACACAAAATCATTCTCCAATGCCTGCACCAAGGCATAGCCCGCATCGCAGGCGTGGCACCATTCCAGGGCGGTGTTCAGGGGCATATGGAACATCAGCGGCTGGATTTTGAGATTTTTGGTAAGGATGCCGCATAAGCGCAAAATCGTCCACTGCAGGCTGGAATTCTGGATTAACTGCTCGGCTTCGATTTTGGTCTTGGCGTATTCATCCCCATCGCTGGGAATAAGCGGATCCCCCACGCGGATATCTGGATTGGCGAGGCGGTCGCCGTAGACCGAGATGGAGGAGGTGTAAATCAGCCGGGGGGCAGGATTCTGCGCTTGCATGGCTGCCAGCAACGAGCGAGTCCCGCCTACGTTAACCTGCCAGGCCAACTCAGGCTGGTGGTCGGCCAACGGCGGAATCAGCGCGGCAATATGCAATACGGCATCAACTCCAGCCACGGCCTGGCGCACATCGTCGGGGTTGCGTAAATCCCCCCAGACGATATCCACTTGATCCAAATAGGGCTTGAAGAGTTTGCGCTCTACCGGATGGTCGAGGCTGAGAATACGAATTTTGTAGTGGTCTTCCCGCCGGAGCAGCTCTTTGAAAGCCTCAAAACCAACTTCGCCAGATGCACCTGTAAGTAAGATTTGTTTTTTCATCATATCCCAAATATATCTTTGAGCACTCAAATCCCCCAGATGTCTCGCACCATCGAATGGATGACATCCGTCAATACTTACGATGACGCGCGTCATCTGCCCCTGGCTCATCTCCATCCGGCGGCGCGGTTTTTCTACCCTTGTGATATGATGAGATCATGGAGTCACGCCCGATCGAACCCGGATTGCTGCGCATTTTTCGCTACTTCACCAGCATCGCCATGGCGTATTTTGCTGGCCTGGTGCTGTATACGGCCATTCAAACCGGCGCGGGCGATACCTTCCCCCAAATTCAGTCGTATCTCAATTTTGGCATCAACCTGATCCTGTTGGGCTATCTTTATTGGGGTTGGTTGCAACGCAAATTCAAGCACTATTATCTCCCCCTGGCGTTGATCGCAGCCACTGTGGTACCCATATTTAGCAACCTGATTTATTTGGCCGCGCCACAGGAGCAGGCCATCGATACCATCATTCGCAGTTGGCTGCTCTTCCCGATTATGGTCGTGCCGCTGGTGCTGATTGCCTGGCAGTACCGCTTCCGCTATGTCGTGGCTTTTATTTTATTTGCTACGATTGTGGAATATTGGGTTTTGTTGCCGCGCATGACCACGATCAATTTCGATACCGTGCCCATTATCGGCGTGCCGCTGATTCGGGCTTTTGCCTTTGGCACCGTGGGGCATATCGTCACCCGGCTGATCGATACGCAACGCGGTCAACGCAAACAATTGCTACGCGCCAATATGCGCCTGAGCCAGCACGCCAACACGCTGGAGCAGCTTGCGACGAGCCGCGAGCGCAACCGCCTGGCGCGCGAGTTGCACGACACCCTGGCGCATACACTCAGCGGGCTGGCGGTTAATTTGGAGGCGATTAAAATTGTATTGGGTGATGAAACTCCCGAGGCGCGAAAAATGCTCAACCACGCTCTAGAAAACACGCGCACTGGCCTCAATGATACTCGCCGGGCGCTCAAAGATTTGCGCGCGCAACCGATCGAAGAACTGGGGTTGGGTATTGCAATTCGCAATCTGGCCCACGACGCGGCAGCCCGCGCCGGACTGACTCTTCACGCCAATCTCAACAGCCAGCTACCCGATCTGACGCCTGATGCCGAGCAGGCACTCTATCGCATCGCGCAGGAATCGCTCGAGAATATCGTCAAACACGCCGCCGCAGAAAATATTTCGATTTCAATGATTTTTTCGGATTCGCGTTTGGTCTTATCGATTGCGGATGATGGCGCCGGGGGCGAGTTGGCGAGTCTGGATTTGGGCGATAAACACGGCCTGCAAGGTATGCGGGAACGAGCAGCGGTGTTGGGTGCCGCACTGGATGTAAGCAGTACCACCGGGGAGGGCACCCGCGTTCAAGTCACGTTGGAGATTTTCGATGATTAATGTGCTTATCTGCGACGACCAGCCTATTGTCTGCGAGGGGCTGCAAACCATTTTGCACGCCAGCCCGGAGATCAACGTTCTGGGCACCGCTCACGATGGCTCGGATGCACTGGCGATGCTGGAGCAACTTCAGCCGGATGTCGTATTGATGGATTTAAAAATGCCCGTCATGAATGGGATTATCGCCACGCGCAAAATCAGGCAAAAATACCCCCACATCCGAGTGCTGGTACTAACCACCTACGATGACGACGAATGGATTTTTGATGCCATCCGTTCCGGCGCGGCGGGCTACCTGCTCAAAGATACGCCCCCGGAAGATTTGATTGCCGCCATTCTGGGAACTGCGGCGGGGAAAACATTTTTAGATCCCGATATTGCCGGACGAATCACGGCCAGCTATCGCGAGCAAGTACCCGTCAGCAGCCCGCCAACCAATTTGCAACTCAGCCCGCGCGAGCTTGATATTTTGGCATTATTAGCCCAGGGTCTATCCAATGCCGATATCGCCCAGCAGCTTTTCTTGAGCGATGGCACAGTGCGCAACTATACCAGCGAAATCTTCAAAAAAATGGGCGTCTCCGACCGCACGCAAGCCGCAGTTTTGGCGCTGCGTTTCGGATTGGTCGATATAAATTAATCACTCAAGCCGGTCATCTTGGCGCTGATCTGCCACAACCGCGCCGCGGCTTTCAAGTCATGCGTTTTCGGGTCAGAAACAATCGCCTTTCCGCGATAGTAATATTGCCCCGTCTTGCCTTCCACCTCGGGTGAGGTCGCCAAAAAAATACTGGTGCCTGCGCCCTCTTCGGGTGAAATACCTCGACTAAATACCAATGGCTGGAAGAGCTTGCCCAATATTCCGTTATTCTGGCTGCCGATGCGCGTGTTAACCAGCCCGGGATGCAGTGCGTTGGCTGTCACACCCGTTCCTTCCAACCGACGGGCCAACTCATAGGTAAACATAATATTAGCGAATTTTGAGCGTCCGTAGGCCACCCAGCCCATATAGAATCGTTCTCCTTTCAAACGGTCAAAATTCAAGGCATTACCACGATGCGCACCAGAAGCGATATTAACAACCCGCGCTGGTGCGCTGGCTTTCAGCAGATCGAGCAATAAATTGGTCAATAAGAAATAGCTGAGGTGGTTGAGGGCGAAGGTCATTTCGATGCCGTCTTCGCTGAATTGCCTGCGCATAAAAAAAGCGCCCGCATTATTGACCAGAATGTGCAGTTGTTGATACCGCTGCTGAAATGCGGCAGCCAGCGCCCGGATTTGGCTTTGCGAGGAGAGTTCTGCCACAATTGCCTCCGCCTGCCCGCCAGATTCACGGATTCCGGCAACAACTGCCTCGCATTTATCTGCATTGCGCCCCACAACCACCACAAGCGCTCCCCGGCGCGCCAGGGTTTCAGCTGTCACTTTGCCGATGCCCGCCGTGGCACCTGTGACCATGCAAATTTTTCCATCCAGGCGATAATTTTCATTCATGGCATTAATCTCCTTTTTAGCTTTGTAGCGTATAGTTAGGGCCTATCGGGTCTTTAGGAACCACCGTGAGAAACCCGGCCAAACAACATGGAGCATTTTTCAAAGTCATAGTATACCCTCATGAAAAAATATTTCAAACGCCATATCGCTCTGACCAATGAACACGGATCATGGGTTTTCTTGTTCAGCCCACTGCTCATTGGCCTTTTTGCTGGTCGCAATTTTTCTAGTATTTCGATCTATCTGATTTTCGCCGCGCTGGCTGGATTTCTCATTCGGCAGCCGATTGTGATTGCCATCAAGGCCTATGCGGGCCGCCGTTCGCGCGGAGATCTTCCCGCTGCGCGCTTCTGGATGTTAATCTACGCTGCGATGGCCTTGCTCATGATTATCGGGTTGGTAGTACGCGGCTTTGGTTACGTGCTTTGGCTGGCTGTGCCAGGTGTGCTGGTATTTATCTGGCATCTGTATCTTGTCAGTCACCGGACGGAGCGCAAGCAGATCGGCGTGGAGGTTGTTGCCAGCGGTGTGTTGGCCCTGAGTGCTCCGGCAGCCTATTGGGTCGGTGTGGGGGCGGCAGAATCGATTGGTTGGTGGCTTTGGGCGCTGGTCTGGCTGCAATCGGCGGCATCGATCGTGTATGCCTACTTGAGGCTAGAACAACGCCTTTGGACAGAATCGCCCCCGATACGAGTCCGCCTTTCTCGGGGACGCCGCGCCTTCTTATACACGAGTTTCAACCTCGTAGGCGCCGTTATTCTATCAGGACTGGGGATCCTGTCCCCCTGGTTGTTTTTGCCTTATCTGGTTCAATCGCTCGAAACTCTATGGGGAATTCTGAATCCGGCTGTAGGTGCCAAACCTACACAGGTTGGCTTCAGACAATTGGCCGTGAGCACCATTTTCACGATCCTTTTCATTTTGGTCTGGTAAAGCGCACAACCGCACCCACTGTTTAGTGTTCTAGTACCTGAGCATCTATACAATATCCTCAGATTATTGTACAATGCCACAATACAATGTAGCCAAAGTATACCCGCACCAGCTTAGCACTCAATTGGAGGAATACAATGAACGAAATTTCGAATGACGATAAACTATGGGCCGCTCTCGGTTATCCGCTCGCGATTGTTGCGCTGATTGCCATTTTGATGGAAGACAAGAAAGACCGTCCGTTTATCAAATACCATGCGATCCAATCATTAGCGTTGAATGCGGTGATCGTCATCGCTTCAATCCTTCTGGGCATTACCGTTATAGGCGCAATTTGCGCTCCAGTGCTGTGGCTGGTCACTTTTTGGCCCGCCTTCGACTCCTACGGTGGAAAATACACAGAGATTCCTTTCGTTACCGATTTCATCAAAAAGCAGGGTTGGGTCTAATCCGTTATCTTTCCCCTGGATTTAAAACTAAACGGGACGAGGTGTTTTTGACCTCATCCCGTTTTTATTCATTTTGAACCTCTGCACACAAATCAATATTTTTGTAATTCTGGAATGCCATCCCAAAAGGCTCTTTGGAAACTACCATGAGAATCTTCTTCTTTTGAACAAACACCACGGGGATTCTTATCGAGAAAAAATGATTGGCATTTTTCCGTGAGTGCTTTATAATGGGAACAGAAAACGCAAAGAAATCCATTTCATTTGCACTATATAACCAATTGCTGGGGAGAGACCCGAAACTACACGAATTTCGGGCACCGAAGGGGCAAATCTGGCGAAATGCCGCTGGATGAAACTCTCAGGTAAAAGGACCCGGCTCTTGAGTACACTCTGGAAAGTCGTACAGTCATCCTGAACGACACCGACGGGGCAAGCCGCTCACACGGCGAATCTCTCAGGTTTACGACAGAGCGCACGCTGAATATTTACGCGTGCGCTTTTTGATTCTATTCATTGATTGAATAAGGAGAAATTCATGAACTTCCCCAAGGATTTAAAATACACTGAGAACGACGAATGGATTCGTGTTGAAGACGGTATTGGCACAATTGGTATCACCGATTTTGCTCAGGACCAGCTCTCGGATATTGTTTTCGTGGAATTTATTGTCAACGAAGGCGATTCGGTTGCCAAAGGCGATGCCTGCGCCACGGTTGAATCGGTCAAAGCGGCTGCAGATGTGTATATGCCCGTGAGTGGCGAAATTGTCGCTGTCAATGAAAACCTGCCCGATGCACCCGAATCGGTCAACGGTGACGCCTACGGCGCCTGGATGGTCAAGGTGAAACTCTCCGACCCATCCGAGTTAGATGGCCTGCTCAATGCCGCTGCCGCCGAATCGATGGAACGCGATCACTAGACAGTTTCCAATATTCAGTGTTCCAGAAGCCTTTCATGCAATCGTCTTGTGACTGAACACTGATCATGGATAACTGGCTACGGATAAAGGAGCCATTATGTTCTTACCGCATACCGATGCCGACCGGGAGGCCATGCTGCGCACGATTGGCGTCAAGCGCATGGAAGATCTTTTCAAGGAGCTGCCCGGCGATCATCTTTTCCCCGATATGGAGTTACCCGACGGTGTGACCGAAATGGAAGCGCTGGCTGAATTTACGCAAATCGCCGAAGCCAACGAAACCACCGCTGAACTGGTTTCATTTCTTGGAGCCGGTGCTTATAACCATTATGCACCCACAGTAGTCGATTCGCTTTTGCGCCGCGGCGAATTCTACACCGCCTACACACCCTATCAGCCAGAAATTTCGCAAGGCACATTGCAGGCGATTTTCGAATATCAGAGCATGATCGTCAATTTGACGGGAATGGATGTTTCGAATGCGTCGCACTACGATGGAGCTACCGCCGTCGCTGAAGCCGTAAATATGGCCTACCATCATTTCCGCGGACGACGCACGAAGATTGTGCTCTCTCCAGGGCTTCACCCTCACTACCGGGAAACCGTTCACACTTATGTGGCCGATTCGGATATTCAGCTTGAAGGCGAAGACACCCCGATAGAAGCCAATGTCGATGCGCTGATAGCGCTTATCGATACCGATACGGCTCTGGTGGCGGTGCAATACCCCGATTTCTTTGGCCGTATTTATGACTATACGAAGTTAGCAGAAGCAGCACATGAAGCTGGAGCACTGGTAGCCATTCATGTCAATCCACTTTCATTAGGCTTACTCAAATCGCCCGGCGAATTTGACGCCGATATTGTCACCGGTGAAGGTCAAACATTGGGCATTCCGCTTTCGTTTGGTGGCCCGTATTTGGGCATTTTTGCCACCAAAGAAAAGTATGTGCGCAAAATGGCCGGTCGTATCGTGGGCGAAACCACCGATACACGCGGACAACGCGGCTATGTGCTCACCCTGAGTACCCGCGAACAGCATATCCGACGCGAACGTGCAACATCCAATATTTGCTCTAACCAGGGGTTGCTGGCGCTTGCCGCAGCAATCTATATGAGCTTGCTGGGCAAAAATGGTCTGCGACAGGTAGCTGAACTTAACTATCACAAAGCGCATTACGCTGCCGAGCAGATTGCGGCGTTGCCCGGCTATGAGTTGGCTTTCGATGAGCCTTTCTTCAACGAATTTACCGTGCGCTGCCCCAAGTCCGTTGCAGAAATCAACGCAGCTTTGCTGGATTACGATATTCTTGGCGGCTTCGAATTGGGTACAACCTATGAGCAAATGGACAACCATTTGTTGGTTGCGGTCACAGAAATGAACTCGCGCGAAGATATTGATCTTCTCGTCAGCGCCCTTCAGGAGGTTTCCCATGCTTGAGCCGACTGTTTATGATCTCTCTTCGC
>ERZ890953.1689-NODE-1689-length-10662-cov-4.472235_pt1 | contig 10662 bp, 7 predicted proteins | sample MGYA00521264_ERZ890953 | MGnify/ENA primary metagenome ERZ890953 (study PRJEB32303, sample SAMEA104408629) | aquatic metagenome | biome: Brackish water; feature: Chemocline; material: water | place: Baltic Sea | collected 2014-10-26T21:54:00 | depth 200 m ... | reverse complement strand
TTGTTGCACCGACCACCGACAATGACTGGGGGCCAGCGCCGGGTAGCGCCGTTATTCTGGGTCACGTCCGACCTCTCAGGAGCGATTCTACTCGATCCCTATGGCAACCTGCAAGGAGTCCGTGTGGGGGCTTGAGGGAAGTGCCTTGGGAGTCTATGATGCAGTGACAGGTGGTGCGATTGCCGGCCTGAACTTGCTGCGAACAGGGAGCCCCATGAAAGACCTTCTGATCTGCCTGTGTGCCGTACTGATTGCTGCCTGTGGTGGCGACGAAAGCGAGACCCGAGAAGACCTGGCCAGTGAGGCCAGGTGGGCTGCGGATTTGCTATCTGAGGGAGTCACGGTTGATGCCTTGGAGACGGACATACCCTCGCTGCCCCCTCCCGGTCCCGTGGTTTTCGCCGTCACCAGCGACACCCACATCGTCGGCAATCACGAGCATGGTGTTACCAAGCGGCTTGCCGATTGCTTTGACACGGTTGCCAATCTCGCACCCGTAGTCGAGGCGCTTTTTATTACCGGAGACCTCATCGATTCCCTGGAGACCACCGAGAAACTTCCCCATGGCTATCTGCCAATCTTCGCCGAGACGGTGGTCGCCTCGGCGGTGACGGTGCACCCCGTGGCGGGCAATCACGACTATTACTCGCAGAACTACCCTCAGTTCCTGCTGACTGATAATCCTGGCGCTGCTGATGAGATGCGGCGGCAGTCGCTGGGCATCGAGCCCTACTACGCGGTGATGGTAAACGGAGTGAAGTTCATCTTGCTGAACTCCATGCAGGGGGAACTCTGGGACATCTCCCTGGGGCTTTCGGGTTCCCTGGGGACCGCACAGCTACAATGGCTGGAAGCGGAGCTGCAGGAGGGAGCCCCGGCGGTGCTCTTCCTCCACCATCCCCCGGAACTCACCGAAGAACTGGATGGAGAGGTGACTCTGGCGGACATCGTCTCGGCGCACAACGACACGGTCCTTGGGGTCTTTGCCGGGCACCTCCACCTCTGGTCCCGGACAGAGCTTGCCGGAGTACCTGTTTACCTCACTGCCGCCAACCAGGATGGTGTTGCCTATCATCACGTACAGGTGGTTCCAGAGACCATGACCTTGACGATTCTTAATGAGGATGAGATCGATTACGGCGATTTCGAGGTCTCGGCATGTGACCCCGAGGGCAAGTTGGCCCTGGACGACTGGAGTGTTTTTGCTGGGAGTGTTCACCATCTACTGTTGGAAAGCGCGGTTGCTGAGCCTAGTGGCTTTGGTGAGTACCTTGAGGAGGCCATCAAGGGTCTCCCCCTGCTGCTCCACTTTGAGGCCCCCGATCCTTCCGGCAAGGTACTTCCGGGGCGACTCACCATCGGCACTTACGTCGGCAATGGTGTCGGCTCGGTGCCGCCCTATGTCGATAGCGTGGTGGGGGCCCCGTGCTTGATTATCGACCTGCTCCTGGACAACCCCTGTTTCATCAGCCAACCGGTCAACCTGACCATGGATATCGCCAAGGGCTTCGGCTTGCCATTGCCGGCGGGCTGGAATATGCGGGTGGGCCTCACTGACGTCCAGTTGCAGGGCCATGCCACGCCGGATGATGACCCGATTCTGACTGATGGGCTCTTGACCATGGGGATCGACCTGAATCTGACCATCGCTGACGTCAAACAGATCGTGGTTGGCGAGTACTGCGACGGCAAGATCAACGGCTGTAAGCCGGGTGCCGAGGGGATGCCTTACTGCCCGGAAGGCCCGGCCGGTCCAGAGTTCTTTGCAGAGATTCCCGCTATTTGTGATGTCAAGGTTGCGGGCTTCGGCCTACGCATGATCCTCACCCTCATCATGACGGTACCCGATGGTAAAGGCTCGGTCCGGGCGCTCTATGAAACCTGGCACCCCGAGCAGTCGTCAGTCGCCCAGGTGGGCGGATACTCTCCTGACCTGTTCTCCGTGGCTGTTGGTGGCAATTGCGCTGAATAGTCACTCGGGTGGCTGGAATCCCATCTTCTGCAGTATCGCCGCTTCAATCTGTCGGATGCGCTCGGTGTTTGGATTGGGCTCATCGTGGTCATCTTCGTCGAGCGCGATTGACGGCAGTTGGACATTGTCTTCAGGCAGCAGGCCGTAGCGCATGCGCAGGATCTTCTCGTTGCGAGAGTCAAGTTGCGGCAGCTTTCGGGCGACGTGGTCAAAGGTGTCCTTGTGCACTGCCTGGTGTTCGGCGGTCTCCAAACGTTCGTCTGCCACCAGGTCCCCGAGGCTCGAATTGTCGTCACCCACAGGCAGGTCCAGGCTGATGGGATCCCGGGCCGCACTCAGGACACTTTGCATGCGCTCCTCGGAAACGCCGCAGCGAAGAGCAAGCTCGGCAGTGGTGGGAGCCCGGTTCTCCCGCACCCGGAACTCCCGGGTAATGCCCAGGGACTTGTTGAACAACTCAACCATGTGTACCGGCATGCGCACCGTGCGGCCCTCATCGGCCAGGCCCCGCAGCACGGATTGGCGAATCCACCAGGTGGCGTAGGTGGAGAAACGGCAGCCCTTGCGGTAGTCAAACTTCTCGGTGGCCCGAATGAGGCCAAGATTGCCTTCTTGGATGAGGTCATCGAGGGCCATGCCGCGGTTGGTATAGCGACGTGCAATGGCGACGACGAGGCGTAGATTGGCGCGCATCAGCCGGCGGCGAGCTGCCTCGTCACCGCCTTCGATGAGTCGCGCCAGCTTCAGCTCTTCTTCGCCTGTGAGTAACTCGCCGCCTTGAATGTCGTCGAGGTAATGTCCGACGGCATCGCGCTTTGGTACCCTGGTGCGGGGAGGACGTCCCATGGTTCACTCTGACCCAGCAGTTCTTTCCCTGTTGCTCAAGCCGCCACGCTTAACCAATTCGTTGTAGCACTCTCGGGCGAGCCGTCAATTTATCGACTTGTTTTGATCTGGGCGGTCATTGGGGCTGGTGAGACGCAGGTGATCAGGGTTCTTTATGCAGTGGGCAGGCAGAAGCAGAGATCGGATTCGGTCTCCAGGGTCTCGAAGCCGTCTGCGCAGGCACCCTCGGTGCATTGGGCCATGCAGAGCGAGGAGGCGCACTTGCCGTCGATGCACTCGATGACGCCCGGGTAGTCAGCACCATCGCAATCATCAGGCGACTCGCAGTCGGCGTTGTCCGGACTTGCGGCGATGCCGCCACAGACCAGTGCCTTCTTGCAGGCCTTGGCCTCGGCATTCACTGTGAAGAAGGGGCAGGCATCGCCGGCATTGGCAGTGCCTACGGCATTGGCCGGCTGGCAGAAACAGTCACCATAGAAGTAGGGGGCTCCCTCTGCGCAGAGCGTGCTGCCAGCGGTGCATGCAGCCAGACAGACGGACGATGAGCAGTACCCCAGAGTGCAAAGTGCGTCGCCGATGAGAGTGCCGTCGTCGCAGTCGCCGGCAGTTTCGCAACTCTGAGCGCCATCCATGGCGACGTCGCCGACGCAGACCAGATCTTCGGCGCAGAAATCGGCATCGGTATTGACGTTGTAAATGGGGCAGGGATCGCCTACGGGAGCATCGCCAGTCGGAATCTCTGGCACGCAGTTGCACTTCTCGATGCCGAAGTTTTCGTAGGTCAGAGGCTCGAAGCCATTGTCGCAGGTGTTGTCAGCGCCGCATTTCTCGGAGCAGAAAGAGGTGCCGCACCAGCCATCGACGCAGACGGCGTTGCCGGCGTAAGGCGGGTTGGCGCAGTCTGAATCATCTTCGCAGGGCACCGTTTCGTCGGCGTTGATACCGAAGCAGTTCAGCGCACCGTCACAGTAGTCCTCACCGTCATTGGAGACGCCAAAGGGGCAGGCATCGCCGGGCATGCCATCACCCGTCTGGGTGGGCTGGCAGTAGCACTTGTCGCTGACGCTGATGGGCTCAAAGCCTGATTCGCACTCGGCCTCAGCATCGCACTTCGCGGAGCAGAACGAGGTGCCACAGTGGCCGTCAACGCAGACCGCGCCGCCTGGGTAAGCACCAGCATCGCAATCGGCTGCGGTGGAGCATTCGTCAGTGTCGGCATCGGGGGCGACGCCCAGGCAGGACAGGCCACCCTGGCAGGCATCAGCCTCGGGATTGACGTCAAAGATCGGGCACGCTTCGCCAGCGGCGGAATCCCCGACTTCCGTGGGGGCGCAGAAACAGGTGCCAGAGACGTCGATGGGGAAGAACCCGTTTTCGCAGTTATCGTTCTCGTCGCATTGGGGGGAGCAGAAGGAAGTGCCGCAGTAACCGTCAACGCAGTCGGCCGGGCTCAAGAAACCGAAGTACCCATCGCAGTCGGCAATGGTTTCGCAAGCGCCGTCGGTGGGATCCCCTTCCTGTTCTTCGGCGGGAATGCCGAGGCAGGTGAGGTCGGGGCCGCAGCTTTCGACTTCAAAGTGCACGTTCCAGATGGGGCAAGCTTCTCCGGCCGCGCCGGTACCAACTGACAACGGGATGCAAACGCATTTGCCGAGACCGGCACTGACTGGCTCAAATCCTGCGTCACATTTGAAATCGACGCATTTTGCCACGCAGTAGGAAGCGGAGCAGAGGCCGTTGGCGCAGTCGGGGTTGAGCTCCGCATCGTAACCGGCCAGGACGCAGTCTTTGTCGGTTTCGCAAGAGGCGGTCTGGGAAGGAGCAATGCCGTAGCAAGTGAGGCCGTCCTGGCACTGACCGCAGTCACCGTTGACAACGTCTTCATAGACGCAGGGGTCGCCGGCCGCGCCGTCGCCGCAGTTGTCCACCGCACAATCTGCCAGAGGCACGCAGCGTTTCGAATCGCTGTCACAGGCCTGGTCCACCGCACAATCGCCGTCGCCGGCGCATTCGCTGGTGCAGAAGGAGCCCGAGTCGCCATTGGCGTACTCAAACTGGAAGCAGGTCTCCCCTTCGCCGCAGTCCTTGTTCTTGATACAGTAAGTACAAGCCACTGGTTCGCAGAAGAAGTCAGCGCTGCAGTACTCCCCAGCATTGAAGTTGCACGCCGGGTCGCAGACCACCGGTGGATTGCTTTCGTCCGCAGGCGTTATGTCAGCTGGGGTCAGGTTGTCCTCGGCGATAACATCGTCGCCAGAAATTTCACTGTCCCCGGCCATGGTATCCGTTGGAGCCGTCGTGTCGGCGTTACTGTTCTTGTCCGAATCGCCACCGCCGCAAGCCGCCAGAGTCAGCATCACTGCCGGCACCAAACAAAAGAACTTCACAAAGAATCTCATGGTCACTTCCTCCAAAGAAAGGCGTCATTCGCAAATCGAGAGCGTCATTATATGTTTATGTGCAGCAGGTTCCAAACGATTTTCCCTACGCAATCAAGATAGCTGTTGCCTGCCGCCTGCTACTGGCAAGAATCGGCATAGAGCATCGAGAGCAGCTCGTGGCCGTCATTGCCCTCTTCGGGCAGCGGATCTTGCTCGCCATCTTCGTCGTCCCCTGCCGGAGAGTCGCTCTCGTCTTCTTCCGCAAAGAGGCATTGGCCGCCTGCGACGGTGACTGTGTCAGCGGGGAAGGCCAGGCTGGACAGCGTCAGCTGACCCTCAGCCACCTGAATGCCGTCCACCGCATCCAGAATCCGCAGTGCGGGGGCCGCGGCACCATCAAGGGTCGCCGTCAGCGTATCGTCGGCCATGAAGCCGGGCAGTTCATTCAGGTCGTCGGCGATGGTCGCTAGCGCCATCATAACCGACAGGTCGAATTTGGGGGTGACCGTCACAACCACGTCTTCGCCATCGGCAGCAACGTCCAGGTCAAAGGTCCCACCCTGGTTGAGGTTGATGGAGACGAGGGTCTCGCTGTCGCGCTTGAACGTGGTTGGCCCGCCGCCCAGCCCGAGGCCGGTGATTGTCAGGGAATCGGAATCCGCCGAGAAAGTTGCGGCACCGCTGAAGCCCGCGATATGCAACGCTGCGGTGCCGGTTACCGAAGGGGTTTCTTCGTCGATGATGTCATCGTAAGGCTCAGGTACGGGCGGTTTTTCGTCTGGTACTTCGGCGTAGCCCTCACCAGATTCTTCGCCACTGTCCCACATGGCATCGATGAAGAGTTGATAGGGAATCACGACATCCAGAGCGCCAATGTCGGCGTCCATGGAGACGGTCTTGGCGGCCTGATCGGCAACCATGGAGACGATGGACTTGCCCAGGGAAAGGTCAAATTCGTCACCCTCCACGGTCATGCCCAGCTTGATGGTCTTCTCCACTTCGTAGGTGAGTTTGAACTGGTCATTGTTCAGCCGTTCGAGGGAGAGGCTGACGATGCCTTCGAAGGTGGTGGGAAGCTCCGGGTTCTCGCCCTCTTCGCCAAAGGTATCGAAGTAGAGCTGCGCAACGTCCCGGGTGGCAGCCAGATCGACGGCCAGGCCCAGCATATTCGAATAGAGCCGGATGTCGATGGGGTCGAGCTCGGCCTCTCCGACGAGAATGTCGATATCCAGATCACCCTCGCTGTAGGAGGTGACCTTCACGCGGATGGGGATCTTCGTCAGGATATCCTGGCACTCCTCGTCGTTACCATCTTCGCCGTCCATGGCGCAGAAGGTAACCGGGTCGAGCAGGTAGACCAAGGAGTTGCCGTCGCTTTCCAGTTGGGAATCGGTGAAGACGTTCTCGTTGAGCCAGTCGGCAATTTCTTCAGCCACCTCTTTCATGTCCGTATCGACTTCGACTTCCGTGGACTCGTCCCAGCACTCTGGCTCGCCCTCTTCTCCTGCTGGCACCGGAGCGCAGACCTTCTGAGTGTCGCCAAACATGCCAAAGGCATCAAGCATGAGCTTGGAATCCTCGAGAAAAGCGAGCATGTCGCCGAGGTCCTCGAGGTTCTGCTTGACGTTCTCTCCGGCGCTCAGTGCCGCGTTGCTGGTCTCCAGGGGGATTGCCTCGCAGCTCTCACCTTCGCACTTGGAACCGCTGCAGCCCGCAACCATCGCTGCGACCATCAATGCAAGCATAAAAGTCAATGTTTTCATGGTATTACCTCGTCACTGTGGGCCCATTGTGAAATTAAATCCAACGCAGTCTAATCTTCTCGGCATGCCAATGCAAGTCTCTGAAAATGCGAGGCGTCCAAAGACGCTCCATCTGGTGTGCCTATTCACTCGAAGTTGGACTCACGGCTCTTTCAAGGACTTGATATGTCTCCCATCCTTGACAATGCCCAATGCCACGACTAATTTCACCCCGGCGTAAGAGGAGGTTCTCAATGGCGTGGCAATACAGTGAGAAGACCAAACAGCTCTTTATGGATGCGGTGCATGGCAAGCCTGGTACTCACCTCGGGGAAATCGAAAACCCCGATGGCGTTGGCGAACATGGCTCCATCTCCTGCGGTGATGCTATGCGCTTCACCTTCCGGGTGGAGCGGCATCCCACTGACCCGCGGCTGGACAAGATTACAGAGGCGAAATACCTGACCTTTGGCTGTACTTCGGCCATTGCGTCTTCGGAAGCGCTCTGTGCCATGATTGAAGAGCGGGGCTGTTCACCCATTGAGGCGCTGGAAGTCACCAACGAAGACATCGTCGATTTTCTTGAGGGGCTGCCGACCCAGAAGATCCACTGTTCGGTGATGGGTGCTGAGGCGTTGGAAGCAGCGGTCTTCAATTGGGCCCAGCTGCGCGGCGTCCCCACCGAAGAGCTGGGCATCGCTCCCACCATGCATGAAGAGGATGAGGGGCGGCTGGTCTGCAAGTGCTTCAATATTACTGAGCCCTACTTGCAGCGGAAGATTAAGGAACTGAACCTGAAGACGATTCCGGAAGTGACCAATGCCGTCAAGGCGGGTGGTGCCTGCATGGCCTGTCACCACGCGCCGGGCGGACTTCAAGACATGCTCGACGAGGCCTGGGGCAAGCGGGACGGTTCTGCCGCCGGGGATGATATTCCGTTGTTGGGCCAGCGGCCATCGGCCCCCCGGGGAGAAGGGGAACTCTCGCCCTATCAATTCGCCAAGCAGGTCGAACACGTCATGGAAACGGAAGTGCGCCCGATGCTCAAACGAGATGGCGGTGACGTTGAGATTGTGGATATCAAGGACCGGTTGATTTACTGCCAGCTTGCCGGAGCCTGTCATGGCTGTGCCGGGGCCTCCATGACCCTGAAGCTGATGATTGAGAAGACACTCAAGGAGCAGGTGGACGATCGCATTCGCGTCGTTGCCATCTAGAGCCCCTCCAGCCAGTTGCCGTTGTGCCAGGAGGAACCATGACACCACGCACTATCTACGTAGATAACAACGCCACCACCGCGGTTGCCCCGGAAGTTGTGGAGGCCATGCAGCCCTTCTTCAAGGGCGAGTACTTCAACCCCAGCTCCATGTACGAACGCGCCCGGGGTACCAACGATGCCCTTGAACAGGCGCGCCGGACGGTGGCCCGCTCTATTGGTGCAAGTGACCCCGGCCAGATCCTTTTCACGAGCTGTGCAACGGAGTCCAACAACACGGCCATTCTGGGGGCAATTCGAGCCAATCCTGGGCGGCGGCACATCATTACGTCCTCAGTGGAGCACCCCTCGGTGCACGAGATTGCCAAGGATCTCGAGCGACAGGGCTTTGAGATCACATATGTGCCGGTGGATAACCAGGGGCGCATCGATGTGCGCTCGTTCATCCGCTCGTTGCGCGCGGATACGCTGCTGGTCTCGATCATGCACGCCAACAACGAGACTGGAGTCATCTTTCCCATTGAGCAGCTCTCGCGTCTGACCAAGGAAACCGACCCCTCGATTCTCTTCCACACCGATGCCACGCAATCGGTGGGCAAGCTGGAGATTCAGCTGGACGGGCGTTTCAAGCATGTCGATCTGCTTTCGTTCTCCGGCCACAAGGTGCATGCGCCCAAGGGCGTGGGGGCGCTGTTTATCCGCAAGGGGGCCCGTATTCGCCCCTTCATGCTGGGTGGTCACCAGGAGAACGGGCGGCGAGGCGGCACCGAGAATGTGCCGTACATCGTTGGTCTGGCGCGGGCTTGTGAGCTGGCGGCAGATAACCTCGAAGCCGAGGTGACAACCGTGCAGAGGCTCCGGGACCGCCTCGAAAAGGAACTCCAGGTGCTGATCCCCCACGTCCAGGTCAACGGCGATGGCGCGGCCCGACTGCCCAATACTCTCAACATCTCCATCCACTACATCGAGGGCGAGGGCATGCTCTACCAGCTTGATGCCCACGGCATCTGCGCCTCGTCGGGGTCGGCCTGCACCTCCGGCTCCCTGGAGCCGTCCCACGTGCTGCGGGCCATGAACGTGCCCTTCACCGCGGTCCATGGTTCGGTGCGCTTTTCTTTCTCCCGCTACAACACCGAGGCCGACGTCGACAAGATTCTCGAAGTCTTCCCCGGCATCGTCGAAAACCTCCGCAAGCTTTCACCTTACTGGGATGTCAAGGCTGCCTCCCCCCGTCCGGATGCGCCGAAGGCGTAGTCCGTAATAGCTTTGTCCCCTTCAAGTACCCTCAAATAACGCTTGACTACGGTGGGCGTAACTCATAGATTAGTTACGGATTGCGAACCCACATTCATGGAGGACCCAAGCATGAATTCCAAGGATCTCGCGATTGGAAAGGCCCCGGCTTCATTGTCCGAACCCAGTGCCGCCCGTCAGGGTGGCGCCGTCGCTGATGCGTCGGCAGCCCCTGCAGCCTTCGACCAGCACTACGAAATGCCCGACACCTATCGCAAACCGCGCGCGGTGCTGCTGCTCAAGAACCCCGAGTGGATGTTTTTGCACTGGGACTTCGACGACGCGGTCAGGGAGCGTCTGACTGCAAATGGACAGGGGCCGCGGCTGCGGGTCTTGCAGGGCGGCCGGGAGGTATTTCGCACTTCGGTGGACCTGGGCGCTCGGCGTTACTACGTCAAGATCCCTGATGGTGGCGGGTCGATTCAGGCGCAGTTGGGCGTGGAGCGGGAGGGGGATTTTGTGCCGGTGCTGTCGTCGGAAGTCGTGGCGGCTCCGGCGGCCCGGGTTTCGGATGACCTGCAAGTGCAATTCGTCGCCCCGGCTTGGACCGGGGCTACCCCCGGGTCTCTGGCCGGCAACCAACTGCTCACCGAGGAGCAGTTTCGCGCGCTCTTTGGCGAAGTGCCCAACGACGTGCCCTGGTATCGGCAGTCGACCCGATAATCAGGCGGACCATCCAATATGGGGAATCTCATGGACCCGAAAGGCTATCTCTCCATCGTTCTACATGCGCACCTGCCATTTGTCAGGCATGCGGAGTTTGATGATTTTCTGGAAGAAGAGTGGCTCTACGAAGCTATTGTGGAGACCTATCTGCCGCTTATCGACCGCTTCTTCCAGTTGGTTGACGAGGGCATAGATTTCCGTTTTTCTATGGTGGTGACGCCATCCCTGGCCAGCATGCTGGCCGATGACCTGCTCAAGCAGCGGGCCTCACGCTACCTCGACCGGCTGGTTGAGCTGTCGGGCAAAGAGATTGAGCGTACCCGGCACGAGCCGGCCTGCAACCATGTGGCGCACTTCTACCATGATCGTTTCAGGCATCTGCGCAGCCTCTACCATGATCGCTTGGGTGGTGACATCCTGCGGGGCATTCGTGAGTTGGCTGATGCCGGCGTGTTGGAAGTGATGACGTGTGCCGCGACTCACGGCTTCCTGCCGCTGCTGCGTAGCGTGCCCAAGGCAGTCGAAGCACAGGTGAAGCTTGGGACG
>ERZ890953.1686-NODE-1686-length-10668-cov-3.923867_pt1 | contig 10668 bp, 16 predicted proteins | sample MGYA00521264_ERZ890953 | MGnify/ENA primary metagenome ERZ890953 (study PRJEB32303, sample SAMEA104408629) | aquatic metagenome | biome: Brackish water; feature: Chemocline; material: water | place: Baltic Sea | collected 2014-10-26T21:54:00 | depth 200 m ... | reverse complement strand
CCCGCTGCTGACCTGAAGCTGGGTGAGCGGGAGTACATCTCTGGACCTGCGAGCTTCGCCCTGTGGCCCCGCCAGACCGCTGATGTTGTTCTGGGCCACCAGCTCCGGCTGAACGAGTACCTTCTCATCCGGGTCTATGACGAGGACGCTGCCAAGGAGCACTGGAGTTCAGCCATCGTCAAGAAGGCCACCTCTGCCCCCGCCACAGGCGACGATAATACCTCACCCGAGACCAGTCTGGGTGAGACCCCCGAGGGACTGGCGGCTGTCACCGATGAAGCCCCCGAAGATCTGTCGGTAGGCCGGATGCTCATCGTCCGTGGTGACGAGGTCAGTTTCTTCATCCCCCCGACTGGCATCGAGGTCATCCCGGAACAGGACAGCAACTACGACCGGGCCGACCAGGCCAGCGACACGGATGAGTGGGATGATGACAACGAGGGCAGCCGGGAGATCCTGGAGTCTGCCTTGGCAACCTCCGAGGACACAGCCCCCAAGAAGTATGTCCGCAACGCCCTCACCCTGGAGCGGTTGCAATACTGCATCCTCATCAACGAGGATGGCAACAAGCGGTACGTCAGGGGTCCGGCAGTGGTGTTCCCCCTCCCGACCGAGCGGTTCCACACCAACGCCAGGGGTGAGCGCAAGTTCCGCCCCATCGAGCTGAATGGCAAGATCCAGGGCATCCACATCAAGGTGATCGCTCGCTACACGGACACGAACGGAGACCATGGGGAGAAGGGCAAGACCCACAAGGAAGGGGACGAGCTGTTCATCACCGGAGAGACCACCCCGATCTACTTCCCTTGCGAGCAGCACTCCGCAGTCAAGTACGACGGGCAGACTCGCCATTTCGCCACCGCCATCCCGGCAGGCGACGGGCGTTACGTCCTGAAGCGCGAGACCGGCCACATCCGGGTCGAGGACGGGGGCGAAAAGGGCAAGATGCTTCTGCCTGACCCCCGCAAGGAAGTTTTTGCCCGTCGCGCCCTGACCGATGCTGAGTGCGAGCTGATGTACCCGGGCAACGCTGAAGCACTGGCGTACAACCGTGCCCTCCAGGCCCTTCAGGCCAAGGCCCCTACCACCCGCAAGGGTGTTGTTTCCGAAGGGGAGTACGGACGTTCCAAGCGGGGCCGGGATACCAGGATGGATCTGGGGGATACCCACTTCGCCAACGCCAGCAGGTCCGGGCACAGCAATGCCGCAGAGATGGGCGGTGACGAGTTCTCCAGGGCTGCCTCCTACACAGAGCCCAGAACCGTAACCCTGGGTGGGGACAAGTTCGCAGGTGTGCCCAAGATCAACATCTGGACCGGCCACGCTGTCATGGTCGTGGACTCCGCTGGAAATCGGCGGGTCGAGATCGGCCCCCGGCGTGTCCTGCTGGGCTTCGATGAGAGCCTGGAAGCCCTGACCCTCTCCACGGGCAAGCCCAAGACCACGGATCACCTGTTGCGGACCTCCTACCTCCAGGTGGACCACAACAAGGTCACCGACATCGTGACCGCAGAAGCCGCCAAGAACGTCCCTGTCTCTTTCAAGGTCGCCCTCCGTGTGAACTTCGAGGGGGAAGGCGAGGAGCGCAACAAGTGGTTCGGCGTCAACAACTACGTGAAGCTGCTCTGCGACCACGTTCGCTCCGTGCTCAAGTCTGCTTCCCGGAAGAAGACCCACGAGGAGCTTCAGGACAATGGAGAAGACTTCGTGCGGGACACCATCCTGGGTGCCAAGCCCGAAGGTGGGGAACGTCCCGGCATGGCCTTCCCCGAGAACGGGATGCGGGTCTATGACGTGGAAGTGCTGAAGGTGGTCGTTGGAGACGACACCATCCACGAGATGCTCGTCCAGGCCCAGCACACCGAGGTCAAGACCAGCATCGAGCTGGCTCAGGCCCAGCGTGACCTGTCCGACACCAAGGCCCGTGAGAAGATCAAGCAGGCCAAGGCCACCGCAGCCGAGGAAACGGAGGCACACAGGGCCGAGATCCGTGAAATCCAGATCGCACGGAGCCTGAAGACTGGGCTTGCTGAGCTGGCTGCCCGGATCGAGACCTCTGCCAAGGATCTGGAGCGCCAGAAGGCAGAGGACATGGTGGGTCACTCCATGGCCGAAGCCATGGTCTCCAAGGACAAGCTGGCGACCGACGCCAAGATGGAAGCTCTCCGGGCCGAGCAAACTCTCAAGGAGATGTGGCTCAGCAAGGAGACCAAAGCGATGGTGGACCGGCTGGCTGCTGCCAAGGGTGGCTTTGCAGAGGCGCTCACCGCCCTGGGAGACAAGCGTGTCCTGGTCGATGTGGCAGAGGCCATGTCCGTCCAGCAGTTCCTCGGTGGGAAGAACCTCCCCGAAGTCGTCACCAAGGTCTTCGAGGGCACGCCCCTGGCTGGGCTGGCCCAGATGGCCATGGACAAGGCAGGCGGCAAGAAGGCAAGCTAGAAATAGGGGCGAGGTCTTCGGGCCTCGCCCCTAAATATCCACCAGCTCCCCTAAAGGCTTCGGGGGCTGCCAAGCCGGATCGGACACCCAGGGATGGGCGGCACCCAATCCCCTGCACCAATGAGAATCATCTGTAGACCACCGGGTCCGAGCCGTTGACCGCTTGCCGTGCTTGAGGGCTCTCTCTGCCTTCATAGCCTCTGACTGATTGGCGTAAGGGCCGAAAAGCGCCCTGGGTTCCCAGGGCTGATGCTTCGAGGTGTACTTCCCTCCCCCCTTCAGCTCCCCGTTGTGCTGGCGAATGCGGCGGGCTGGCTCGGTGGTGCAACCGACGTAGTGGAACCCTGGGAGCTGGTTGCCCCGCTTGCCGTAGCGGAGTTCAAGGCTCTGAATGACATAGACCCACCATAATCGGTGGCTCTTTTTCTTGCCATCGACCACTGGACTTTCCGAATTCACGTCACTCATCTCCTGTAAACCCTCAGTTTTCTGGGTCAGTAAAGTGGCCCACTTGTTGCTGTTGCCCAGGGCATCTTTTCAACCTTACCGGACCAGGAGAAACCCCGATGAAAAAGCTGCTACTTGCCCTCGCCATCCTCTGCTTCGCCACCCCTGCTTTCGCCCGCAGCGGCAAGATGGATGGCCGCTCCGCTCGCCCCCACGTCAAAAGCTACTACAAGGCCAAGGGCTGGTCCGGCAAGATCAGGGTCCACGCCGTCCGCTCCAGCCGCTCTGGCAAGTCCTCTCAGATCGCCGTCACCACTCGCAACTCCGGCAAAGTCCGGCTGTTCAATGTCACCAAGCGGACGGGCCAGGTCAGCGCCACCCGCACCGGCCTGGCCACTCAGAGCACGGCCAGGGGCAAGGCCAACCTGGTGCTGCGCCGGGAGAACAAGCCCAACAAGGGAACCTTCAGCGGGGTCAACAGCTCGGGGTTGAGCAAGAGCGGAAAGAGCTACAAGTTCACGAGTGCCACGGATCGTCGGGGGAAGAATGCTCAGCGGGCCTATGTGAACATCAAGACCGGGGGACTTCGGCGCTACAACCGCTAGACAGCACCTCCAACCTCTCCTCAAACTCCTCGCTGGTCTCTTTAGCGTGATCCTCGATCCGAACCACATGAACAGTAGGCTGCAGACCACCCACACCAATTGTTGTTAGAAGAGTCCCATCGGAAAATCTGCACGGTTCCCCCACCTTTGCGTGGCAAAGACGGCAGGGCACGATATCCGAAGGCTTCTGATCTAGTTTCCCCATTTTAGACCTTCCACGGACCGCCAGCTTTCTCCAAAAAACTTCCCCCCTTCTCAGCCCCCTTCTTCGCATCCTCTGCCATCTTCCTCTCAGCCCACGTCTGATGCCTCTCGATGACGTTGAACCGCCTCTCCTTTATATCAGCCAGCGAGATTGAAGGTCTCGCGGGAACGAAATCCTCCGGCGGCTGGAAGAACCATAGCGGTCCTTGATGCTGAAGAGGGGCCGCGAAGGCAGCCAAAAAGCTGCCTACCCTGTTGAGGATCCTCTGGGTTCGTGTGGGAGGAGGCTGGTACATATCGCCCGGAATCTTGAACGTAGGGAACTTCACCCGCCGTGCTTGGGATAACCAAATAACATCGGGGGCTGTGTTGATACGGGTAGGGTCCATGGGGTCTCCTGATCAGGCAGCTTGCAGCCCTCGTCTCACCATACCCTCCCAGACCTGCTTGACCCATTTCCGATGTGTCACCGGAAGATCTCTCCAAGCTCGGGAGAAAGGCGGGCGGTCATTGAACACCAACAGGAACTCATGAGCAACGGCAACAGCATCCCCAGGATGCCGCCCCAGTGACAAGCAGAGCTGCTCAAGCCAGGTTGCCAGATGAGTTTCCTGCTGCACCTCATCCAGCTCAGCCCAGGCTTCCCCGAACCTCTTGCCCATGTCCTCCAGGATCCGCTGCAAAATGCTGTCTGCCTTGGGGAGCAGCTCCAGGGGGAGATAATCCAAGGAGAACTCTGAAAAAGATGCAGCAGCCTCGGCCAAAACTTCTGGTTTGCCGGACATCAGGCACTTGAACATGCTGAGAGCCGCTTCGGATCTCCGTTCATAGGCAGGGTGCGACATCCGTAACTGGCGCTTCTCTTCCATACAACCGGAGCAATCCAGAGCCGACCCAGACATGGGGTGCCAGCGGAAGCAGCCTTCGGGCACGATCCGATGTTGCGTGTCATCGAGGACAGAGAGAGCTTGCTCACCGCAGGTGAGGCAGGTGTGGACGAAAGAGATAGGGGCTTCTTTCCCGGGGCCACCGTACCGAGCAGATTCATTCCACAGGCTGTCCATGCACCTGCCCAGGTGTTCGCAGGACTCACAGGGCTGGGTGGAGGTGACAGAGCGGATTGAGACCTGTTCTTCAGAAGCTAGAGCAATGATGTGTTGGGGGTCGTCTTCGGAAACGATGGCTTGGCTAGGATGGTCTTGTCCCTCTGGAAAGACCCAGTACGTGTGTGCGGTCCACATGGGATCTTACTACCCCGGAACGCTGTCAAGGACGCCGTTTTTTGTGCAGCTTTGGCCAGCGTTCGTCCTCATACTCCTTCCATCCTTCCGTCTTTTTCTTCTTCTGACCGCCCGGCCCTCCCTGCTCGGTCACATAGCAGCGGTCCTTGGGGTCGCCAGTCTCGTAGAAGCACTTCCGCTTGGGCTTGGGCTTCCACTTGGGCTTGACCTTTTCATCCCGTTTGGGGGAGTCCTTGTACTCCTTGCCTTTGGTGCCATCCCACTCTCTTCCCGCTTCCTTGCGGAGTAGGGGGACGAGATGCTGCCGCAGCTCAGGGTAGTCGAGGGCGAGCTGGATGGTGGCTTGTCGGAGGGTCACGAGCTACAAGTATTTGGCCAACAGCCGGTCAACAGCCGCAGCTTCCGGGTGGGCGTTCACATCTTCCAAGAGGGCTACACAGAACGCGAAAACCAATGCTTTGTCCTCGCCAAGCTGTTGGTCCACTTTCAGCATCCATTTCTGGTGGTCTGGCCAGAGTCCTTCAGGACGCCCCAAAAGCCTGTAAACCTCGGAACCAGCTCCCCGCAACCGGGAGTTATTCAACAAGGCCACACAGAACGAGAACGCATTCCAGAGTTCCCAATCCAGCTTATTCCCTGTCTGGCTCACCAGGGAATTCAGATTCGAGGGAAGATGATTTGTGAACCCGGCAAGCCTTTGCGGCTGCCGCCTGGCCCGGAACATCCGACGCCTGATAGCGGCCTTGGCAGCGGCTTTGCCCTGGCTCTTGTTCTTGATCCAGGCACACAGGGCCTCGGGGTCATCTACCTTGGGGTCTGCCTTCTTGTCCTTGATGCACTGATCCCAGGGGTACTTCTCCTTGGCTGCCCGCTGTACCCACATCACAGCCAGACTTGACGGGTCCAAGGAACCAAACTTCGGCTCCCCGCCGCCATCCTTCTCGTCATCTATGGCCGCGAGCATGACCTTGAAATCCGCAGCGGACATCTTCGGCGGACCCATGATGCGTTTCTTGGTTTCGGGGCTCGCCTCCGCCAAGAACCGCTGCATCAGCACGGCGTCGGACACCTTAGACCCCGGCCCCTTCTTGCGCTTGAACGCGGCCACCTCATCGGCGTCATCGTCCGTGAGGCTGTACTTGTCCATGACCTTCTTGGCCGCAGGCTTGATCTTGATCTTGGGCTTATCCGCCGTGGGCTTGGTGGCCTTTACGATTTCACTCTTGTACTTCTCGTGGGCACCCTGGAGCTTCTTGAACAACTTGGGGGAAACTTCTCCAGATTTTCCCTCCGCCTTGTCAATCTCCTCGACCACATCCATGAGCTTTTGCTTGGCGGCAGTCCCGGCAGCCCCCAAAGATTTAGTCTCAGCTTCCACAGCCTTCCAGATGTCCTGCACGGCTGTTGGGATCTGCGAGGGGGAGTAGGTCTTGCCCCCGATACTCACGGTGGCTTTGCCACCATCGGTCTTGGGGGCACTTTTCCCCAAGCCCTTTTCCAGGATCTTCTTGGCCTTGGTCAGGTCTTTCTTATCCTGCGGACCCCACCCGGCAGACTTGGCCTTGGCATCCCAGGATCCCAACCACTGGTCGATTTCATCCACGACCTTCTGAACATGCTTGGGCTCCATCTCCTTGCCAGCGATGGCGTAGCTGATGACATGCCCCCAGGCACCCGGCTCGTTCCACCCAGCAAGCAGATCCCCAATCTCCCTGGACTGTGCCTTGGAAAAAGCTACCGGCTTGGCCTCCCCGCCACCGCCACCCTCATCCTTCTTCTTGCCACCTTCACCGCCCCCACTGACCGTGTGGTTCTTGGGGTCAGCCTTCGGATGGTCCTGGAGATACTTCTTCCGGGCGTCCTCTGTGGCGTGCTCCATCCCCTGTTTGACCAGCAGAGGGAGCAGATGGGGTCGCAACTCGGGCTTGATGTAGGCCAACCGAATAACTTTTGAACGCAAGGACATTGGGGCATCTCCTGTCTACCCTGGGCACCGGATAGGCTTTTTACCGAACCGGGCCAAAATCTTGCTTAGCTGGCCATTCTCACCAGTGGAGTATTTGAATAAGAGCCCGGAGGCACACCATGAACCACTGGACCCCCACCGACCCCGAAATTCAGACCATCGAAGACTTCGTGCAGTATCTCATCGACGATGAGCTGACCGTATTCGCAGCCTGTGACCTCCAAGCCCTCAACAAGTCCACCAACCGCCCCATCAAGGAAATCCGGGCGGAGCTGGAAGAATGGGGCTTCGTCCTGGCGGGCCGGGCCAAGGAGAAACGGATCAGGGGGGTTCAAAGCTGGGATAACAATCGCTGGGAAGGCAACCCTTGTGGCGGCGGGTCTGGCTGGGAACAGATTGCCGGTTCCGCCGGGAGAGAAGGCTAATGGAAATCTACTGCAAAATAGGCACGATGCCCGGGGAACGGGTCAAAGCACTCAGCTCCAAAGGTAGAGCCTTGAGGAAAGCCCCCAAGCTGGGTGTTCGCTTCCTGGTAAAGTCTCTTTCCGCTGGATCCAAACCCATCGGGGTAGTCTGTGATGAGATCCGAGAGGTGTGCGGGGAGCCCCTTTACTTGCTGGAAATGATGTAGGAGAACACCATGTCCCACAGATGCGAAGCAAAGACCCTGAGAGGAAATCCCTGCAAATGCCGAATTGATGACAGGTACATTGACTCCCACGGGACCGTCTGGGACCACCTGGGATTCCGGGTAGCCACCCTCTGTTCCAACCACATGGCAGCCCTGATCCGGGGTAACAAAGTCAGAATCCGCTGTGGGGTCAAAATGACCCTTCAAATTGTGAGCGGGAAGCTCACCCAAACCCCCGAGAATTAAGATGCCCTACGGAACCCTCACCCCCGTCATGGAACACACCCTACGCAACCACGTCCAGGGCCAAGTGGTCTGGGATCTCGGTGCGGGAGACCTTGCCTGGTCTCAACGTCTTGTCCAGCTCGGGGCCAAGAAAGTAGTGGCCGTGGACAAAGAGCCCATGCAGGGAAGGCCGGGTAAGGTCGAGATTCGGAAAGGATACTTTCACGACATCGAGCCGTCAGCTCCCGATATTATCCCCGTGGCCTTCCTGTCCTGGCCCGCGAATTACCCCCAGCGTGGCCTCCTGGAGCTGTTGGACCGGGCTTTGAAGGTCATCTATCTGGGCAAGAACACCGATGGGTCTGCTTGCGGGTGGCCCGTTTTGTTTGCCAACTTCTACTTCAGGAACCTGTTGGCCCATGTCCCCCACAAGGGGAATTCCCTGCTGGTCTACGACACCTACAGGCTCCCCAATGAGGGGCCTCGTCGCCTGGTAGCAGAAGAGTACGCCCCCCTCCAACCCGAGATGCTGTCCTGGGAAGAGGTGGAAGGAAAGACCTTCGATTTACCCGGCAGTTAGGCGTTCTGCTGGCGCTCCATAGCCTGCATGATCAACTTCCGTTCCTCTCCCGTGACCTTCCCTTCCCGAAGCAACGCCTTGAGCTTGCTGTACGGCATGAACGTGTACGGGTTGGGGGGCTGGTACAGGGGGTGACTCTCAAGGTTGTCCCCTGGGATCAGAGCACCTATCCGGTCTTCTATCTCAGTCCGGGCAAGGAACGGGGGTTCCTCATCGTGCAGGAGATCCTGCATGGTGGGGTTCGGGTCTTGTTCCGGGAACCCCGACAGGAGCCGCCGGAGGGAATCGCTCACAGCGACCTACGCGAAGGCTTCGCTCATGGTAGGGGACCGCTTGGCCCCCACCACGTCCCGGATACTCCCGAGCACCTTACGTGTCTCCTGCTTGTGGGGCTGTCGCTCCAGCTCATTGACCGCCTGTACCGCCCTGTTCCACTCGCTGACCGTCCCCACCCGCAGTACATGAATGTCGTCGGTGTTGATTTGTCGCTGCATGACATGGCCCTCTTAGGGTAAATTGCCCTTGAAAGGTTTTATTATTACCGAATATTCCTGGCACCACAAGGAGTTGCGTTCCGATGTCCCAACTAAACCTTTGGTATTACCGCAATCCCAAGGGCCTCGTTGCGTTTTCAGCAGACGAGGGAGAGAGTGTCTGCATCCCCTCTGGCAAAGTCTGCCCTGGCGAGAAGCCTGGGAAGAGACAATGGATGATCTGGAATCTGAACTGACCAGAGAACAACGGATCGTGCTCAAAAAAATAGAGCAAGCAGCCCAAGAACGAAGCAACCTCACTGGCATCCCTGCCATGGTAGCTGACTTCGAAGACCGCACGGTGGCAGAAAAAGCGAAGCACCAATGGATGGAAGAACCCAAGAAATACAGGAAGATCCCAGAGGGGGCACAAGTTATTTGCTCGGATCCCGACGATTAGTTGCTTAGCAGGGGTGAATCACCAGTTGGCCTTGTGTGCCCAAAGAAGGGCCATCGGAGGCTGACATGAAGAAGACCCTGATCATCACCACAATCCTGTGCATCACAGCCCTGGCCCTGGGCTGCTCAACCACCGAGCCGGTGGAACTCAACGCAGACGACGTGGTCTACGGCACCGAGGGCAAGACCGTGGGCGACACCCTGGACACCCTGGGGAAGACCACCGGGAACCTCCCCCACACTCACGAGGTCGTAGACATCACAGACCTTGACCTCAGCAAATACTCCACCGTCGGCCATGGGCACAAGGCGTCCGACATCACAGGGTTGTCCCCCTACACCAAGTACACCGACGCGGATGCCCGAACCGCCATGGGGGCCAAGGGGAACACCAACTCCTTCAACCACGACAGGTATGGGGAAACGGACCTCAAGGCGTCGGCCACCATCATAGATATTTACAGCAAGGTTGGCGGCGGGACGGCCACCACATCCCCCGACTGCCCCGCTGGGTACACCCCGAAGTCCGTGACCGAACACACGAAGACCTGGGACATCTGCATGAAGGGTGTGGATGAGATGGTCAAGGTCGGGGACTTCTGGATTGACCGCTACGAGGGGGTGCTGACTACCTCCTACGTTTCTTGCCCCACCAAATTTGACTATACGGGATACCTAATAGGATACCGCAGCAACCTACCTGTTACTTTCAGTGACGCCAAAAAGTGGGTCTACGCCATCCGGCTCTGCTCGGTCTCCTCCACCATGGAACCCACAAGCGGCATGAACTACTTCCAGGCCCAGCAAGCGTGCTCAAACGCGGGCAAGCACCTTTGCACCAACGCCGAATGGCAAGCTGCCGCCGCCGGGACCACCAACGGGAACTTCACCTCAAAACCCGACACGACAACCATAAACAGGGACTCCTACTTCGGGGCCTACAACATGCTCGGGAACCTTCAGGAATGGGTAGCTGGGATCGTCCCGGTAGGCACCACCAGCAAAGCCCTGCTGCGGGGCGGGTCGGTCAAATCCACCACGGTCGGCCTTGACTACCTGCAAACAGAAACCCCTAGCACCACAGCATTCCCCAACGGAGCCCGTTGCTGCATCTCGGGCGGGAGGTAGACATGACCACTCTCAAGACACTGACAGCCATCCTCATCCTGACCCTGTGCTCCGCAACCACAGCAACCCCGTGCTTCGCAAAGTGCCCCTACGAGGATAAGGCCAAGAACCTGTACCGAGTGGGTGCCGACAGCTACGCTGCCAAGGACTTCGGAAGAGCCCTGTACGTCTTCACCAAGGTACAGAAGCTCTGCCCCACCGTCTCCATGATCTACAACCTCGCCAGGGTCAACGACCTGGCCGGGAACTCAGACAAGGCTGTTGGGCTCT
>ERZ890953.1685-NODE-1685-length-10672-cov-5.209381_pt1 | contig 10672 bp, 10 predicted proteins | sample MGYA00521264_ERZ890953 | MGnify/ENA primary metagenome ERZ890953 (study PRJEB32303, sample SAMEA104408629) | aquatic metagenome | biome: Brackish water; feature: Chemocline; material: water | place: Baltic Sea | collected 2014-10-26T21:54:00 | depth 200 m ... | reverse complement strand
CTTTGGGAGCAGGTGGTCGCTGGTTCGAATCCAGTCGCCCCGACCATCAAAAACTCCGCTTCCTAATACGGGAAGCGGAGTTTTCTATTGAGTGGTAGATATTGGAGCGCGGGGCGCGAGCCTAGCTTTTTGCCTAGCTCGAGGGCTGTTGCGAGGGGGTTTTCGGGTCGGATCGGGGCACTTTTGTCAGATTTGAGAGCATGGCCTCGCTCCATCGCAAGAGCGCGTCCAAGGGGGCTTCCCGGTCGCGGATTTCGGGGGGAGGGGGCAGGTCGAGGCTGCTAGCCAGGATGTTCAGCGCGATCCGGTTCTTGGTCCCTTCCACGCGCTGGACGGCGGTAGGCTTGGCGGCCAGGGCCTCGAGTCGGAGCAGGGCGAAGATGAGCTCGAAGGCGCGATCCCAGCGCATCCACACCAAGTCCTCGGTGCGGAGCAGGTGTTCCCATGGCTCGCGGTTAGCGATGCGGAAGGTCAGCGAGTTCCGCTCCCCGCGCTGCTGGAGCAGGCTGGCCTCGGCCAGGTCGCCCAGCACACGCGCCACGTTGCGCTTGCTGTAGCCCAGGTGCTCCAGCTCCGAGGCTCGGGTCCAGCGGTCCGTGCGCCCCAGCAACGTGGTGAGCACGTCGGCGCGGGCACCCACTCCGACCATGGCGCGTGCGCGCAGGGCCAAGAGGGAGGGGCGGTCGAGGCGGAGGGTGCGGGGTTTGGGCTCGGGGGTGCGAGGCCAGGGAGTGGTGTCGGAGGGATGAGGCCAGCGGATGGGGGTCGCGGTGGCCAGGGTGGCGGCCAGGGCCTCGAAGGCTTCTCGGACCTCGGGATGAGCATGGCGGGCCAGCCCCTTGAGCCGGCTGGTGGAGATGCGATCGGCGTGAGCTGCGCACCATCGTCAGACCTCCTCGCGGAGCCGGGTGTCGTGCTGGGCGATGAGGGGGGAGGCGAGGAACAGGGGCTCGGGATCGACCACCAAGTGTGTGTGGTTGCGGACGACGCTGGGCACTCCGAGTGCGCCCCAGAGGCTCCAGGTCAGGACCGTGGCGAGGTGAGTGATGGTGGGGCTATGCACCAGGCACCTCCGGTACGCCGGGCGCCGCCAGCACGGGCTGCAGCAGCATGTCTCGGAAGCCGGGAGATGGGTCGTGGCTCATGCACCAGCACGCGGCTGTTTGCAGCTCTTCGGGCGTGGGGGTGAGGGTCAAGACGAGACTATGAATGTCTCGCAGCGAGAAGACATATGTGCCCGTTCACTGCACCCGACCTCGATCTGTCTCCGGTGCCCCCCATCCCGTCGGGTCGTACGACGCGAAGATCGCCGCGTCCATCAGGCAGGGGAGCACACCGATGCGCACGCAGAGGGCCTGGAAGCCGTCCTCGACCAGTTCGTAGGCGGCTGGGTCGGCCAGGGCCTTGGTGGAGAGTGGGAAGCCGTAGCTGTTCATCCAGCGAATCAGGCGGCTGTCCAGGGGGATCGCGTGCTGGGTGAGGCCCAGGACCTGAAGCACGTTGCGCGACTGCTTGGGGCCCAAGCCCACGAACCAGTGTTGAAGTCGGTGTGCGCTGGCGCGCTCACGCTCCTTGCCGGGTGAGTCTTCGAGGGAGCCCAGCTGTGCCATGACCTCGGCCCAGCCTCCAGCTTCGAGCCAGTCCAGGTTTCGCTCGAGCTGGTCGGCGATGATGTTGGTGCGGCGCACACCGCCTGCGATTTTGAGCTGGCGGAGCACGAAGCCTGCGCAGGGCTGGTTGGCGCGGCAGCGATCGAGGTCTAGCAGGTAGGGCTGGCTGTTGATGACCTGGGAGACGGGGGATGTGGCATCGGAGCGCTGCTGGGAGGTCAGCAGGCCCAGCCCGATGGCCCACCAGAGCTGCTCCAGGTCCACCTCGGGATGTTCGTGGAGCACGTTGCGGCGGTAGCGGTCCTGGACGAGGTGGCTGGTCTCCCAGTGCTCGTAGAAGGTGCGCGCTTCACGGATGTCGTCTTCGGTGATGACGAAGTGGATGTTCATGGGGTTGGTCTACGGCATCAGGGTGGGGGCCGCCAGCAGCCCTCGTACGGCGTCGGACTCCTTCGCCGCTGCCGAAGCCAACTGGTCCAGCTCCACCCAGCTCGCTTCGAGCAGTTCGCGGTTGCGCTCCATGATGGCCAGGGGGCTGCGACGACGCTGGGCGTCGATGAGGACGGGGATGGTGTGGCGGATGACCGCCATGATCGCGACGGGGTTGATCGCGAAGACGTTGTTGGTCACGGCCACCTTGCCCAGGTTCATCAGCAGGTTGATGGACTGGGCCACCAGGCACATCTCCTGGTATTTGATGTTCTTCCAGAGGAAGGGGTCGATGCGGCCAGTGTCGAGGTACTGCCGCAGGTAGGTGTACAGGCGCAGGATAGTGCCCGTCAGCAGCACGCCGGAGAAGTTCGACAGCAGGCTGCGCAGGTTGAGCCCCGAGCGGTAGGCCTGGATGGCGAAGTCGGCCAGTCGGCCGTTGTCTTGTGTGAGGAAGGACCAGCCTGGGATGGGGAGACTGCGGGTGGAGAAGAAGTCCGCCACCCAGTGAGTCAGCAGGACGATAGTGGCGGCCTCTTCCGGGACCTTGTCGTACGGGAAGGTCTGGCCACCATAGCGATAGAAGGTCGCCTTGGCGTAGTTGCCTCGGAACAGGGCCTCAAACTTCCCGTCGATGAGCATCTGGCGGGCTTCGGCGAAGCGGAAGAGGTCGTGTCCACCCCCGACCACCCTGTGGTCATGTCCCCCAAGCGGGAAGTCGATGGCGTGACGGGGGTGGGCGATGGCCTTGTGTAGGTCAGGTCGGTTCAGCAGGCCATGGTTGAGGAAGAGGTCGAACAGTCCGCCAGCCATGCCAGCGGCACCCACGGCGAGGTGGTCGTCCCAGCGTATCCATGGTGCCCGCTCGACAGGGCGGGTGAAGGCATGGTCAATCTCTTTCACCACCTCGGGGGGCAGCAGGTCATCGAAGCTGGTCACAACCGAGGATTCAGGCGTGTAGTAGGCCAGCAGCGCGGGCCAATCGGGTGGAGGCACTTCGGGAAGGGCTGTCGACGGATGGGGGGCAGTCGCCGCCATGTCGGCATCAGCGTGCTCGTCGATGTTCAGCTCCGCCAGCATTCGCTTGGCGCGCGCCTCGAGCGCTTCCAGTTCTCGTCTTTCCTGCGATAGGGCCCCAGCGACCTCCTCGGCCACGACCTTGGCGTCATTGACGGCTCGGTTTTGGCCGACTTGGACTGTCAGCAGGTCCTTGCGGTCCTGTTCCATTCAGTTGGCCTGCTTGTGGGTCCACTTGACCGCCCGCTCGAGGGTCTTGATGATGGACTCCAGGTTCTTGATCTTCTCCTTGTTCTCGGCGGCGTTCTGCTTCAACGTGACGAGGTTGGCTCGAAGGGTCTGCAGCTCCAGCTCCTGCCGCCGCGCGAACTCCTGGGCTTTGGCCATGTCCTGCTGATCGCCGATCACGATTTTGGCCAGCACCATCTGCAGCTTCATCGTGTCGACCTTCACCTGCGCCGCGCCCGACTCGGTGAGCAGGGCGGTGCCGCCTAGACCGATGAGTCCGCCGCCCACCGCGCCCATGGCCGTGACCAGGGCGATGCCTCCCGCCATGCCTGCGCCACCTGCCGCCAAGGCGCCGCCGCCCAGCAGTGCCAGCCCATGGGACACCGCTGCTGCGCCCCCCAGGCCCGCGCCCGCGCCCAGCGCACCACCGAGGGCGGGGGCCACCAGCCATCCGCCCATCGCGCCCACCGCGAGCCCAGCGGCGATGCCGATGCCGATCTTGGTGCGGCGGGCCATGTGGACGTTCAGGGTGCCCTTGTAGGCGCTGAGTAGCTCCTTGTAGTCCTTGGGCTGCAAGGCCATCTCGCCGCCGAGCCAGGCGATGTACTTCTTTCGCAGCGTGTCGCCCGGGCTGTGTTTGGTCTCGGGGTAGGGCGCTGCGAAGAACAGCTCGATGAGGATCAGCAGCTTCTTCTGGCGCTTGTCGATGCCCCGCACCAGCCCGGTGAGCTGGCTGTCGTCGTGGGTGATGGTGTGCTCGAACAGCCCACGGAAAGGCTCCAGTTCCGGGTTCTCCAGCAGGCTCGCCTGGACCCTGCCCAGAGCGGCGCGTCGCTCGGCTTTCTTCTCGGGCTTCTTGACGTCCTCGATGCCCCAACGGCCCAAGCCGAGGATGGCGGCGCCAAGGGCGGCCTTCTCAGTGGGGTTGAGGACGAAGTCGCGGAACAGGTGCAGATCAATGTCGGGGTTCCCCATCGGGACCTCTGGAGGTGAGTGGGTGCCCCCATCACCACGTCGGGACGACGCGTGATGGTGGGGCTACGAGTTCACGATGATGTTGATGATCCGCTGCCTGATACCCTCGGGAATGTTCTGCGAGAACGTGAAGTGTCCGGAGGCGCTTCGCGTGACGCTCGCGTTTCGCAGATGTTCCGAGTTGAAGATCTGTTCCAGGTCTGCGAGGGCTCGCACGTTGACCATGCCCCGCTTGCAGGATGTCCTCCGTTCTTTGTGGTCGATCTGGATGGCGCTGCCGCTGCCGGACCGGTTGGTACTGCTGGCGTTGTTGATGGCGTTCACCCCCGCCTGCACACCGAGCGACACGAGCACTCCTCGGATGATGGACGAAATCATGGCATGTCCTCCCGCGAAGTCCTTGCTTGCAGGAAGGATAGCGCGGTCCGGGCCCCCCGCCAATGTCGCGTGGGGGCCCACTTCGGCGGGGTTGTGGTAGAAACTTTGGTCGGCGGTCATTTCGGGGCCGGTTGAGGAGAGGACATGACAGCAACGATGGACCAGGCAGAGTTCGTTTCGGTCGAAAACCACAGGCGGCTGCTCTCGGATGCCGTTCTGGATCTACGCGCCTTGCGAGAGCATGCGGTTCACCTCAAGCTCGACGAGACTGCGGCGCGCGCTGCCGAGGTGTTGGATCGGGTCGAGAACGACTTCTTTCGCGTCGCGGTGGTGGGGGAGTTCAAGCGCGGCAAGAGCACACTGATCAACGCGCTGCTCGGACGTGAGGTCCTACCGGCCGACGTGCTTCCTTGCTCGGCGACGCTGAACCGGGTGACCTACGGCATTCAGCCCGCGGTCACGCTCGTGTTCAAGGACCGGGATGGTGAAGCGGGCCGGACGGAGACCATCGGAATCGATGAGCTCACCGACTACGTCACCAAGCTGACGCCCGAGTCGGAGCAGAGGGCAGCTGACATCAAGGAAGCAGTGGTGCAGTACCCGATCAAGTACTGCCGGGACAAGGCGGACATCATCGACACGCCGGGCTTGAACGATGACGAGTCCATGACCGACGTGACCATGTCGGTGCTCCCCACCGTGGATGCCGCCTTGCTCGTCATCTTGGCGCAGTCTCCTTTTTCCAGCTACGAGGCTGATTTTCTCAACAGGCTGTTGTCGCGCGACATGGGCCGTGTGCTCTTCGTGGTCAACCGCATGGACTCCATCCGGCGGCCCAAGGATCGGGAGCGCATCCTCCAAGCGGTGTCCGATCGCATCGAGCGATCCGTCAAGGCCAGGGCCGCCGAGCTGCACGGGGAAGGCACGGCCGAGTACGACGCCTTCCTGGCTCGGGTCGGCAAGCCGCGGGTCTACGGCATTTCTGGGGCGCTGGGGTTGGACGGCAAGCTAGAGGGCGACGCCAAGCTCCTCGAGGAGTCGGGTTTGCCGGCGTTCGAGAGGGCCCTCGATCGCTTCCTGACCCAGGAGCGAGGGCTGATCACCCTCACGGTGCTCAACGACACGATCGCCGGCGCCTCCGCCAAACTCGTGCAGCAGGTTCGCATCCAGGAGGGTGCGCTGCAGATGAAGGAGAACGAGTTCGAGGGAGCCTATCAGGAGGCGACCAAGCGCCTGGAGGAACTCCGGACCCGCTATGTCCAGGAGGTGTCGTCGCTCGATATGGCAGCGGAGAGGCTCGCGCTCGAGGTCGGTCCCGCTGTCGCTGCGTTGCCGGGTCGGCTCGAGGAGGTGGTCAAGGCCACGGTTGCCGCGAGGCAGGTCTCCGCCAAGGACATTGACAAGGACAACGCCGAGCGCACCGCGTTCGAGCTGGGCAAGGCGATCAACGACGAGGTGCGCGCCGCTGCACGGCTGGAGTCCGAGAAGGTCCAGCTCGAGATCGAACGCTGCATGGAGCGTGAGGTGGAGCGCTTCGGTGACTTCGCCAAGGCCCTCAGCACCACCCTCACCGAGATCGAAATCCACTTCCAGAACCTCGGTGCGAGAGGGGGGGCGCAAGAACGAACCACAGGTGACTACGTGGCCGAGGGCTTGATTGCCGCACCCACGGTGCTGCTCTCCACTCTGCTCGGCGGGTTGTGGGGTGGCTATCGCGAGGCTGGATTCAAGGGTGCGGCGGTGGGCGGTGTCGCAGGCCTCGCCACTGGATTTGGCGCGGCCCTCGGTGCTGGGATGTTGATCTCCGCCTTGTCGCTTCCCATGACCTGGCCCGTGGCCATTCCCGCCATGATCTTCGTTGGTGTCTCCTCGTTCTTCGGTGGGAAGATGGCCAGCCGGATGGTGTTCCGAAGTGCCGAGATCAATGCCTTCAAGGCTGCGGTGCAGCAGCACGCCGTCGAGCAGCTTCGGTCCAGCTTCTCCGCATCGGGTCTCGACCTGCAGCAGGGGCTGCAGGGCCACATCCATGAGGCGTTCGGTGCCCTTCGGCAGCGTCTGGATCAGGAGCTCGGTGGTTCAATCGAGCAGACCCAACGGACCCTCGACGACCTCTCGGTGAGTATCCACCGCTCGGTGGCTGTCCGTGAGCACGAACTCGTGCGTCTCGCCGCGGTCACCCAGGAGGTCGAGGCCATTCGGCAGCGTTCCAAGGAACTTTCTTCCCGCATCCACCAGCTTGCGAGCCACTAGGCTCCAGGGGGAACCATGAAGCAGCAGGTCTTCGATCCCACCACCTTGATCGACGTCGACTTCGAGCGACACCTGGCCGCCCGCAAGGCATACTTCTCGGAGCGCACCAAGGGGGGCGTCCCGGACTACTCGTTCAACCTGGACCACTCCATACGGCGAAAGCTGAACGCCGTGCCCTTGCTTAGGAATGCTGGCGAGGTGCTGACCTCCTATGTGGTCCCCATCGTGCGCCAACTCAACCAGATGGATGCTGTGGCGGTGGGACCCAAGCAGTTTTCGGACGTACACGAGATGGGAGTCGAGTGTGCCCGGGTACTGGGCATCGGCATTCCCCAGATCTTCGTGATGATGGATCCGGTGCCCAATGCGTTCACGTACGCCACGGGGCAGACCGACCAGATTGTGGTGCTCACCAGCGGCCTGGTGGAGGCCCTGTCGCTCACCCAGCTTCGCTCGGTGATCGGCCACGAGTGCGGCCACATCCACAACGAGCACGTCGTGTACAACACGCTTTGGGAGATGATCACCAACCCCTTGGCGAACATGCTCCTGATGGCGGCTAGCCGAGGTTTGGGTCCCTTCGCGGGGATCTTCCGCATCATGACCAAGGGAGCGCTGTTCTTGGTATTTCAGCGCTGGCACCGTTGCGCGGAGTTCACCTGCGACCGGGCAGGCCTGATTTGCAGCGCCGATCTATCAGCATCCATTGAGGTCATGGGGCGGCTCGACACGGCGGGCGCGGAGAGTCTCCAGGGCTTCAATGCGGACGAGTACATTCGGCAGCTCGACGGCATCGAGGGTTCACCCATTCGCTTCCTCGAGCTGATCAAGACTCACCCCATCGGGCCTCGCAGGGTCAAGGCCATGCGGTACTTCGGTGAGAGCGAGGTGCTCTACCGCTGGAGGCCCGAGATGAAGCACGGGCAGACAGTGCGCAGCCACGAAGATGTCGACCGCGACTGCGCAGCCCTCTTGGTCTGATCCCTTGTGTAGCTGGATGGAGTGAACCCAATGTCTCGTACCGTTCGATTCGATCCTCTCGATATCCAGGCCGAGTTTCGCAAGGCGCTGGATGACTTCATCGATCCCTTCACCACCGATCGGGCCCGAAATTCGCTCGGCAAGGCCCACCTCCCGGGGCTTCGGGAGCGCATCGCCGAGGCTCGCGCGAGGCTGGACAAGGACTTCGTCCTGATGGTCCTCGGGGACTTCAAGCGCGGCAAGTCCACGCTGATTAATGCGCTCTTGGAGCAGGAGATCCTGTCCTCCGACGTCACGCCCGAGACGGTCAGTATCAACCAGGTCACCTGGGGTTCTTCGCTCGACGTCGAGGCTGTACTGACCAATGGAGGTAGGGTCAGCCTCGAGCATGGGGAGCTGTCCTCCGAGCGGCTGGTCAGGGTGATGCGCGAGCTTCCGGCTCCAGTGGATCACCTGCAGATCCGAGCCCCTGCCGCTTGGCTGCGGGGACTGCGGATCGTGGACACGCCAGGGCTCGGCGATCTCATGCAGCGCTTCGACGCCCAGGTCCGTAGCTTCCTACCGGTGGCGGACGCCGTCGTTTACGTGATCTCGGCTCTCTCGCCGTTGTCCGAGAGTGAGCGCGCCTTTCTCCAGGCTCACATCCGACCCCAGGGCTACCCCAAGCTGTTGTTCGTCGTGAACATGCTCGACACGCTCCCTTCGGAGGCCGATGCAGAGCGCCTGCTCGAGTCGGTGCGCACCAAGATCCACGCCGACTTCCCGGGAGCGATGGTGATGGGGCTCAGCGCGCTGGATGAGTTGTGCAGGGTCAGCGACCTACCGCGTCCCGAGCCAGAGCGGGGCGAGCAACTCGCTGTGCGCTTCGCAGAGCTGCGTGGCCACCTGCAGACCTCGGTGCTGCTCAACCGGGAACTGCTCCATGTCGCGCGTAGCCTCGGGCACGCCACGGCTGTGATGCGGGAGCAGGACGTCGCGCTGCGAAGGCTCGTCAACGCCCTGGCCTCCAGCCAGGAGGCCCTGGACGCAGCCATCATGGAGCGCGAGGACGAGCACTCGGCCCTGCACGAGCAGATTCGCGGCAAGAAGCAGGCGATCAAGAGGATGATCGAGGGGCTCGCCAACGAGTCGGTCCGGTGGATGGACGGGTTCCTGGATCGGCTGCGGGATCAGGGCGTGTCAAAGCTCAATACCATTCCCTACGGGGACGTCCAGCGGTACTTCCCGTTCTACTTCACGGAACGGGTGAGGGAGGCGCTTGTGCGCTGCTTCGATGCACACCAGCCCATGATCCTCGCCGAGCTGGAGAAGGCCGGAGACGATTTGGTGAGGGTGATGTCCGAGGGGCCGACCTCGCTGGACCGGAAGATCGCCGGAGCGAGCTTCGAGACCACCAAGTGGAGCTTCGTGGACAACTTCTACCTGCTCGGTCCCTTGGGGGGAGTGGCACGCTTCGTTTTCGTCGATGGGCTCGGCCGCCTGTTCGGGTCCACCGCGGCTTCGAAGTCTGAGCCCACGGGGCGGTCAGCGAGGTTCCTGCAACAGGTGGAGGCAGCCTTCCCCGAGATTCGTAGGACCGCCGCCGAGGAGATCAAGGGGCTCTATCGAGATCTCGCTCGCAAGATCGACCTCGAGCTGGACGGCTGGTATCGAGCCGAGGTCGATGCGACCTTGCAGGCGCTTCGGCAGGCCCGTGAGATTCATGCGGCCAAGCAAGTGGAGGGGTCCTCGGTCGAAGCCTTCCTGCAGGAGCTCCTAGGCCATGTCGAGCACCATGAGGAACTCTTGGGTCATCTGGGAGAGAAGCTCGAGCAGTCAAGTGTCGTGGAGACTGCGCTCTCATGATCGCTGGTGTGCGTCGGGATCTCGTTCTCGGTGGTGTCTTCGATCTGGCAGCTCATGAAGTTTGTTTGGCGGAGCAGGGCTGCGCCGAGACCCGGGAACGACTGGCAGTGGCTGCCGCCCACCAAACCAGCAGTCTGCTATGCGAGGCGGTGGATCGATCCGTTCATCGACTCGCGCTTCGCCGGTCGGACCTCCAGCCCACCATGGTGCCTATCACCCGCCGTCGGCTGGAGTCGAACCTGAGGAGTGAGCTTCTCACCGCGGCTGCCGAGCTGGCGGGAGGCCTCGACCGGCAGGTGAGGCTGGCGTTGTGCGCGGAACTGGAGCGATTCTTGGAGTTGGCGGTGACCCTCGATCAACTGGCGCAGGAGCTCGGCATGTCCAGCGGCGAGGCTCGCTCTCTCGTCTCGACGATCGTGCAGCAGTGGCATCATCATCAGCGGCTCCGTGACATGCGAAATCGCCAACCCGAGAATGAGGAAGAGCGCTTGCAGGCGTGCTTTCAGTTGGGGGTGTTGGGAGCTTGTCTGCCCACGGCCGAGCTTCTCGGTGCGTGCGATGACGTGCCTTGGTCCAGGATTGCGACGGCGGGCGACGTGGCAGCGAGTCTTCGCGCCTGGCTACGCGAGCGATCCGAGAAGCTCGCGGATGAGCGCGGCATACGGATCGAGGTTGCCGTCCGAGACTGGGTAGACGACAAGTATGTCGGTACGGTGGCGCTCACGCTCGATCACATCCACCGGCTGCTGTGCGAGGCATCCACCGACGCGCCGGTGAGGGTCGATGCTCCAAGCGGGGTGTCGTCATGACTCCCGGCCGATCTCCCTCCGTTCGTGGTGGCATCGTCTATCGTCGGTTGATGTACGACCTCGTCGACAACCTGAGGGACCTGCGCGACATCGCTGGGACCATGGGTGCGGAGGATCTCGGTCGTGAGATCGCGGCGGGTCTCGAGGGTC
>ERZ890953.1684-NODE-1684-length-10677-cov-7.794860_pt1 | contig 10677 bp, 7 predicted proteins | sample MGYA00521264_ERZ890953 | MGnify/ENA primary metagenome ERZ890953 (study PRJEB32303, sample SAMEA104408629) | aquatic metagenome | biome: Brackish water; feature: Chemocline; material: water | place: Baltic Sea | collected 2014-10-26T21:54:00 | depth 200 m ... | reverse complement strand
CCCGCGACCCGGACCCGGTACCCGCGAACACCACGCCGGGCGTTGCCCCCTTCAGGTTCGCCCAGACATGGCCCTTCGCGCTGCTGCTGGTGCCCATGTTGGCGTTCGCCCAGCCCTCGCCGGCGCCGACGGGGCTCGCCGATGCCCGTCGGGTCGAGCGCTATGCGGGCGATGTGGCCCTGGCCGCGCAGGCCCTGGGCGCCACCGCCGCCACCGTGAGCTCCGCAGGTCGGCTGCACTCCCTGCAGCGCCTGCAGGACCGGCTGGCGGATCTGGACCGCAGCATCCTGGACCTCGAGCGGGCGGTGGTGGAGCTCGAGGGGGCGGTGGAGCCGGCGGAGTAGGGCAGGCCCTACAACTCCACGCTGTCCAGCCCGTCGGTCCAGGTGCTCCAGGTGCCCGCTTCGTCGCGGATGCGGACGCGCACCCAGCCGGTGGCTCCCAAGGCGGGCAGGGCATAGCGGGTGTCGGTGCCCTCGATCACCCCCGAGTCGTGCACGCTCGTGGGTTCGTGGGGCCAGCCCGATAGCGCCACTTGCACCTGGTAGGCGGCCTGGGCATGCAGCTCGTCGCTGTCTCCGTCGCAGCCGGGCCAGGACACTTCGGTGCCTGAGAAGCTCAGCGCGCCAGCGCCAAGCAGAGGGTTGCCCTCGCCCCAGGCGCCCACCACGCACAGGGTGTCTCCGGCGTCGTCGTCTCCGTCGAGGTCCACGTCGAGCTCCCGCGCCCAGTCGATGGGCAGCACTGCGGTGCGGTTGCGCTCGGTCACGTACCCATCGGGAGGGCTCGGGATCAGGTCGTCATAGTTGCTGATCAGCTCGAAGTCCGAGTCGGTGGAGAGCCCGGAGGCTGCGCTGTTGCCCAGCAGGTTGTTGTACGCGATGTAGTTGTTGCCGCCGCTGATGATTCCCTCGGATCCGTTGTCCACCACCAGGTTGGCCCAGGTCCACTGGTACGACGAGTTGGTGCCGCTGAGGTCGATCCCGCGCCCGGGACCGTCGATCACGGTGTTGCCGATCCACATGTCGTGCTTGGCGTAGGCGTCTACCCCAAGCCCTCCTGCGCCCCCTGATGCTTCGACTCGGTTGTTCATCACCAGGCTGCGGAGGTTCCAGTTGAAGTGGACCGCGTTCCAGGACTGCCCCGAGAAGCGGTTGTGGAAGATGGTGTGCTCTTCGAAGCTCTGGTTGCCGTTCATGTAGACGCCGTACACGCAGCCCAGGACCTCGTTATGGCGCACCACGTGGTAGTGATCGCCCCGCCCGAAGAAGATCGCCTCTTCCTCGTCGTCGCAGTCCACCACGTTGTACTCGATGACCAGGCGGTGGCAGTACCCCGAGGAGTGGTTCGAGGTCTGCAGGCTGTCGATGGTCAGCCCGGCGAAGTGGGAGTCGGTGACGTTGTCCAGGTAGATCATCCCGTCGATGACCGCGGAGCCGTCAGCGGGGCCGAGCAGCTCGACACCCGAGCGGCTCCCCATGGTGGCCGAGTTGTAGGTGCCCGGGCCGACGCAGACGATGGTGTCGCCCATGATAGAGCCGTCGAGGCCTTCCTGCAGGGTGGTCCAGGGATGCTCCAGGCTGCCATCGGCGGTGCTGGGATCTCCATCGGCCCAGACGTACACCACGGGCCTGGTGGTGTCCCAGGGGCGCACGCCGGGGTGGGTATCGGCGCAGTCGCCACTGCAGCTGTCCAGGCCGTCTCCGTCGGTGTCGCCGGGGTGCAGGTCGGGTCGGCCGTCGTGGCAATCGCCGCTGCACAGGGCCCAGCCGTCGCCGTCGGCGTCCAGCTCTTCGGCGGGGATCACACCGTCGCAGTCGGTGTCCACCAGATCACAGGCTTCATCCGCCCCCGGGTGCACCGCGGCGTTGTCGTCATCGCAGTCGTCACCGCCGCAGTCCACCCGGTCGTGGCCGTCGGCGTCAGCGTCGGCGTCCTGGCAGCTGGTGTCGCTGTCGCTTGGGGCCTGGGTGTCGTCGGGTGGGAGGTCGGGGTCGATGTCCTTGAACTCACCTGTGTCCTCGTCGCGCCCGAACAGCTTGTCCCAGATGTTGTAGTCCATGCAGCCTGCGAGCAGCGGAAATATGGCGATCAGGGTGGCTTTGCGCATCTGTCCTCCTCGAGGTGGGTCGTAACCGACCTCGTCGGAGGAGAGAAGCCGGGGTGCTGCATCGGATTCGGCCCGGATCGGTGGCCAGTCCGGCGCGACGCCCTCGCACATCACGTGCCCTGGGGTGTGTCTCGCTGGCTACTTCCCCAGCCCCCGCGCCAGGTCGGTGACCTCGATGCCGGTGCGGCCGGCGTCGTGTAGCAGGCGGATGACCAGGTCGTAGACCGCCTCGATGCAGTGGTCCATGTTGTTGTACCAGAAGGTGCCGGTGCGGCCGGCCATGCGCAGGTTCTCGAAGCGGGCGAAGGCCTGCTGGGCCTTCTCGAGGTCTTCGGGGTACTGGCGGTGGTAGATGGGGTAGGCGTCGGGTACCCGCTCGAGGCGCACGTCGTGGACGACCTTGCGGTCGGGGATCAGGTCGGTGCGGATCAGGTCGTCCACGATCCAGTCCGTGAGGCGCTCGCCGTGCTGCCAGCGCTCGTCGCCCTCCTGGCAGGTGAGCTCCACGCACAGGCCGGTGGTGCCCGCGGGGCAGGTGTTCGGGTCGAAGAAGCGGGGGATGCTGACCCGCAGGAAGCTGATCTCCCGCTCGCCGTAGTAGCACCACTGGAAGGGGTGCTGGACGTCGTGCTCGACCATGACGTTGTAGAGCAGCAAGGTGCGGTAGTCGAGGTTGAAGGGCTCGAGCCCCAGGCCCCGGGCGGCCTGGTTGATGGGGCCTGTCCAGATGACCAGGCCGGGCTCGATGCGCTCGTCGCCCACCCAGACCGCGCTGACCTTGTCTCCCTGGGCTTCCATCCTGGCCTCGACGCCCTGCACGATGCGCCCACCCTTCTCGCGTAGGCGTGCGGCCACCAGATCCCACATCGTGTACATGCCACCCGCTGGGTAGATGAAGTCGATGGCGGACTGCTTCTTGAGCTGCATCAGGGTGGACTTGGCCAGCTGCGAGATGTTCTGCATCTGCAGCTTGTCGTCGATGATGGCGCGGTTGATGCCGGCCTTGGCCCAGTCGGGGTGGGTCTCGCGGGGGGAGCGACCCAGGAAGTCTTCGGTGTAGTCGCGGAAGAAGTGGCCGTACAGCGTGGGGCCGTACTGGCGCAGGACGTAGTTCTCGAAGCTGTCGTCGTCGTAGTCCCGCAGGCCGTTGATCAGCAGATCGTAGCCGCTCTTGAGCGCCATGGCGGGCGGGAGCTGGGGCAGCTGCTGCGGCTTGAGGGGCCACAGGTAGTACTTGCCGCCGAAGTAGACCTCGCTGCGCCGGGGGAAGAACACCTGCTGGTCGCCCAGGACCCGCTCGATGTAGGCGCTCACGTCCGGGTTGGCGCTGTGGAAGCGGTGGGGCCCGATGTCGAAGACGAAGCCGTCGTAGCTGGTGGAGCGGGCCAGGCCGCCCAAGGTGTCCAGCTTCTCGACCACCACGACCTCGGCGCCGGCCTCGGCCAGCAGGTGGGCGGTGATCAGGCCGGTGACCCCAGCGCCCACGATGACCACGGGGCCATCGTGGATGGTGGTGCGGGTGCGCTCTGCCATGGGTGCCTCGGTTCAGCTGAGGAAGCCACCACTAACTCGCCACGACGCACCGCCACCTCGTGCCGCAGCAGCAGCAGACCGCTTCCTGGTGGCATGTCTCACCATCGTGGACGCAGGACACCGTGCGGAGGCTAGCGTCCACCGGATACGCTGCGTGGGTCCGCGCTCCCTGAGGTCCTTCGTTGAACTCTCGCCTCGCCAGCCTCGCTCTTCGTCCCCTGCAGGATGGCCCGCGCATCGCCCTGGTCTCACTGTACGATGTGGAGAACAACGCGGTGCGGCTGCTGGCGGCCCTGCTGCGCCGCGCGGGCTACCACGCGGTCGAGATCTACTTCAAGGACTGGATCTCCAACCACATGGCGCCCCCAAGCCCCGACGAGCTTCGCAGCCTGGTGCGGGTCCTGCGCCGCGAGCGGGTTCAGCTGGTGGCCATGTCGGTGCGGGCCTCGCCCTACTTCAACATCGCCCGCACCTTGACCGAGCGTGTGTGGAGCGATCTGGGGCTGCCGGTGATCTGGGGTGGAAACCACCCCACGCTGGTGCCCGAAGACTGCATCGAGTTTGCGGATCTGCTGCTTCGGGGCGAAGGCGAAGAGGCCCTGGTCGAGCTGGCCCAGGCCCTGAGATCTGGGCAGCCCTTGAGCGGGATCCAGAACCTGTGGATCCGGGACGACGGTGGCGAGCACGTGCGCAACGATCTGCGCCCACTGCTGTGCGACCTGGATCAGCTCCCCTTCCGCGACTACCACAGCCACGACCAGAAGTACGCTGTCATGGGCCGCTCCTACACGCAGGGCGACCCCATGCACGGCGACCCGGTCTTCCAGATGATGGCCAGCCGGGGCTGCATCTACAAGTGCTCCTACTGCTACAACTCCACCTACAAGAAGGAGATCTACTCGGGCCAGAAGTGGTATCGCCACCGCTCGGTAGATTCTGCATTGGCGGAGATCAAGGCGGCCCGTGAGCACTGGGACTTCAAGCGGGTGCGCTTCGACGACGAGGTCTTCATCTTCCGCAAGGCCTGGTTCCAGGAGTTCTGCGAGCGCTGGCCCGTCGAGGTGGGGCTGCCGTTCGAGATCTTCATGGAGCCCAAGCTGGTCAACGAGGAGCGCATCGCCGCGCTGGCCGCGGCGGGGCTCACCGGCGTGTACATGGGAGTCCAGGCCTCGGCCAGGGTCAACGCGGATCTGTACGACCGCTTCGCCGACGACGACAACATCGTAGAGAAGGCGCGGATCTTCGAGCGCCACGGCGTCTACCCGCACTACCAGTTGATCTTCGATGACCCCGAGTCCACCGAGCACGACTTCCGGGCCATGTTCGACATGGTCGCCGCCTTCCCCCACCCCTTCGATCTCTACCTGTTCTCCATCACCTACTTCCCGGGCCATGAGATCTCGAAGAAGCTGCTGGCCGACGGTCGCATCACCCCGTACGAGGTCGAGGGGCCCCACAACGCGCGCACCTTCTACCAGCACCGGGTGAACCTCGAGTACCCGCGGCCGGTCGAGGAGACCTTCTGGATCAGCCTGATCCAGCTGCTGTCCAAGTCCTTCGTGCCTCCCGCGGCGGTCAAGGCCCTGACGCGCTCGCGCTTCCTGGCGCGCCACCCATGGCCGCTGATCCAGCTGGCCCACGGAGCCAACTACGTCAAGCTGGGCTCCACGGCGGTGGGCATGGCCGCGCGGGGCGAGATGACCTCCACCCTGTTGCGGCGGTGGCTGAACTTCAACCGGGTGATCACCAGCTGACCGCCGCCGGCCTGCGCTACCAGCTCTGCAGGGGGTCCAGGACGAACAGGGCGCCGGGCCGGTGGATGCCCGGTACGGTGGCGGGGTCGGAGCCAGGGGCGCCGAGCAGCAGCTCATCGAAGCCGTCGGTGTCCAGGTCGCTGGCCAGGACCGCGGCGTAGCCGAGCCACGAGGTGCCTGGGCCGACGATCCGGGAGCCCGCGTCGGCGACGCTCACGGTGCCGCCCAGGTCGGTGCGACCCCAGAAGATCGAGACGTGGCCGCCCCCGGTGCTGGTCTCGCCCGCTGGGGACGCCACCACGAGATCGGGCCTGCCGTCGCCGTTGAAGTCGCCGCCCAGCTCGATCCCCAGCCTGCTGAGCAGGGTGCTGTCCGTGGCCCCATCGACTCGCAGCAGGGTGGTGATCCCCACGTTGGTGTCGGCCTCGGCGACCCACTTGCCGCCGTCGATCACCACCACCACGGGCTCGCCTGCCGCGCTGTGAGCCAGCATCGCCAGATCGTCGTGGCCGTCGCCGTCGAGGTCGCCGCCTGCGGACAGGGTGGAGCCCAGCTCCAGGCTGTTGGCGCTGCCGATGATCTGCAGGTCGAGCTCGTCGATGGCCAGGTCGCCGGTGGGGCTGCCGCCCCCGAGCATGGCCGCGACCCGGCCGTGGCCCGTGGCGGTGCGCGGCGCGGACACCACGAGGTCCGCCAGCCCGTCGCCGTTCAGGTAGGCCATCACGGGCTGGGCCAGGCCTACGTGTTCGTTGTCGTCGTTGCCCCGGATGGAGAGGTCGTGGTCGCCCAGGGAGAGCACTGTCCCGGGACTCACGGCCAGGGCCGGGGCCATGAAGACGGCGATGACCCCGGGCTCGGTGACGCCGTCGGCGCCAGCGTAGGGCGCGGTGAGGGCCAGGTCGCCGCCGCCGGACTGGTCGAAGTCCCCGAGGCTCGCCACGTCGCCCAGGCCGTCGCCGGCGGTCTCGGCCATGAAGGTCACCGTGGCCCCGTCGGTGTCCATGCGCCGGATGGACGAGCCCCCTTCGGTGGTCGTGATGCTGGCCCAGTCCCAGTCTTCGGACGTGAACACGAAGGCCATGCCCAGCCGTGATCCGAAGTCCGACCAGGCGGTGGCGCCCACGGCGATCTCGGGGGTGGAGTCGGCGTCCAGGCTGGGAAGCCAGGCCAGGGAGGACCCGAAGAAGACATCGGGGTCGGTGGGCTCGAGGCGCAGCACGGTGCGCTCGGCCACGTCCAGCAGCTCGAGGTCCCGCGCGGAGCCGCCGGGCACCAGATAGACCGCGGAGTCGGCGGTGACGGCGGAGGTGAGCAGGCCGTTGAGGGGCGCGCTGATCAGCAGGTCGGGGTAGCCGTCGTGGACCAGCTGGCTGGGGTCAAGGGAGGACCCGCCCAGGTTGCCCATGCCCACCGCGTCCAGAGGGCGGGGGCAGACCGCCGTGCCCAGGCCGTCGAAGGTGCTGGGTTCACCCCCGAGGCCCTGGTGGAACTCGTCCACTGCGGTGGGGCCGCCTCCCCAGGGCACCTCGTCGATCAGCTGGTCGCAGTCCTGGTCGATCCCGTCCATCAGCTCGTAGGCGTCGGGGTGTACGAAGTCGTCGCTGTCGTCGCAGTCGTCCCCGCCGTGGCCTTCGTGATCGTAGCCGTCGCCGTCCTGGTCGTAGTCGTTGCTGCCGTTGCAGTCCTGGTCCACGCCGTCGTACCAGATCTCCACGGCGCCAGGGTTGATGTCCGGGTCGCCGTCGTGGCAGTCGTCCCCTCCGAACTCGTGGTTGTCGTAGCCGTCGCCGTCCTTGTCGTAGTCGCTGCCGCCGCTGCAGTCCTGGTCCTCGCCGTCGTACCACTGCTCCACGGCCTCGGGGTGGACCTCCTTGTCCAGGTCATCGCAGTCGCGGCCCCCGTGCTGGTCCGAGGGGTAGCCGTCGTGGTCCTGGTCGTAGTCGTCGTCGCCGGCGCAGTCGCCGTCCACGCCGTCGTACCAGATCTCGTCTGCGCCGGGGTGGATGGCCCCCTCGCTGTCGTCGCAGTCGTCGGGGATGGGGTAGCCATCGCCGTCTTGATCCCGTCCGGGGGGGCGGGTCAGGCAGGCGCAGAGCAACAAGCTGGGGGCGAACAGGGCTAACGAACGCACGGCGGCCTCACGGTGGGACGCCGGGAGTCTACCCCGCTGAGCGTGGGCGTAGGAAGCGACTGTTGGGAAGCTCGGTGAGCAGCACCTTGAGGTGGTCCTTGCCCACCGGCCAGGACAGGCACTTGGACTCGCCGCCCGCGCGGGGAAGCTCCTGGGTGGGCAGCTCGGCGATGGGCCAGCCGCGGGCCATGGCTCGCAGGGAGGTCTGGTACTCGATGGGGAAGCGCTTGACGCTGGTGTCGAGCTCGAGCAGGTCGGCCTTGTGGAAAGCTCGGAAGCCGTTGATGGTGTCGTAGACCCAGGGGCCCTGGTTGAACAGCTTGTTGGCCAGCCAGGTCAGCGCCTGGTTGACCCGGGCGCGGGCCCGGAGCAGCTCGTCGTCCTCTTCGTTGCGGGCGCCGGGCCCGAAGCGGGCCGCGATGGCCAGGCGGGCACCCCCGAGCAGCAGGTCGTCCAGGGGCTCGATGTCGGCTGGATCTTCGTTGCCATCGGGGCTGTAGAAGATCAGCCGCGAGCCGGCGGCCACGTCGGCGGCCACACGGAAGGCGACGCCGCGCCCCGCGATGGGCTGGTCGTAGATGGGGATGCCGCGCTCGTGGAGGAACTCGCGGCTGCCGTCGGTGCTGCCGCCGTCGATGCAGATGGTCTCGACGAAGCGGTCGACGGGGATCTGGTCCCAGAGCTGGCGCAGGCCGTCGATCTCGTCGTAGACCAGGAGCACGAGGGTGGCGTCACGGAGGGTGGGGTCGCTCATGGCAGCAAGTCCTGGTCGTGGAGGAACCGGACGACGTGATCCGCGATCAGCGCATGGCCTGCGGCGTTGGCGTGGCCGGGGTCCTGTGGGAAGTAGAGGGTCTCGGCGGTGCTGGCCCGCTCCATCTCGGCCTGGATGTCCAGGTGGCGCAGCCCGAGCTCATCGGCGGCGATGCGTACCAGGCGGCGGTGCTCGGCGGTGTAGCCCGAGCGCTCGAGGGGGAAGTCGAACAGCGCCAGCTCGGCGCCCTCGCTGGCGGTCAGGGCGCGGAAGGCGCGGATGTTGTCGACGTAGTCTTCGCGGCTGACGCGGTACACGCCATCGTCGCCGCCGTCTGCCCGTTCCTTGGCTTGGATGCGCCAGGTGTCGATCAGGGTGCGCAGCCCCAGGTACATGCGGCTGCGGTACAGCACGCTCTGCTTGAGCAGGCGGGCGTCTTGCTGCAGCAGGGCCTGAGAGGCGTCGGAGTAGGCGGCCTTGCGGGCGTCTTGGACCACGTAGCCGAAGAACACCAGATCGGGGTGGTAGGCGGAGGCCACGGTCTTGTACAGCCAGGTGCCCTGGAACGAGGTGTGCCCCGGTTGGCCTGCGTTGATGATCTCTACGTCGCTGCGGCCCTCGGCGCGCAGGGCCCGCTCGACCATGGCCGGGTAGGTCTGGTCGTCCTCGACGCCCCAGCCGAAGGTGGTGGAGCAGCCCAGGAACATGATCCGGAAGGGGTCGGCTGGGCTGGGGTCGAGGGCGTGCAGTGGGGCGCGCAGGCCCTGGGCGTCGGTGCTGACCATGAAGCTCCCACCGGTCTCGCGGTGGGGAAAAGACTGCTTGGTCAAGCTGGGATCGGTGATCCAGAAGGGCTGGTTGTGCTCGTAGGGCAGATCGAGCTGCGCCTGGGGCCAGCCCAGCGCCCGCGCGCCGATCTCACCGCCCGCCCCCAGGACGACCAGGGGGATCAGGCTGAAGGCGAGCTTGCGGGACAGCTTCACGTCAACACCCGGGATGGGGCCGACAGGGAGCGTATAGGGGACAGGGCGGGGAGGCTACCGGGAGCTCGTGGACTAGTAGTCGTCCGCTGGCGACACGGTGATGGCGGTGTGGTCGGTGATGGTGCCGGAGCTGTGCCACTCGTTGTCCCACGCCGTGGTGTCGTTGATGGTGAAGCTGAACACGCCGTGCTCGGGGGCCTCGAAGACCTTCTCGAGGCCGATGGGGAAGACGGTCTCGATGCCGCCGTCGGTGACGAAGCGGCCGATGAGCATGCCGACGTAGCAGCCCTCGAAGTTGCAGGGCAGGGAGGGGTCGGTGGAGGCCTGCATCAGGTCGCCCTCGGCGTTGATCCACTCGCCGCCTTGCTGCACGCGGTACTGGTCGCTGGCGCTGGCCTGGATGATGGCGCGGTTGCCCTTGCACATGGGGATGCGCTCCTGCCAGCCCTGACCGAGGTCGAGGTACTGGATGAGCTGGTAGTCCAGGGGCGTGTTGCACTCGCCGGCGGTGAGCGTGCGGGGCAGGGAGGACAGCCAGGAGGACCAGGCGCCGGTGTCGCCGCCGCTGGCCATGACCGGCTGGCACAGCTCGGCGTTCTTGGTGGCGACCGTCTCGATGGCCTCGGGGCGCCCCAGCAGCACCGTGTCGAGGTCGTCGACCATGCGGGCGTCGAAGCTGACGATCTCGTCCCTCTGGCCCAGCCACTGCTTCTTGATCTGCTCGAGGGCCACCTGCCGAGCCACGCGGCGCTCGGTGGTGTTCAGCGCCTCGAAGTCAGGGGGGTAGTAGCACTCGCCGCGCCAGCCCGGATCCTTCTTGGTGGCCTCGACCTTGTGCCAGCCCACGGGGGGAGGGGCTTCCTCCTTCTTCTTCTTGCCTTCGGCGACGCCGACGACGAGGATCGAGAGAGCGAGCAGGCTCAGGGTGCGAGACATGGGGTTCCTCCAGGAGACAGGGGCGGTGTGCCCGACGGGGGACTGTCCTAGCCGAAAACCATAGGCATTGCATCCTGTTCCGGGTTGTCGCTCCGATCCAACAGCGAGCGCGCCCACCTGGGGCGCGCTGGGTCAGCAGGCCCGAGAGCGTTGGCTCAGGGGCAGCCGGGTGCCGGCTCGTTCCTGCGAACGAGCTGGATCAGATCATCATGTAGGCGATGACCAGGCCGAAGAGCACCAGGGACTCGGGGAAGGCCAGGGCCAGGAGCATGGCGATCTGGATGCGGCCGCCCGCCTGGGGGTTGCGGGCCATGCCTTCCATGGCGGAGCGGGCCAGCAGGCCCTGTCCGAGGCCGGCGCCCAGGATGGCCAGGCCCATGATCAGACCGGAGCCCAGGCCGACGGTGCCCGCTGAAACCAGCATGTAGGCGATGACCAGGCCGAAGAGCACCAGGGACTCGGGGAAGGCCAGGGCC
>ERZ890953.1679-NODE-1679-length-10693-cov-4.734067_pt1 | contig 10693 bp, 4 predicted proteins | sample MGYA00521264_ERZ890953 | MGnify/ENA primary metagenome ERZ890953 (study PRJEB32303, sample SAMEA104408629) | aquatic metagenome | biome: Brackish water; feature: Chemocline; material: water | place: Baltic Sea | collected 2014-10-26T21:54:00 | depth 200 m ... | reverse complement strand
CCACTACGCCCGCCACTTCCCCCCTCCCCGAAACTCGCAGGGTAAGGCTCGCCAGGGCGACAATGCCCAGCAATCCGAAACCGGCATTGGTGACGAAGAGCAAAGAGTAGCCACCCTCAAACAACATCAGAAGGGGCCGGACGATGAGTGACCAGCCGGCATATCCCAGCCGTCCGAAATCATAACTGCCAGGAACGAATACGCGCTCGTATTCGACGAAGTTGATGGGGCCTTCAACTGCCATCAAGCGCGTCGCTACGTACACGACAATGGCTACGCCAAGCAACAACCCGCCACCTCGCCCCATTCCTCGCAAACGCCCCAGCACATAGTGACCCCATACCAGAATCCACGGCCATATCAACACACCCATAATGCCCAGAATCGCATAGGCAATAGGTAGGAAGAAGGGGACGCTCGGAGCCTCCTGGGCACGGCTGGGGCGCCGAATGGAGGAACCAAAGCGCTCGCCCCAGGCCTCGCTCACAACGAGCTCACTGGGACAACGGAACGCTTCCCCGGACACCAGCGCTTCACATCGCCGACGCTCCAGGCGGTCTTCCAGGCGCTGGCAGAGCTCCGGTCGGGTCTGCGCAATGGCGGAGAAGAGATGGGCATACGCACTAGTGGGAGTGCCTTCCACAAACTCCAGGCAAGCCGCATACATCAGCGGGTCCTCCACCGGACACCGGTCAGCCTGGCGCAATCCCAGAGCCTCGCAAAGTGCCGCGTATGGACTTCCCAATGTCTGGCACCCACTCACGTCTCCGCTGCGCAGAGCAATGGCACTACGCACAGCAACGTAGCACTCAGCGCGCTCATCCTCCGACGGTAACCCTGTGCACCCTTCAAGCCCGACTGCCTGGCCCACACACTGACTCTCAGGGTGCCAGGCGAAGAAAGTGGGCACCTCCCCGTCTAGCGCCACGGCGCCGTCTACCGCCACGGCGTGCGGGGGATTCGGCGGAGCGGGGAAGCAACCAGCCATTTCACCACAGGTCCTGTCCAACTGGCATGTTTCGTGCGCCAATGCTGCTTCCCAAATCCCACCACAACTGGAAGTGCAGGACGCCATCAGGCGAGCCTCATCAGCCTCCACTCGTATCGCCGAATCTCCTCCTCGCTCGACACCCTCTGCCAGACAGGTCAAGGCTCTCTGGCAAAGCTCAGTGCAGGTCACCACTCGCTCTCCATCGCCACACCCCATGGCTAGGAATAGAGGAAATGAGAGTAGGATGGCTCGGCGCAACATGGAGCCAGTCTAGCGCATCCGGGCGGCTGCTAGAAACTTCTTCTTGCATCGACATCGGAAAGACTGGATCATGGTATGGATTGCGGTGGACAATATCATGGAGGTCCCATGCAACGAAGATTCTTCACCACTCTGCTCGCACTGTTGACTCTGGCAGTTGCCTGCAAAAGGACTGACCCTCTACCCGAAGCCACGAAAGCCGCACCGGAAGCAGAGGCTCCTGAAAAGCCCGCCGTAGAACCAAAGTCCCCGGAGGACAGGGCAGCTCAACAGCACGCCCAGCCCCAGGACCTCGGGATGGATGCGCCAGATGAGAGGGCCTCGAAAAGGCTTCCGCCTCCAACCATATCTGCTGATGAACTGCTGGGAGATGACCCTGCGTGTGCGGCCAAGATGGAGCGGGATGAGAAGACTTTCCGCAAGGAGAAGATGCCCCGCCTCATTGAAGAAGAACAGGCCGTGGAAGTATTCATGGAGTGGCTGGATTCTACTGCAGAAATATTGGAATCAGCCGAATCCGCCAGACTTCTGAACATGATGAGCGAAGGTCGGAAGGAATTGCAGGCGTGTCGCAAGAATATCGACTCCCGGATTCACGAATTGCTGACCATGGTGAACCTTCCCGGCGACGCAGACTCAAAGAGGATGCCCTTTCACTACTGCCTCGGAAGCTTGAAGGAAGATGGATTGTGGTGCCCGACGTTATTGCTGCGACTGGGCCAGTGGGATCTCCTCGATGCCCTCTGGACGGACAGCACCCTCGTCAGCCGCCACTGTAATGGCGCAGCAGCCAGCGAGTCCGCAGACGGACCCAATTCCCTCGCTAGCTCCCTCGCAGGATTTGCGCAATGCAGAGTCTTGCTGGAAAGCGAAGATTGCACTCCCACGGCCCTAGCCGCGGCAACCACCGCGGCACAAGCCCTCAATGCCAACTACTGCCTCGCAGTCCAGGCTTCCCTCAAGGGCGAGTCTTGCGGCGAGGCTTTCCCGGAAGGCTCGGAAGCTTGCGCACTTCTCGACCTGGTCAAGAGCGGCGAAAGCCTGACTGGATGCAAAGACATCGCAACCAAGTTGAAGATCGTCATCCCCGACGCCTTCTGTCGCACGCCGAAGGATTTCGCCGACGTCGACTGCAATACCCTGCTGGCTTCAATTCCGCCGAGCTTCAACGATCTCGACACCAATTCGTGTGAAATGGCGCGGCTGGCCCGATCCCACGCCGAGGATTGTGGCAACCTCCCCGCAACGGGGGCGCATTGTGACCTTTACATGGGCTACAGGACGTCTCTCAGCAGCCATAGCGAGGACCATCGCATGGAGATGCGGGGTAAGTTCTTCTTCGTTAGCCGTGCGTGGGCAAGGAACCTCCTCCAGGAGCCCGGAATGCGCCTTGCTTCTCTGGTGGTCGCACCAGGGCAAATGGGATCGCCGCCAGGCGACCAGGGGTTTGAGTTTAAGGGATATAAACCTCCTCCCGCCGACGGAACTCACGCTCCCGCCGACGGAACTCACGCTCCCGCCGACGGAACTCACCCAAGACCACCTCCCACGGGGAACGATGCCGGGCCACGCGGAATGGTCCGGACTCTGATCCCAGATCTGTGGGCGGAGGCAAACAGCCCTGACCATATCCGCCCAATGGCCCGCATTGACAGGCCATCACAAGGCCAGAACCCGCCGGCTGGCGGACAGCCGCAAGGCCCGGGAGGACAGCTGCAAGGCCCTGGAGGACAGCTGCAAGGCCCTGGAGGACAGCCGCAAGGACCCGGGCAGCCGCAAGGCCCCGGACAGCCGCAAGGCCCCGGGCAGCCGCAAGGCCCCGGGCAGCCGCAAGGCCCCGGGCATCAGCAAGGCCCCGGACAGCCGCAAGGCCCCGGGCAGCCGCAAAGCCCCGGAGGGCAGATACTACCGCCTCGCGCGGAAAACGGTAGCCCCACGGGCAAGCTGCCTGAACAGGGCAAGCCAATGGCCGCAGCCGAGGGCGAATTGCCGCCGGGATGGGCCGCAATTTTTCCCATGTCGCCACCATTTGAAGACGGCAAGCCAACTCAGGGGCCACAGGGCAAGCCCGGGGATAAGCCAGCGCCCGATGGCTCCCACCCAACGAGCCTGCTGGTAACGGGAGACTATGTCGACCGATTGACAGTAACAGGCGGTCCGATTCAGCAGGCCATGACTGATTTCGCCCTTGAGTATGCCCAGCTCCCTGGGGAGTTTGCGCACCGCGCCCCCCCGCCCTGCGCTCCATATCAACTTGAGAAGATGATGTTCACGGCCACCGACGGCGGGATCATGGCAGAGGTGCGCGGCGTGAACTTCGGCCTGAGTGATCTGCAATGTGAATTCCACTTCAAGTTGGAAGGTAGCGAAGGAAGGGCGGAGAAGGTACGCACATCGCTCCTCCCCTACGGCGCAGCCGAGATGATCTCCGCCCGGTTCGAACCGCAAAGTGACCCTCAACTAACCGTACATGAGGCGTGCATTCCGGTGCCGGGGGAACTACCGAAGAAAGAGGCGGCCCCAGCGGTCGCTCCGGCCGGAGAAAAGACCAATCCTGGGTCCAAGGCCATCGACGCAGCCCAGTAGGTTTCAGATCAGTGAATCAAACCATTGAGTTCATAACCCGTCACTGAATACTGCTCGCCGTTATCCACATCGATGAAAGTGAGTCGACCGTTCACGTGATCCTGAGCCACCGCAACTTTGCGCGAGGTCGGCACATAGACCATTGACGTTGGCGTTGAAGCGATGGTGAGCGGGTCGACGATGTAAGTACTGAGGTCAACCTGCTGGACCGAGTGCTGTATCTGGGCCGGGTCAGGTGTCAACACATAGGCCTTCTCATCCTTACCCTTGCCATCGACAACGAAAAGATGCGAAGTCCAATGGTGGTCAGTCTGGATGAGCTTGCGGTACCCGGACTCCAAATCGAAGAGCGTGAAACCCTGCGATGCAGCGATTGTCTTCTCCAGCCCGCTGGCATCCGTCTCGTAGCTTTCGGCCTCATGAAACACGACGGCAGTTCCTCCCGCATCTGAAACCGCCACCGCCAACACGCTCTTTTGCACCGAGTATGATTTCCACGGATACCCGGCTTTGTTGAGTTCCAGCAACGCGATGGCCTTGGTGCCACCAATCGTTGTGTAGAGCACCGCTCGACTTCCGTCCGGAGTCACCAAAGCAGCCCCGGCCAGGGAACCGCTGACGTCTATCTCCACCACCGCCGCCGCTTCTTCTGCCAGAACTCCGTCCAGGTCAACAACATATGCCAGCCCTTGCTCGCGCAGCATCGCCAGGAACCGATTGCTTCCGGGAACCAGGTCAACATCCGTGGGCAGACCAGCAACCTCAACGGTGGTCATCCCACCGCTCTTCAGGTCAACCACCGTCAGGCGTGGAAGAGCCAGGTTGCGAACCACCGCATAGTCACCAGAGGAGGTAATCAAGACCTCCCGCATTGACGGATCTTCCAGCGGGTCCTCGGCGACATTGACAATCGGTGTAATATCACCATCCTCCACTCCCTCGAGATCCAGCAGCGACACGCCATCGTCTGTTACCAGGTAGGCAATTGCCAGGCTCTCATGGAAATACACGCCGGTGATGTGGAAACCGGTTGATACCTGCAGCACCTCCTCCTTCTCGGCCTGCACGTTGACCACAGCAACGGTCTGGAAATCGCCCACGGGATCATTTGGCTCTGCGGCCTCTTCGCTGTAGTAGACAATGGCGAATCGCCCGTCTGGCGCGACGGCAATGGTGTTGGCGTATGGCAGGATGTCCAAAGTCTTCACTGAATCCTTCGCCTCGGTAGAGCGAACAATGGAAAGATCGTGCGTTCCACTGTTGATCACCAGGGCAACATCCTGATCAGCTAGAGTCGCCACCGTTGTGGGCTGGCCCCCAACCGGAATCAGGCGGATCTCCAGGCTCTCATCCGCGGTGATCCGGACCAGGGAATCACGCTCAGTTGCAGCGATGAAGACGTAGTGCTCACTGGCTTGCGGAGCCTTGAGGTCGAAGTTGATCTCCAACTCCGGGTCTGGAGGAGGGCCGTAGTCCGTAGAGGCTGTCACATCCTCTGCCGCCGAGCCCGGCTCTTGTGGCCATTCGCCGTCATCGCCGCCGTAGCCGCCGTAGCCATAGCTATTGTCGCTGCTACTCTTGCTAGACCCCATGGACGCCGTATCCCCGCAGGAGGCAACGAGCATGAACACTGGTAACAGAACCGCTAGATGATTAGTTCTTCTCATCTTCATACCTCCTAGAAGTAGACGCGCAGTTCGAAGGACATGAAGAGGCCGCTGCGGTCCAGCTCTCCAAGATCGAGTTGGCCCGCCGGGAGCGGGGGGTCCTTTGACAAGTCCCCGTCCAGACCGTGCTGCAAACCGTCCAGTTCGAAGGGCTGAGTCAACGCATAGCCAATTTCATAGGCGACACCCAGGGTGAAATCCTTGAAGAAGCCGGAACGATCAACGCCAAATACACGGCGTGGCAGCAAGACTTCGCAGCCCGCAGCCAACCGGCCTCCCAGCTCCCCGTCACCCCAACCGTCTTCATCTCCGCTGACGTGGCTATCCCACAAATCGATCTTCGTACTCAGGAACGCATAGGTTGCGGCAATCGACGCATAGGGGCGCACGAAGTCCAGGAAAGTATAACCGTACCTAATCGCCAGACGCGGCTCCCGGAGTCGTAACGAAGTCTCAAACTCGCCAAAAAGATCGCTGCGGCTTTCGCCCATGAGAATGCCAACCTGGACAAAGAGCCCCTGGTAAACCTCAACTTCTGCGGCCAGATACCCCGAGGCCATCCAGTCGTTGTGTGAGTAATAGTCAAAAGCCCCATCCCTGACCAAAGTAGAACTCGACCCCAGTATCAGGTTGATTTCCGTGAAGTCCTCCTGGGCCAGGGTCGGCGTACTGACCCCTAGGAACCCCAGAAGAACCACTGTCAATCTGCATAATGCCCGTTTCATGGGTTCCCCCTAGTGTTCCAGGCCGATTAGCGTGGGGGCGAAAAACTGCACCACCGCATCGGCATCGTCAGCAACGAAATCATCAGGAATTACAGTCAGCGTCTGCCCCGTACTATCGTAAGTCACGAGCAGTCCGGCATCGGCCATATGGACCAGACCGGCAGGCGCATTGCCATAGCTGACGTCAATCACGCGGGCCGTGCGCTCGGTCAGGTCATAAGCCACAACGTAGGTCCTGCCCCCCTTCTGCGCCAAAGCATACATACTGTCTCCATCAGGAGAGAAGCGCTCCTGAGAGACCGTCAGTCCGCCACCCACAGATTCAACCGACCCGTTTGACACGGTTACGAATGACATGGGGCTGGAGCCGGTGGAGTGCATCACAAGGAAGGTATCTTCCCCTTGCATATAGACCTTGCGAACTCCGGCAGGCAGAGTCGTGTAGCGATGAAAAGCCTTGGACTTCTTCTCGGCAAGGCGATGCAACTCAACGTAGTAGTAAGACTTGCTGCTGCCGCCATCGTTGTAGATAAAGGCAAACTCTTCTTCCACCCCGGTTTCAGGAGAGACCATGGTGAAGACGGTGATGGCCGTTGGCGTAAGTCCCTCCAAAGTATAGAGCTTCACCTCCGAGCTCTCCGGATGGACCACCGCCACCATGCGATTGCCAGGGGAGAGCACCAGCAGGCCAGTATCCCCGTTGGCATGGTTGAAGGGAGTGAACGTCGAGGCCCCGACTGCGGTGGGGAAAACGTTGACCGCCACGCCGCTGGCTCCTCCCTTCAACTGCTCCACGTCAAGGTCGATGGCATAGAGGTCCTGGCTGGCCTGGGCAAGGAAGTACCCGGAAAGCCGGTTGTTCCCGGCGACAAACTGCATCTTGCCGGGGAAAACCTGAATGTCCGTATCCGGAGCCTTGAGGGGAATTGAGACGGGCTGGAACTCGGGCTTCTCGGTATCCACCAGTGAGACAAAGGAGTTCCAACGCACGAAGGCAAACATCCTCCCTCCACCTGCCGCTGGCACACGAGGTGCGATATCGAGACCCAAGGGGGAGCCACCGTAGGTCTTCAGAACAACCTTGTGGACGGCATCCTTGGTCTTCTCGAAGTCCACAAAGGCCACCTCCCCCTGATTCAAGAAAAGCGTCTCGGAGTCCCCGGCATTAGCGCTGAAGTATGCTCCAGCAAAAGGCGGGTCTTGGAGCACTTCGAACCGGTCATAGGGTGACTCGAGGGAATAGCTCACCATATTCCCGGTACTCGGATTGAACCGCTCCAACAACCCCGCTGCCGCCGATTGGATCAGCACTTCTCCCTGCTGCTCCAATTGGCCAACAAAGGCACTCCCGGGGGACACGCCGTGGCGCTCCCACGTGGGAGAAATCTCCCCGGCCTTGAGCTTCAGCACCAGGACTTCATCGAAGTTGTGGTCGAGGTAAACGACCTGTTCTCCCACCACCTGCGGCCCTTCCAATCCCTCCCAGTCATCGAAACGATCGTCCCGATCACCACAAGCGGAAAGGAGCAGCAGGACGATGGCAACAGTCACACGTCTCATGGGTAACTCCATCGGTCACTCGGTTTGCACTGCCTCAGTTGACCAGAGTGTACGGAGGGGATCCCACGATTGCAACAGCCCCTTTTGGGTACTCTTCAACTTCCCGGGATGTGGTCTTGTTTACTCATGCGCCGGTCTGTAGAATATGGCGGTCGGCCTCCCGTCTACCGTTGAACTTATGCACCGGGATTGACGACCACTTTGGAGATACCATGACCAGGCAACGACTTGCAGCTATCATCGTCGCATTGCTTTTCGCAGGGGCCATTTCCGGTTGCCCCAAGTCCCCTGTGGGGCGCATCACCCTGGATGGCAGCATGGAAGACGACGCCATGGCAGGGGATGCACGCGATGGCCACGGCGGCTTCTCGCTCTGCGAACCATGCATCGCAGACGAAACCTGCCAGGAAGGCTCTTGCGTCGCCCTTGCAGGCGGGAGCTTCTGCCTGGAGGCATGCACCTTCGGCTTCTGTCCCGATGGCTTTGCGTGTGGCGCAGTCGGTGATGCGGAGTTCTGTCTGCCGCCCTCTGGTACCTGTGCCTGCTCCCCCCAGTTGCAAACCGGTTCTAAGGCCTGTGCCCAGAGCAACGATTTCGGGCAATGTCTCGGCCTGGCGGAGTGCAGTCCAGAGGGAACCTGGGTCTGCAACGCAACCACACCTGCCGAAGAGATTTGCGACTACGAAGACAATGACTGCGACGGCGATGTGGACGAGGATTTCCTGCTCGGCGAATGGTACTTCGGCGCAGAGAACTGCGGCGACTGCGGAATCGCGTGTAGCGACGAGATTGAACATGGCACCGGTTACTGTTCCATGGCTCCACCGCCTCCCGGCTGCAAAGTCGGCGCCTGCGATCCCGGCTACCACAGCATCGACGGCATGACCTGTGAGCTACTCCAGGGATCTTCCTGCAGCGACTGCGAAACCGATGACGATTGCGTTGCTGGTGAGTGCTTCGAAATGGAAGGAGGCCGCTTCTGCCTCGCTTCCTGTTTGGACGATGGAGTCGATTGCTCCGACACTTTCGTCTGCCAGGAGAGCGACACAGGTGCCTTCTGTCAGCCCCAGACTGGCAGCTGTGTCTGCACTCCGGAAGTCGCCGGAGAGTTGAGTCGCACGTGCCTCAACATAACCGAATTTGGAGCCTGCCCCGGCTTCCAGCTATGCGGAGACGAAGGTTGGCTTCCCTGTGATGCGCAGGTACCTGCCGTTGAGGATTGCAACGGCATTGACGACAACTGCAATGGTATCGCCGACGAGGAACTATCCGGCGTTGAACCCTGCCTCAACAGCATCCCGGGCGTTGGCGCATGCCCTGGATTCCTGATCTGCGAGGGGGAACTCGGGTACGCCTGCAATGCCCCCCCACCCGAGCCCGAGATTTGCGACTACGAAGATAACAACTGCGACAAGAAGGTGGACGAAGGATACAAAGACCCCGCCTCCGGGCTCTACCTTACGGATGCTCACTGCGCCAGTTGCAACAACGATTGCACCCTGTTGCTCGCCGAGCATGCCTTCTACGCCTGTCAGCTCAGTGGCACCGTCCCCGGCTGCGGCATGAACTGCAATGACGGGTGGGTCGACCTCAATGAACTTGAGGAGGATGGGTGCGAATGTGAATTCCTCTCCGCCGACGACCCGCCCGACGGTATCGACCAGAACTGCGACGGCATTGACGGCGACCCCAGCAATGCCATCTTCGTTTCGCCCGTCGGCTCCAACCTTAGTCCAGGCACGCCAGAACTCCCCGTCAAGACCATCGGCATGGGGCTGCAGCGGGCCCAGGAGCAGAACAAGGGACACGTCTACGTCGCTGCCGGATTCTACAAGGAGACATTCCAACTGGTGGATGGCAAGCAGGTTTTCGGCGGCTTTGCCAGCGACTTTTCAGTCTGGAACGTCCAACTCTGGCTCACCTCCATCGAGCCCGAGGCACAGCTTCCACCAAACGTCCCTCAGGCAACTGTCCGCGCCACTGGCGTTGGCATCACCAAGTCGGCCTTCGTCGGCTTCACTGTCAGTGGGCCAATTGTGACAGATCCCGGGCGCTCCTCTTACGCCATCCATCTGCGCGATTGCGGCAGCCAACTCACCCTGAAAGACAACATCATACTCGCCGGGGTAGCAGGCGACGGAGAGGATGGCGCTGACGGCCAGGATGGCCAGGACGGCACCCCGGGAACATCGGGAAAGGCAGCTTTCGACACCGGCACCACAACCTGTGGCGGCACTACCAGCAACGGCGGTCAGGGCGGTCAGTTGGTCTGTGGTGGCAGCGACCTGTCGGGCGGCAAGGGCGGGACTTCGGTCTGTCCAGACTATAACGATTTTGCTCCGCCAAGTGCTTGCCCGGTTGAAGAGGGCCAGAACCCCACCAATCTGGAGTTTGGAACCAACGGCCTCCCGGCAGGACAGGGTGGCAAGGGCGGAGAGCCGGGCTGGGATGCCACTCAGACGCACATCTTTGATGGCAAGGTCTGCGGTCCCCACCCGCTGAACTGTAGCTACTGCCACCTCAGCCTCTGGGGAACCGACGGTTTTGCCGGCAAATCTGGCAATGCCGGACAACATGGAGCTGGCGGCATTGGTTGTCAGAATGTTGCGGGACAGATAGTCAACGGAGAGTGGCAGTCCATCACCGGCGGCCCCGGTGCCACAGGTACGCCCGGAGTCGGTGGTGGCGGTGGCGGTGCTGGCGGTGGCATTGAAACCTTCCAGTGCGGCCAGGGAGCTGGTGGCCACGATATCGGTGGGAGCGGGGGCGGCGGCGGCTCCGGCGGCTGTTCCGGAAGTCAGGGAACTGCTGGATACGGCGGCGGCGGAGCATTTGGCGTCTTCGTCTTAGGCCAGCCGGCAGACGGTCTCTACCCCGCCCTTCTGGACAATCAGGTGGATACC
>ERZ890953.1678-NODE-1678-length-10696-cov-5.478526_pt1 | contig 10696 bp, 20 predicted proteins | sample MGYA00521264_ERZ890953 | MGnify/ENA primary metagenome ERZ890953 (study PRJEB32303, sample SAMEA104408629) | aquatic metagenome | biome: Brackish water; feature: Chemocline; material: water | place: Baltic Sea | collected 2014-10-26T21:54:00 | depth 200 m ... | reverse complement strand
TCTCTCTCTCAAAGAGAGTATAAATGGTATATATACCTTGACTTAATATATTATGGAGATACCATTCTATCAAATTTCTCATTGAGGATATCAGTATCATTTTTATCTGGTCTTTCCTTAATGATAACTGGTAGGAATAGAGTATATCCATCTTTAGCAGAATTAGGAATAACTTTATTATATTTAATTTCCATAATTGAACCATTAATTTTATCAAAATCTTTAAAATATCTAGCTGATTGATCTTCTGTTAAACCTGAACCAGTATTAACTTTAACCATACCACAATCAGACTCTAATTGAAATGAACCAATCCAATCATCTCTTTTTGAGTGAACATTAAACCCTACAATTCTCATTTCAGCTGGATAAATTTCTTTAATTCTAGCTCTAAATTTACTTCTCTTAGCTTCATAAGGAGAATTTTTATTGTTAATGATAATTCCCTCTTCTCCAGCTAATAATGCTTTCTCATAAAGGTCTATAATCTGAGCATGAGATGTAACTTCAATTTGTTCAACAATCTCTACCATACTATTATTTATTTTTTCTACCATCTGTTTAGCTTGAGCAATTCTTTCCTCAAAAGGTCTACCTGAATAACCATTTTGATACTCTTCAATAGTAATCATATCAAATACCGCTAATTTTAGTTCATGTACTGGTCTAGTAGACTCATAACCTGATTTGATAGCTGAATTAACTAACCCTGATGATGATTGTCTAGTACCAGTATAAAGTTCCCCACAAAGAACATGAGTTGTGACATTCTTTAAGATATTTTCCATATGCTTGAGGTATATCGGTCTTCCGTTTCTGCTTATAATATCTCCAGATACAAAAGAACTATTAACACCATCATATTTTGTACCAACTAATGCATTTTCATAATCAATACTACTTTCATCAAGCTCTTTAACTTTCATACATTCATAAACATGTAGCTTATCAACAAGCTTACCTAATATTTTGTTATATGATTTAGCAGACATTCCTAGAGTTAACGATTTTGTGAATAACTCAGATATTATATCAAATTCAGATTGGTCCAAATGTTGATATATCAACATAAAAAAATCTTCCCATTCTGCTTTTGTTAATCTAATTTTAGTTGCTAGTTTATCATAAACTAAACCTACATGTTCTTGAACACAAGCATAATTGTTATCAGTTGGGTTTTCTCTGAACAGTTTTTGTTTTATATCAAATCTTGGTATAGTAGCTAAGAAAGTGTTTAAATTATCATCAAATCCAATTTTAAACATAATTTCCATGAATGATTTGCTTGTATGATCACAATAAGAGTCGAATAATATAGTCTCTTTCTCTTTTTTCTTAGTTGTAGATTTTAGGTTAGTAAATAATGCTAATGTTTGTTTCATTTTAAATTCCTTGATGCTTAATTTATGTTAGGTTGTAAAATTTTAATATCCAAAATTTTAATGTTAAGCAGATATAGCTCTCTGCTTAGTTTGTGCTGAATGACTTCCATCTACACCTTGGTTAATTGATATTTTTAAACTATCACTTTCTCCAGCTATCAATGCTCTAGCATCAGTTGTTTGTTGTCTAGATTGTGATTTAACTTTATTATCAGATTTAAATAAATCCATAGCTTCTTGAAATTTAGTAACATGATCTGCAACAACAATTAAATCTTTACCTTTTGGTCTTTCTTTGAAAAATTTTTCTGTCATTTCCATCATTCTATCTGTTAAGCCTCTAACCATACCAACTCTGTAAGATTTAGCCATAGTTTGTTTCTCATTATTGGTATACATGCCATTTATAGTTTTAGCATACTTTTTACTCATAGACATAATTTGTGAATTTAAAACTATTATGATATATGCCACATTTTGAACATCTGCTTCTCTACCAGTTAAGAAAAATTTTCCTTTTATATTTGAACCTCTTCTACCATTTTGATAACAACAATAAACACCAGCTGATGTAGATACCCCATCATAAAGTGATGTTACCCAACTTGGAATTATTGTATAGTCAGTTTCAATTAATGATGTGATCATAGTATTACCATTTAGTTGTGACTCTTCAATTGAATGCTCTTGCATTAATTTAACAGCTTTATCCATAGCAGATTTAGCTTCGTTCTCATTTGGAGATGTTGCAAGTCTTAAAAGTTTTTCGATTTTTTCTCTGATTTTTTGGTTTGGAGTGTTCATCTTAAATTCCTTGATGTCAAATTCTTACTATACTATAAAATTTTTATATCTAAGTTTTTAATATTTTAATTGGGAAATTGTTTTTTGATAGAACAGAGGGTGTTAACACCCTCTAGGAAGAAATTATGCTTTATCAGCTTCTATAAGCTCATTTTTAGCTGGAGTAACTAATTTTTTAAGCTCATTAAGAGTTTTACGAACTCTACCTCTTTCAGCTTTAGTAGGTTTAGCTTCAAGAGCCTCATTTTGTGTTAGTAACTGTTTTGCTAATTCGATAGCTTTATTGTAATTTTCCATTACATCTTCCTTTTTGTTTTATTTTAAGTTGACTCAAGAATGCTAAAACATCAGGAACATTAATTTCTTTAGATTTTACCCAAAGAAATTAGCTCGTTTATGGTTTTCATTCTATTCATAACATTTGTATAATAGGTTACATTTTTCCAACCACCATTGTATCTAGATATAGATTTAAAATATGGATTCCACATTTTTCTCTCACTAGCTTCATGATAAGCCATAATCAAATATTTCAATGCTAATTTAGCACTAAATTTGTAATCTATTAGCAATTTATTTATAAGCTTGGTGTCATTTTCAAGTAAATAGTAATATTGCTTCATTTTGTTCTTTTTTATAATAGCTTTAGCAGTAGATAGTTTTATTTGAAATCCACCCAATGAAGACTTGTGTAGTGGTTTAAGAACACCTTTTTCTACATAAACTTTTTTACGATATTTATTCTTATAAGTGAAGTATATTTGACCATCTTCAGTATAAGATGATTTTTTGTTGTCTAGATAAACTATACTATTATAATGTTTATAGTAATATTTATCTTCATATTTATCGCCAACAACCATCATACCAGCTGAGGACTCTTGAAGATAGATTGATGATAGAGCTTTTTCAAAAGTTGTTCCATCTTTTGCACTCTCTGATTTACCTATTTTATATATATTACCTATTCTATCTATTTGAGCCTTTGAAACTTTAGCTAAAGAAATACTAAATAACATACTCACTAATAATAACATTTTTAACATTTTTATCCTTAATATTTAGATTAACCGTTCATTATATTGGTATTACCAATCTTCCTCATGAATAGTTAAGTTGCAACTTATTATTTCTATCATTAATTGTTGTCTAACTGTAAGTTTTTTGTTAGTTTTTGATTTATTAAGTATATGAAGTAATTCTTTTTTATTACCAGCGAAGTGATATTCATTTTCTTGTTCTAAAATTGTTAATAAATGCCAGTTTTTAGGTTTTTTATAAAAGAAGAATTTGCAGTAATCTGGGAATGTTGATCTTGTAGTAACATAATCATATGTTCTACAAGGTTTATCAGAGTCTACCCAATATCTACTTCCAGCGATTGAATTTTCTATTTCAGAAATCATATAATTTATTCTAGATATAAAATAGTCGTTGAAATTAATAATCATCACTGTCCAATAGAGTATTATTTTATATAAGTAGTATGTCTTATTAACTTTAGATCTTTATGTAATTGTCTATTTAAAATAATCATTTCTTGACTATTACTATAGTGGTTTACTTTATAGTCTATGTTTTGTGTATAACCTAACAAATTTATTAGGTGGATTAATTTATCCACCCCTTTTTCATCAAATGTGCTAAGTCCTATCCGTTTGTGATATGCTTTACTCACTTCAGGCAACCGTTTTTCTATATTCATTTTCCATAGCCTCTTTTAAATTAGAACCAAAATCTTCATCTAATAAAATATGTTCGGCTAATGAACCAACTACTAAATTATCTTCTGCAGTTGCACCAAACCATGTCCACTGTTTAACATAACTACCATCTTTGTAACCATTCTCTTGTCTAAAACCATTTAAAGTATTTTTAATAACATACTCTTTAAACATGTTTTCTAGATTAAAACCAGCATATTTGATTACTTGAGAAACTTGGAATAATGATGGTTTATCATCAGCACTATACATAGCCAGTTTTTCAGTGTGGTGTATTAATTTTTCAGCATCAAATACTGGTTCATCTAAAAGATCTGCAAATACTTTTGTATATATCAAATCAGCTAACATATCGATATTATCCATACCATAAATAACAATCTGACCAGACATTACAAAGTGCCAAATATCAATAGTTTCAACTCTAGCATTTGCTACATCTGGTTCTGTATGTTTCCACCATTTCCATGGTAAACTTTCAACAAGTTCAGCTGACTCTAGCCAAATAGCTCTATTCCATGCAAATCCAGCTTTCGCCCAATCCTCATTTACAACTTTATTAAAGTTATCTTGCATAACTAACATTTGTTTAATTAAACTAATTTTTTTCGCTTTTTCCATCTTTCTATCCTTGTTTTTCCATTAATAGCTCGTAAGCTTCTAGTTCTTTCTCTGTTTCCAGAGAAATTTTTTCAGTGTTCACAATAACAGCATCTTCATTTTCAGATAACCAAACTATGAGAGGCTCTTCAATTAAGATTGTTACTGTTTTAAAACTACCAGTATAATAAGTTAACACAATAAATTTATTCTTTTGCACAAAAATGTCCTCTATACACACAATTTCCACTTGGTTTTTTACACTTATCTTTAATTAATGCTTTATCCACTTCTTTAAATATTTCAGAAAAAGTGGTGTGTATACCTATAAAAGGAACTGTTGCAAATGTTATATTGTCCATATTAGATAATAAACCATCTACATTTTCTATATTATGTACTATGATGAATTCATCTCCACCATATCTATAAACACTTTCTAGCCCAAAAATACTTATTAATGAGTTAGATACTGACTTTATTAAGTTATCTCCAGCTTTCATACCATCTCGTCTGTTAACCATGTGTAAATTGTCAACATCAACCATAGATAAACAAAAGAAAGAATTTGCTTTTATTTTCTTTGTTACAAACTCAAATAAATCCTTTCTTTGCATTAAGCCAGTTAGATCATCTAGTTTGTAATATTTTACTAACTCAACAAGTTCAGTATGTGTCATATTTTTCATAATTATATTATTTCTTTTATTGTATTTACAAATTGCTTAGTTTCGTTTTGAGTCCAGTTTTTCCATGTTTCAGGTTTAGCATTTCTCTCAACAAATAAATGCTCCCAAACTTTAGGGTTGTTATTCCAGCCAGTGAATACTACTTCTTTATATTTGAAATAATAAACAGCACGAGAATAAATCTCTTGATGATAACCTAACTCTTTAAACATACTTTGAACAGTAGTTTGTGACCATCTATCTAAAAGAAGATGAACAATGCCATCTCTTGATGACGGTTGTAATAACATACTATATTCATTCAAAGAAGAGATAGCTAATAATTTATCTTGACCTTGATACAATTCCATATCTAAATCATGCTTAAGTTTATTCACGAAGTTAAATACCGTATCTCTAAAACCATTCGGAAGCCAGTAGTTTGTATTTTCTGTAACTCTATCAGATTGAGCTTCTTTTGACAATGCACAATGTGTATTCGGTACTTGACCCCACACAAACATAGGAATATTAGCTTTTAATGCTCTAAAGTGCTTCAGTTCATCTTGAGTATTATAAGGAATATTTGAGTAGGGAATACCAGCATTAATTACCGCTCTCATATTTGTGTAAACACGAAATAAATTAGACTCTCCCTCTATTTTTTCTAAATATGAATGTTGTAATAAACCATTAGATAAGTCTACAAAATTATCGAATACAAAAATTGGATCTTTATCATCACTATATTTAGTATCCCATAAACTAAGTTCGGATAATTGTAAATCCATAACGATAGGCAAAAATTCTAAAGGTCTACTTGGACTACCTTTCAGCTTGTAATCCCAATCACTTAACTTATACTGAGATGTACTGCCATCATCATTATCTGATACATTTAATACTAAACCGCACTCTACACAATTCGTGATGATACCAGTTGCTCGTGTAGGATAAGGCTTACAATCTGCTTTACAATTAGGACAGGTATATAACTCCGTTGTAAACTCATTAATATTCAGCTCTTTGTTTGTAGGTGAGGCTTCTTTCAATAAAGCTTTATACCTAACTGGTGGATTTTTAGAACCAGATAAACCTCTAGACACTGCGGCTAAGTCTGTTACAAACTTTATGCGATTATCTTCATTTAAATTTGACTCATTAGTTGGTACAGTAGAAATTTCATCTGTAACATAGCTAATTTTATCTCCATATATATCTTTTCTCATTTACTTTCTCCTTGTTCATAACTGTAAAACTGTTTATCTATTCTATTTTACCTGAAGTTATCTCTCTCTCTAAATACTTTGCAAGATCAGCTTTTGACTTATATTCTAAAAATGCATCATCAGGTAAATTCATGTTTAAACTAAATTTATCTTCAATTGCCATAACCAATTCAACTTCATCTAATGAGTCGAATGATAGTACTTCTCTAAAATCATCTCCATCATTTACTATAACCACATTAGGGTTTACTAATTCTATACATTCTGTAACCATTCCTATCACATCATGAAGCATTTTCTAATTCCTCTTTTACTGTTATTTTTGCTTGAAATGACTGTTTTATCATTTCTATTATATCTGATGAAAATCCATGTATACCTTTCCATTGTAAATAAATGTCAATTAGTCTATCTAAAGGTTCATACTCACTAAGTTTAACATTATTCAAACTTGTTGCATCTGAAATATCATCTAATATAGATTTTGGTAGATCATTAACATTAACCATCAATAATGGTAAACTAATCATTTTATCACTAACCGCTTTAATATCTAAGTGCATATACAAATCCTAATTTTATTTTAACTAACATTTATAGTACATTTGTGTGATTTACTGTAGTTCATCGTTAGTTAGGTGTATATCTCAATGCCATACAGAGCTAACTCGCCTGAGTCTTTAAGATTGTTTGAAGTACAAACTTACCATAAAACTCCCACTATGTTAATATAATTTTTCTTAGTTAACTAAGATTTTATTAAACTAATCTAAGTAGTATAAAGCTTTTAATCGCCTCGAAAGTAAACCGAATTTACCTAGGACTTTCAGGTGCTATATGGACCTAAATAAATATTCAAATGAATATTTATTTAGACTCAGATTGTGTGGCATTATGCCACACATAACTTATCGATTTGGAAAGCCTTTCACTACCATATATTCTAAAATAGGTATAATGAATACATTCTTAGACACTAAGGGTAAACCCTCGTCCAATTGTCCGTCAACAATTGATTTATCATAAATTTCAGGTGCACCCACTATTCTACCATACTCATTATTAGCCTCTACTTGTGTAATTTTAGTTAAAGTGTTATTAACCCAATCTCGTGCTTCTTCCACGGTTTCAAAAGTTTTATCTCCAATCATTCTTAGATTAGATAAATTTTTAGGAACTGTGCCACCTATAATATCCATTACGATACTACTTTTTTGTGGTACATATTCCATGATCATAAAAGACATTACTGACCAGCCTTACCAGCACCAGCACCTGATGTATGAATTTCAGAACCAGCCTTAAGTCTATCTAGTACAACTTGATATTTATCTGTTACTTCTGAACCATCTTTTCTGAAGATATCTTTATCTAGACTTTCACCAGTGTTAAAATCTACCAATCTAAAACTATCAGGAGATAATTCATCAGCTAATAAAATAGTTCCACCCATGTTTTCAATAAATTCAAGTTTACCATCAATCAGATCAATATTATTTAAAGCAAAAATTGACTTCAATGTGTTTGCTGTTTGGATTGCCATTCTTCTAACTGTATCTAGTGTATCTCGACCAACTAATCCTAGTTGGATCATAGCACCCTCTCCAATTACTGGATCATCAAGTTCATCCGATTTTAAACAGAATTCAATTAATGGTTCAATAATACCATCAACCATTCTCATTACTGATGGACCACCATCGATACCATATCTTTTAGCAAAACTGCCAACAGCTTTATATCTAAAAATTACTTCAATTGGTAATACTTTACCAGCTACAATTACCATATAATTGCCATCTGCTCTTATATAATGGTTTGGAATAGTGCTTAAAGCATTAAATAAATATGCACTAATAGCATTATTAATAGCACCTTTACCTATTTGTGTATCTTTTGTTTCTCCATTACCAGCAGTAATATCATCTTTAAAGTTTAAAAGAGCTATACCTTGTAACTGATCAGCTGGTAAATCAACTCTAAGTGCTTCAGGTAAGCTATCCATAGATACTACTCTAGAAACTACTTTACTTTTACCCTCAACTACGATTTCACCACCAAATTCATCTTTAGCTACTTCAGGTTGCTCAGTGTTTTCTTCTACTGGTGTATGTTCCTCTTCAGGGTTCACATTTTCTTCAGCCATTTTCTATCTCCTTGTTTTTTGATTGACTAAGTTATAAATTCTTAGTCTTGTTTCACTTTATATTTAGAAACTTTTATATTTACTTTTTCTAAAAATTCAATTCCTGACATATCTTTATAATCATCTTTATACACTACCTTAATAATACCAGCTTGAGCTATAAGTTTAGCACACTGTTTACAAGGACTCATAGTTGTATACATTGTTGTACCATCTGTTGGTATACCATTTTTAGCACAATAAGTTATAATATTTTGCTCTGCATGTACAGTGAACTCACTGGTTTTATATGTTGGTTCAAATGACTTAATTATAGTTGGCTCTTGATTTCTAGCTCTAGCACTCTCAAATAATACAGAACTACCTAACAGTTCATGACATTTCTTACAATATGCACTAAATTGCATACCTCTATGTTCTGCACTTTGAATACTATTAGTTTCAACTAAATTTTCTAATTCAGTTTCAGATTTTTTACAGTTTGGACATACATAAAATACATCTTCACATTCATTCTTTTGACCAGCAATAGTACCATTATAACCAGTTGCTAGAATTCTACCATCTCTTTCAAGTACAGCACCTACTTGTCCTTTCTTACAGTATGATTGTTTTGCAAAAAGTTCTGCAGTACCCATCATTGATTTATCATACTTACCCATTACAACAACTCATGTTAAAATTATAATCTTTGTAGTAAAATACACATATTTTATCATTTTTCATATATGATATAATATTTTTACATCTAGTTTTGATAGATGATTTATTTAACGGTTTTGCTATTACCCAAATTGGCATACCATTAACTACATAATTAGACTGATTATTATTAGCTTCTTTTATTTCATCAGCTGTTTTTACAGAATATTTATTCGTGATAATTCCAAATATATTTCTAGCTTTTTTTAAAAGTTTATTAAGCCTAATATAGCTTGTTGATATGGAAAAATCTTCCATATGCTCCCCTGAGTATGAGTCTATTAATATAGCCATTATTTTTCAACTACAAATTTGTAAAATACTGATGAACCTATAGCTTGAACTCTAACCTCTATATAACTATCAACTGCAAATCTACCTATTTCCCCAGCTTTATGCATTTTATGTAATAGCGTTATAATTTTTGTCCAATCTTCTGTTAAAATTAGTTCTTGTAGTTCTTCCAATCCGTTTAATTTATCTAATTTTACGAATTTAGTATCATTGATATTACCCTCGTATACTACTATTTTTTTCATGTTAACTCCTTGTTTTGTTTTATAATGAATTTATATATCTCAACTTTACCGTTAAAATTACCTACTAGTGAAAATAATAATTCTCCAGTTTCTTCGTTAATAGAACCATATAACAATTGATACCCTTTATGCATAATTCTCTTTCTTATATAAAGAGATTGACTCTTATCATAAGACAGTCTAGTAAATAAGATAGTAGTTCTTATTCTATCTTTTATTTTATGCATATATTGATAGTTTGTTTTCAATAACATTTATTCCTCCATTATCTTGAGCTATTTCTATTATTCTAGATGTTGTTATTTTAGACACAAATACTTCTTTATTATCTATGTTAGGAGTTAAAGGTTTATAGTCTTCAGGTTCTTTATGTTTAGGTGGATTTTCTTTTACAAATTGCTCATATGTTTTATTTTTGTACAGTTTCTTGTTAGATAAATATCTTATTTTCCCAATATATGCAGACTCAAGGGACAATACCATTTTTACAGTATATTCTAATTTTTTCGTTCTTTCTATTAATTGTTCTTTATTTAAATCTATTTCATCCAATGAATTAATTCTATTTCTAGCCAATTCATTTTCTATTTCTAGCTCACTATTTCTATTTATTATTGCAACAGTTTTTGTTTTACTAACCACTACAGCATCATCGTTAATTAATATAGCTATGATATTTCTTATTTTATTTAACATTAAAATATCTTTTTAATTATATCATCTAATGTTTTTGCATTAGTAAAGTTTTTCATGTAATAATAAATTGCTGTTGCTATTAAAGCTACTGAGATTAGAGAGAATGCTAGTATTTCAGGTGTTAATGTTGAATTAAATTCCATTTCAAATTCCTTATTTGGTTATAAGATACTATAAAATTTTAATTATTTAATTTTTAATATCTA
>ERZ890953.1677-NODE-1677-length-10699-cov-16.965614_pt1 | contig 10699 bp, 13 predicted proteins | sample MGYA00521264_ERZ890953 | MGnify/ENA primary metagenome ERZ890953 (study PRJEB32303, sample SAMEA104408629) | aquatic metagenome | biome: Brackish water; feature: Chemocline; material: water | place: Baltic Sea | collected 2014-10-26T21:54:00 | depth 200 m ... | reverse complement strand
GACGGTTTCAACGGATAATAAAATCTTTACGATTGGTATTGAGAAGAGGTTTTAGGATGATTTTTATGCTTAAAAAATCAATCTATTTAATCTCGTTGGTAGCCTCTCAAGCCTCATGCTGGACATCTTTAGAACTCTCCTCTTTCTAAAAATGCCAAATATGTTATACTTCTTTAGACTAAATCAGATTAATAGCGGTATGGATATGCAAACTAAGTTCAATGAGTACCTTTTAACCCTCTTTGATAATAAAAGTAATGCTAAGAACTTCAAAAATGAATTGATAAAAAAAGTAAATGATTTGCTAAATATGCCTTTTAAATTTTGACAATCTATCTATTTTGAAGATGAGAACATAAGAGACTTAATTTTTAAAGGCTATACCATCGTTTATAAAATTGATGAACGCCAAGAAATTATTACAATCATCGGTATGAAAAAGTATCAAGATAGTTTATAGACACATTGATTTTTAGGGGTATAATTTTTCATTATAAGTAATCAAAGCCAAATAATCTTATGTCGTAAATAACAAATTATAGATACAAATTATTAAAATCATTGCTTATGGTTTCCTAAATGTAATCTTATTTCACTATAATAACTATCTAAAAAATACGAAGGTTCTTGTCATGCAAAAAAGAAGAAATGGATTTACTCTTATCGAGTTGATGATTGTTATTGTTATACTAGGATTACTTGCCGCTATGGTTATGCCTAGTTTAACTGGCAAAGGCGAAGAAGCCAAACGAAATCTTGTTTGCGTTCAAATGAAAAGCATATACAACGGTTCTCTTGATATGTTTAAAGTGAACAATAGCGTTTATCCCTCGACGGCTGAAGGTTTAGAGGCTTTAACAAAAAATCCTGATCCAGAGTTTTACACAAATTATTCAACGAGTGGATATTTTAAAGATTCAAAACTACCAAAAGATTCTTGGGGTAGCAACTTTATATACGTTAATGATGGTGGCTCTATTGAATTAATCTCTCTTGGAGCGGATAAGAAAGAGGGTGGAGAAAATGAAGCGGCGGACATCAAATTGAGCGATTGTAAATAAGGTTTGAAAAGAGGGGCTTTTACTTTACTAGAGTTGATGATAGTCGTGATGATTATGGGCGTTGTTTATTCTTTAGCCATAAATAATTTTTCTAAACTCAGCGATGATAGTATGAAGGTGACTTTACAAACGTTAAAAGAGTATCTTATCCACACTCCTCATGAAAAGAGCGCAAAACTCTTGTGTCTTGACGATTGCTCTTCATGCGACGTCTTCGTTGATGGAGTGAAGAGCTCAACGATTGAAGATTTTTTAGACGATGGCGTTGTTACTTATAGATACGAGTTCGCATATGGATTTGTCAGGGCTGAGCCGGAAGTTTACTTCAATAAAGACGACGTAGAAGAAAACGTATGCTTCTCTTACATGGTGGATGAAAATGGGATTGGTGATCAGGCGTTGGTGGAATACAAAGATAAATTTTATGATTACAGCTCCCACCTTAGTGAAACTCAAGTTTACAACTCTATTTCAGAAGCTAGAAACGCGAAGGATGATTTTGCCAAAGAAGTTACAAGATGATTTTTAAATACAAAGGAATCAATAGTGAGGGCAAAAATCTTAGCGATAAGGTAGAAGCGCTTACTTTAGCCGAAGCAAAAAGTAAATTAAAAGCTCAAAACATAATTTATAAAAGCATAAAAGAAGACTCTGCGTCTTTTTTCGACAACTTAGAGTTTAGTCGCAAGTACAAAATTTCCTCTAAAGAGTTGTCGTCTCTTTCTCGTGAACTCTCCATGTACATTCGTTCGGGCATTACCATAGTGTCGGCTCTTAAAATTATTCAATCGCATTACGAGAAAAATAAAAAAATAAAACTATTTTTGACAACGGTCAGTACTCATCTTGACGAGGGAAAAGATTTTTACACCGCTTTGGACATGCAAAGCGTGGTAATACTTCCAGAATTTTTTAAGCACTCGATTAAAGTAAGTGAAAACGGGGGCTTGCTTGACGAAGTTCTTATGGAGCTCTCGCGTTTTTTAAAAGAGCAAGATAGAATAAACAAAGAGATAAAATCCGCGTTCGCTTACCCATCCTTTATGATAATCATCTCGCTGCTCATGATATCTTTTATGCTCTCTTTCGTGGTTCCTCAAATAACCGGTATTTTTGAAAACATGGATCAAGCGCTTCCCACTCCTACAATTTTCGTTATAGCGATGGGTGATTTTTTTAACAATAACTTTACGACTATTTTAGCGATTATATTTATATCTGTTGTGTCATTTAGCGTCATGATGAAAAAAAGTTATAGTTTTGCGTATGGAGTGCATAAAATTTTACTTAAACTGCCTCTGTTTGGTGAAATAATTGAAAAGAGTGAATTGGCGAGATTTTCTTACATCGCGGCGTTGTTGACTCGTTCTGGCGTTCCCTTCGTCCATACCGTGAATCTTAGCGCGAACATACTAAACAACTTAGTGTTAAAAGAGCTTTTCGTAAACGCTTCAAAAGAAGTTGTAGAGGGGAAACTTTTATCTAAAGCTCTCAACGCGTCTAAAGTTCAAATAGATTACGCTTTTATTCAATCCATAGCCCTGGGTGAAGAGACGTCGGAAGTTGAAAACGTATTGACAAATATGTCGGAACTCTATTTTGAAGAAAATCGTGATAAAATTTCAACCCTTTTAACGCTACTCGAACCAGCCTTAATGTTGTTCGTAGGCGCGAGCATAGGTTTTATAGTCGCCGCTATGCTTCTTCCAATTTTTTCCATGAGCATCAACTAGATGCGTCAAAAGCATATCAATAGATCGGCTATAGCTCTTCTGATAACCGTTTTTTTTGTGATGTTGATTACTTTAAGTCTTGGCATAGGGTTGAAATACGTCAAGAACAGTTACTCAACTATGAACAATGAAAGTTTTATGACGCAAAGTACCGTTGTTTTGGATGACTTTTTGAAAATTCTCAAAACTTCTCCTGATTTAAAGCAAGTCAAAGATAGCGACTCTTTAGCCGTATTTCTTGCTCAATCAGCTCTTTTGCCATTTGAAAACAGTGGCGTTAAAGTGTTAATTCAGATAACGAGCGCAAGGGCGAAAATAAATCCAAATACTTTTAATTCTCCAGAAAGATTGGACGTATTGAGATCATTTCTAATTAAAAACATGATAAACGTCGAGTATTCGAATATGTTGAGTGACCTTATTGGCGGTATTAAAGAAGATAATCTGTACAATACGGATATTTTTAATGAATATCCGTATCTGTTTAGAGATTATATCTCTTCAGATAAGCATTTAGAAAAACTGGGTGAGATTTACAAAAAGAAATACCATGACAACGCTCTTGAAAAAATCGAGATGAAAAAACTTTTTTACGCGAATAGAGATCAAAATAGCTCAATCGATCTTAATTACGCGACTCCTTTGGCATGGGAGCTTATGATAGGGTGTGACAAAGATAGAGCGAATGAACTTAGCTTGGGTGGGTTTGGAGCTTACACCCCTGAGAACCCTCCCTCTTTAAGCAATGATGAAAATGAATCATTGTCTCAGTTTTCATATAATTATTATGAACCAATCATAGACGTAAAAATAGAAATAAATAAAAATGATGAAAACGCAGAGATAAGATTTGAGTACGAAATAAATTCAACAAAGGTGTCTAATTTTGTTTTCAAAGTTTAGTAAGCAGACGAGTACGATATTCCTAGATAAAGAGTCTGGCGTTTTTGATATTGACGGTAGAGTAGATATTATTTTATCCCCATCGCTTTACTGGGTGAAAAAAGTATCGCTTCCCGTAAAGTACGTAAGAGAAGCAAAGAGCCTTTTACCTTCTCTCTTTGAGGAGATTTTGCCTGAGGGCATATACAGCTATAGCGCGTATAAAAGCGAAGAGGAGTTTTATATATTCGCTTATGAAGATAAGTTGATTTTAGACACCCTCGCAAGCAAAGGCGTAACGTCGTCGCAAATACGTAACGTCTATTTTGCCCAGAGTGAACTTTTTTCCCAAGAGAGTGGCTTAAAGATTGATGAGAGTAGAAGTTTATACACTAAAGACGAGGTCCTTATCTTAATGCCATCGGTTTGGTTAAAAGAGAACGTTGATTTAGATTTGAGCGCGATCGTTTTTTCAAAAAATAGCGTTACGCTCAAACAGTTTTCTCATTTAGTCAATGATAGAAGTTTGTATACTTTCATAGGCATATTGACAGTGCTTTTGGTTTTGATAGCCATCGAATATTTTATCACTCTCCACAAAATAGACGCTATCTCTCAAGCGAGAAGTGAAGTCTTCTCTAAAAATGGGTTGAAGTCCACCATGCTGCAAAATCGTTCATTGCTCAAAGAATATAAAAATCAGCATATGACGCAAACCAGAGTAAGGGAATATACCTCTGAGCTTTTAAAATTATCACTCAAAGACAACGTTAAATTGTCATTGATGGAAATAAAAAACAAAACGTACAAAGTGGAATTCATGGGGACTAAAAACGGTTCAGAATCTGAAATAATAAAAGAGCTAAAATCTAAACATATAAGATTCAAATCAACGATTAAAGACGAGTCGACGCGTTTGGAGATTGAGTTATGAATCGAATGAATCCCTTACATATAATTATATTGCTTTTTGCTCTTGTAGTTTTCTTTATGTTTAAATTGAACTCCGTTAAAGGTGAGCTTAAGAGCGAAGGCTTAAGCTATAAAGAAACTTTGAGCCTCGCTTCGGACTTAACTGGACTTCGCGACGTTTATGGTGATAAAAATAGCGTAAAACAATCATTAGAGAGGGTTCTTAGCCAATCGTCCTTAAAACAAGCCGAGATGAAAAAAAAGATAACTTCGTCTGGAATTATTCTAAGTTCCGAGAGCATGGACAAGGTGGAGCTAAACTCTTTCATGAGTAAAATCTTTAATGGTTCATACAATATAACGGCGCTAAAGATAAAACGCTTGAGTGATAAAACGGCGTCTTTTCAAATGGAGATAAAATGGTAAAAATATTTAAACTGTTTGCTTATCTCTTCTTTTTTGTCATGGCGTTAATATATTTCGCGCCAAAGCAGAACCTTTACTTCTACGCGGAGCAAGAACTGCAAAAGCTAAAAGTTGTTTTTTCAAAAGAAGAAATAGTGGAAAACGCTTTTTCTCTACAATTGAATCATATGAAACTATTGTATGACTCCATTGAGAGCGCGGACGTTGGTTCACTTAACGTAGAGCTATTGCTACTTTACAACGTTGTGAGCGCAAAAGACATTGAACTCTCTAGCATGGCGGCTAGTTTTGTCCCTTTACGTATAAAAAGCGTTGAAGTAAAATACTCAATACTCAATCCAATAAACGTGATTTTTCAAGCTGAGGGCGAGTTTGGAGAAGCTTATGGCAAGTTAAACATAGTTGATAGAAACGTAAGCGTTGTTTTAAAGCCATCTCTTTTAATGTTAAACGCTCACAAAGGAACGATGAAAGAACTTCACAAAAATAAGAACGGGGAGTATTCGTATGATAAAACTTTCTAACTCTTACATACTTAGCTTAGTGACTACGCTTATGATACTTTTGGTTGTGGCAAAAAGCGTTTCTCTCGCTCTTTGGTGGGTTTTACCAAGCGATGGCGTAAGTTTTCATGAGCAAAACAACTATAAACCAAAATATCAAAAAGTTGACTTTAACAATATGATTGACTCTCCTTTAAATGAAACAGTCGTCTCAAAGCCAATTGTGAAGGAATCTACGGGCATTAGCATTACAAATATGATTTTAAAAGGCTTGTATGGAGATGGGTCCAACGGCATCGCAATTTTAGCGCTAAAGTCATCTTCAAAAACTACGTCGATAGTTGCGGTGGGAGAAAATTTTTCTGGGTACGCTCTGAAAACAATTTTAAGCGATGGCGTCGTTTTTACAAAAAATGATAAAGATTACATACTTAAGATGGAGATGGAAGACGCTACGAAGAAAAGCGCTAAACCTTTTGTAAAACCTATTAACCAGAGTAAATATTCTCCTAGCGAGAAGCTTGTATCGAGACAAGATATAAACTATTACGCTAAAAATCCAGATAAAATATGGAAAGACATCTCTATAGTGCAGATGAAAAACAACAAAGGCTTTCAAATAACCAATGTGAGAAAAGGCTCTAAGATGGCGGATTTAGGGTTAGAAAAAGGTGATATTATGATTAGGGCGAATAACAATGATTTGAAGTCTTATAAAGACGCCATAGATTTGTATAAAAACATGGATAAGCTGCAAGTGGTGCAATTAGTGGTACTTAGAAACAATGAGGAAAAGGAATTTGTATATGAGATTAATTAAAACAATATTTTTGACGACTATTTTAGCGTTAAGTTTATCAGCGAGAGAGCAGGTTAACGTTAACTTCTCGGACTTAGAGATTAACGACTTTATAAAGTTGATTTCTAAGATTACAAACAAAAATATATTGGTTAACAATAAAATAAACGGAACCGTTGATTTTGTATCGACGTCTCCGATATATGACGATGAGTTACTAGGAATACTTGTATCCGTTTTAGAGTCAAAAGGCTACACTCTGATGCAAGATGGGTCCATCTATGAAATCGTTCGCTCGACTGAGGCGGCGCAGCACAACGCGCAAGTCGCTAAATTTGGCAAAACGGTGCATGGCTCCTTGATGGTCACGCAGTCGATAAAAATAAAGGGAGAAAACGTAGACATCGTCGCCGCAAAGATCCGTTATCTTATCTCTAAAACGGCAAAACTTATGACTATGAAAGAGAGCAACATGCTCTTGATTACCGACTATCCTAAAAATATTGAAACAATAAAAGTGGTTATAGACGACATAGCCACAAATAATCAAGCGATAGTCAAAATAGTGTACGTTCAAAATACGGAAGCAAAAAAACTGCAAACTCGTTTAGTCGATATTGGAAAATCCATTTTTAATGAAAAAATAGAATCGGAAGCGGTTAAAATTATTCTTGACGACAACATCAATGGGATTATTATTGTCGGCAATAAGGAAAACGTTAAAAAAATTGAAGAGCTCATCGCTAAACTAGACGTAGAATCAAAAACGGAAAAAGAAGTTACGATTTTTGAGCTTAAAAATTCTGACGCCAAATCGGTTTTGGCTAGTTTAACAGCCATAGTGGATAAGCAAGTTTTTGCAAATCCGTCGATGAAGCCAAACATATCCGCGAGTGAAGAGATAAACTCCATAATTGTCATTGGCGAGCCCATAATCATTAAGGGCATTAAACAAATTATTGATGAATTAGACAAAGAGAAGTATCAGGTTTACGTTCAAGCAAAAATAATAGAAATAAATAAAAACGACGCTTCAGAGCTGGGAGTAAAGTATGGATTTGACGCGGGCGCGATAAGTTCAGCTGGTTTATACTCTTTGGCGGCTAACTTTGGAGGCTCTCCAGTCGCGGGGATCGTAGGCACTGAACTTGCTGGTTCGGTTATAGGGGCGGGGGCCACAAAAGGTTTCGCGCTTGGCGCGGCGATAGACTTTCTTGAAACAAATGGAGCTTCAAAGTCAATCTCCAATCCTTCGATTCTTTGCGTCAACAACAAAGAATCATCCATATACGTTGGTAAAACCATCTCCGTTTCAACCGGAACGGTTACCTCGACGACTGGTTTAAGCGGACTTACGAGTAGTTTCAAACGTGAAGACGTTGGACTCACTCTAAAAATCAAACCTCGCGTTTCCTCTTCGGATAAAGTTACTCTTGACGTTGAAGCTGTTTTGGAAAATATTTTGGATGATGGAACCAACAACGCCACAGGCCAGCCAGTAACTTCAAAACAAGAGGTTAAGACGCAGGCAATCTTGCGTCATGGAGAGAGCATAATCATCGGTGGACTTGTGAAAAGTTATGAGAGAGAATCTGTAAGCAAAGTGCCTCTTTTAGGAGACATTCCTTGGATAGGCGAGTGGCTATTTTCATCAAAGTCCACAACAGACGAACAAGATAATTTAGTGGTGATTTTGACTCCATACGTCATAGATAAAAGTGAAGAGCTCTCTAAACTTCAAAAAGATTTGGGAATCTTGAAAAAATTTCAAGATAAGTATAATATTCAAGCATTTGAAAATTTAAAGAAAAATAAAGACGTAAGCGAAGAAAAAGAGGCCTTGCCTACAAAGGAAGAGAAGCCTTTTAAAGGCATACTTTAATGCTAACCCTAGAACCTTTACACAACTTAAAACTTGAGGTTTACGAACCTGAAAACATATCAACTGAAATAAGCGTTAAAAATTATCTTTTATTTAGTGAATACGACTCGATTGTTTACGCGTTTGTTTGTGAAAAGTATTTGGTTGAAGCTAGCAATTACCACTCAAAACTCAAGACCGCGTACCCTTTATCGCTTCTCGATGAAGACTCTTACGATAGACTTTATAACCGTTTTTTGGAACTTCGAACCGACAAAACCATGGAAACTATGCAAGAAGACAGCGAGGAAGAGGAAGAAGACATATCTTTGACGGATTTTTTACGAACCTCGTCTGACATTTTGACGAGTGAAGAGTCCGCTCCCATCATCAAGTTTGTCAACGCTCTTTTTTATCAGGCAGTGAAGAAAAAAGCTTCGGACATTCATATAGAAGTCAAAGAAAAACGCGGTGAAGTTCGTTTTCGAGTAAACGGGATGTTAACTAAAAACGCGGACCTTGACAAGAAAATTGTCAACCTTATCGTCAGTCGTATAAAAGTTATATCCAATCTCGACATTTCTGAAAAACGGATTCCTCAAGATGGACGAACCCAAATAAAAATAGCGGGAGAAACCCTCGACATTCGCGTATCCGTTTTGCCAACTTTTTATGGTGAAAGAGTCGTCATGAGACTTCTTATGCAAAGCTCGCAAATACCCGAGATAACCGAACTTGGTTTTCATGATTCGCTTATAGCGGACGTAAGAAAGTTGCTTCGCGCCTCTCATGGAATTATCCTAGTCACCGGGCCAACGGGAAGTGGCAAGACTACGTCCCTGCATTCGTTTTTACGCGAAGTTGAAGAGCCTGAAAAAAATCTTATAACCGTTGAAGACCCCGTTGAGTATAAGTCTGAGAACATATCTCAAATTCAGGTAAACGAGAAAGCGGGATTGACGTTTGCGGCGGCGCTTCGATCCATACTTCGTCAAGACCCCGACGTCATTATGATAGGAGAAATACGTGACGAAGAGACGGCGGGCATCGCGGTTCGCGCGGCTCTTACCGGCCACTTGGTCTTCTCAACTCTCCATACCAACTCAGCCGCCGCGACTATCTCGCGTTTAGCGGATATGGGGATAGAACCGTTTTTAATTTCCTCTTCGCTTCTTGGCATTTTGGCTCAAAGACTAGTTCGCGTTCTTTGTGACGAGTGCAAAGAGGAAGATACCATTGCCGAAGAGTTCGCGGTAGATTACAACCTTAGCGGCGACGCCAAAATATTTAAGGCTTGTGGATGTAAAGCTTGTGGATATAGCGGTTACTCCGGTCGCCGTTCCATTGGCGAGCTATTGGTTATGAACGATAGAGTAAAAGATCTACTTAAGACAACGACCGATGAACACAGTATCAAAACGGCCTTAGAGAAAGAGGGGCTTAAAACAATATCAAAACAACTCTCGAGCATGCTTATGGACGGTCAAACTTCGCTTGACGAAGCAATTCGAATAGGTTTATAAATGAAAAGCTATAAGAGAGGCTTTACTCTTATAGAGGTCATGGTCGCCGTGATGATAATTTCTATTGTGATTATGGGACTTTTGCAAATGTACTCAAACAATACTCATATTTTTAGCGCAATAAAAAAACAAATCAAAACGAATCAATACGTTTCATTTCTAGTCTCAAGCGATGATTATGGATTCGAAAACAAAGATATATATTTGTATGATTTGGTGAAAGATTTTGATTTTGAAAGTGATTTGAAAAGGGAATTAAAAGCTATAAAAGCGAAAGTTATCTATGAAGAGATTGAGACGATAGACTTGAGCGAAGACTCAAATGAGAGTCAAGACGCCGGTAGTTCGGCAGTAGTTTTAGAAATAGGAAGAACCGTTTTACAGTCGGATGAATTTTCAACCGCTTTTATGAGGTTAAAAATACGATGATGATCAAAAGAGCGGCTTTTACGCTTATAGAACTTATGATATCCATTACCATCTTATCCATTATGATGCTTTTTTTGTATAAAAGTTACGCTTCACTCAATATATCAAATGATAATTTAAAGCATGAAACGCAAACCATACAAAGCATACAAAAGATAAAAAAAGTAGTATATTTAGATTTTTTAACGGCCATTAATGATACAAATAGTTCAATAAGCATAGTTTCAAGAGATAAAAAAGAGGATTTTGTCACGCTTCAAAGCTCACACTCCATACATAGAAGATTTAATCCATACGTTACTTATATGGTAAAAGAGAAAAAACTTTACAGATTGGAATCATTGAAAAAATTTTTAGAGTATCAACTTCCAAGCGATGGCGAGTTTGACCTAGATTGCATGGGTGAAGTAAATAGTTTTAGAGTCTACAAATCTTCCGACGCCACAAAAAAACTTTATTTTGTTCATGTAGATTTTAAAACAAAAAACGACCTATTACTTAAAATAAAACTTTTTAATGAATAGTTTATTTACTTAAAATAAACTATAAAACTCTAAGAAACATGTGATA
>ERZ890953.1675-NODE-1675-length-10707-cov-5.556797_pt1 | contig 10707 bp, 10 predicted proteins | sample MGYA00521264_ERZ890953 | MGnify/ENA primary metagenome ERZ890953 (study PRJEB32303, sample SAMEA104408629) | aquatic metagenome | biome: Brackish water; feature: Chemocline; material: water | place: Baltic Sea | collected 2014-10-26T21:54:00 | depth 200 m ... | reverse complement strand
TTCCTGCTCTGGTTCCTGCTCTGGTTCCTGCTCTGGTTCCTGCTCTGGTTCCTGCAGATTATCAAAAGGTCTTTCATTTGATAGATCTACAATTTGTTGATCATTCTCAACATCAAAGTCATCATCAATATTTTCATCAGTTGATTCAGCACTGAGAACATCCTGTATTCCCATAAGGTCGGTATTGATAACATTAACTACATCATCGATACCTTCTTTCCCTTCTAGTGAATCTTTTGACTCCTCGTCCACCGAGGGAATTTCTATTTCTGTTACCTCATCCAGCTCCGTCCTGTCATCTGAGGTGTTTAACTCTTCAAGACCTGGCTTATCCTGTAAATCAGCCTCCATATTACTGAAATCAACATCTACTAACGAGGCTTCATCTATCTCAACAATATCAGTATCGTCGATAAGCAGGTTTTCCTGCTCATCCTCTGAAGCACCCAACGCAGATTCTTTTTGAGCTTTACCTTCTAATAACAGTTGTAACTCTGAATCGGCAAAATCAAGGATCGAATCTGCATCCAGTCTTTGCTCTCCGACCGCTTCAAGGTAATACTCAATACTCACAACAACTTGAGATAACTGATCCAGCCGATTACTTTCCATAAACTCTTCAAGCTCATGGCTTTCCAGGTATTGCATCAGGCCTTCAATAATAGTAACTGCCCGATTTTCGTTCAAAAGATCCAGCGCACCCCGTGTTTCTGTCAATAATGTTTTACAAAATTGAATATTTTCTACTTTAGAGGTGTCTTTAATAAAATCCAGGATGGCACCTTTAATTTTCTGTATATCATCCAGAGCAGCTGTAACAACACCAGAAAGCATATTATCCATTTCAAAGTTTCTGGATGTAGTACTTGAAGTGACCTCTTCACCACCATGATGAAACTGACCTTTCTGCATTAACTCAAGAGCCTGATCTATCTGGATCAATTCTGCGGCCATGGCTAATAATTTTTCAGATTCGGGGGCTTCATCCCCTTCCACCACCTTTGTAATCATACCAATCTGAGCTTCTATCAATTGGCGCTGCGGCCCAAGACCAATCATGGCCAGGGTATCTGAAATTATATGTAATTCCTGCGGTATGCTTTGTAATAATTCTGTATTTTGAATATCCCCGTTGACATAAACCTCAAGAGTGGATTTAACTTCTTCAATATCGGCTTTAACAGCATCTGATACTGTTTTTAATAATTCCTGATTCGGGCCGGAAATACTGTTTGCAGCCTGATCTTTAGAAGACGGTAAAAACTGTTCCAGTCGATACGCTGTCTTAATTGCAAGACTTTTAGGACCATCACACTCTGGCTGAGCGATGTAATACAGCAAGTTTTTGATTAGCTCAATGGGCTGCACCCTGATCAGTTCTTTCTCGCCTTTTAACATCATGTTGCGAAATATCTGATCGACTTTACCCATCAGCATTTTCACAGAAACGCCTAAAGGAAGGTTGTCACGCGATACAGACTCGATCAGAGCCCCGACAATCCACCACAGACGAGCAACCTGCTCAGAGGAGGATCTTTCTTCCATGACTTCAGTAATTTTACTTATGCGGGCCAGGTTAGTTTCAACATCTCTATCCTTTATCAGTCCTAAAATCGAATACTGATAGGAAGGCCTGAGTTTTTTCGCCAATTGGCGAGTATGCTGGTTTTTATGCTCATCGATAGCATCATATTCAACATCATCACCGTGCATCGAAAGGTCGGGTAAAAAGAGCAGTTTTTCAGAAAATAAATCTTCGTTTTTGGCAGCCCGGATATCATTTAATAATGGCAAAATAGCGATTGGTATATCTTTTTGCCCGGCCTGGATATGCTCGAGATAATCGGGGAGTTGCAATACCGCTCTGAGAAGAACCTCGAGTGCCTGCTGATCCTGCTGTTCCTTACCTGCAATAAATTCGCACAAAGAACGCATTTCTTCCGTGAGCATGGATGCGCCATACTGTTCTATCATGCTCAGAACACCCTGGATGGCGCGGAGTTTTTCCTGAACTGAAGTCAACATTGAAGCATCTTTTTCTTCAATGTAAATATTCAGCTCTCTCCTTATAGTCGCCAGGTTTTCATCGATAGATTTTTTAACCCACCCCAGAGCACTTTGTTTAATGGATGTATGTTTAAAATCCATGAATAACCTTTAACTGTTAATTTTTCTGAGAATTAACAATGTCTAAATCAGAAAGATCGTCAACACTATGCATGATAGTACTTTCGGAAAGCTGGACATTGGGTAGTTTGAATCCCGCTACAGAATTATGTAACGATTTAACCATATCGGACAGATCACCTATCGCCTCCGATGCTTGTGTTGAACCCTCAGATGTTTTAATTGTAAGTTGTTGAATCTCATTCATACTTTTAATAATTTCAACACTTTCTTTCGCATGAGTCTGGGTAGAGTCTGATATCTGCAAAATACGTTGGGCCAGATTTGTCGAAACTTTTTCGATTTTCTCCAGCGCACTACCCGCATTTTCAGCCAGGGTAGCACCTTCAACCACATTGGAAGTACTCTGCTCCATGGATGAAATCGCTTCGTTGGTATCAGCCTGAATGGTTTTTACCAGAGCTTCTATCTGTCGAGTCGCATCACCCGTTCTTTCAGCAAGCCTTTGCACTTCGTCGGCAACCACCGCAAAACCTCGACCGGCTTCACCAGCCATGGCAGCCTGTATCGCAGCATTTAATGCTAGAATATTGGTTTGATCGGAAATTTCCGTTATCAGGTTAACGATATCTCCAATTTCCTGTGAACTTTCACCCAGACGTTTAATTCGTTTTGAAGTTTCCTGTATCTGCTCACGAATCGACTCCATACCGGAAATGGTTTTACGCACTGTTTCACCACCATTATGCGCAATATTTACCGAATTTCTGGCAACATCTGCTGATTCTGATGCACTGCGGGATACGTTACTCATACTTTCAGAAATGTCTGTAATCGCGGCGCTGGCTGAGGCTATCTCACGTGCCTGTTTATCACTTGAATTAGCCAGTTCAATGGTCGTCGCCTGAGTATTTTTTACTGCTGAAGTAACCTGCACAGCCGTATCATTTATAGTACTGACCAGATCACGTAATGCATCAATCGAGTAATTAACAGAATCCGCTATTGCACCCGTTATATCTTCAGTGACGGTTGTATGTGAAGTCAAATCACCATCGGCAAGGTTTGCCATTTCATCCAGCAGGCGAAGAATAGCGCGTTGATTTCTGTCATTCTGGCTTTGTGATTCCTGTAACTGTCTGTTCGAATCTTTAACCAGTTTAATACCCAGAAATATCAGCAGGAGAACCGCTACCAGCCCCGCTAAATAAGCCACCAGGGTAATTACCTGCAGGCGATCATCATACAACTTTATACTATTTTCAAAATCTCGGGAGGCCGCTAAAACTCTGGGACTGATGGATTGAATTTCACTTGCTGCATCTCTAACTTCAAATAACTGAGGAGAGTTTTCCAGTATCTGATTAACATTCTTTTTAACCACTGAAAAAAGATCCGCAAACTGCAGTAACTTACTGACTACTTCATCACCGGTTAACTGATTAATCCCAAGACTGGTATTTCCTTCAAGCATCGCAATCAACATGATTTCGATGAGCGCTGTTTCACGACCAAACTGATCAGCAGCAGCCATAACAACATCACCACCAGACATGATTTGATTGAGACTATTCTGTACACTCTGGATTAGCGCTAACTGCCTGGAAGCTGTCGCTATATCCTTACGCTCTGCTTTAGTTTTTACCAGAATTTTCACGACATCATCGGATAACACCAACAGTTCCGGAATCGACTCATTAATCAGAGTCACATATTCACTGACCGTTTCAATTGATTCTCTGGCTTCCAGGATAACTGTTATGCTTTGATCATAACTCTTCCATGCAGCATCCACATTTTCCAGATCACTTTGAAGCTCCAGTGGTATGGCCGGTAACTTCTGTTCAGAATCTCCTGCTCGCAAACGATTAAGAGTGTTAACAAAGCGTGCCTGATATCTTTTTAACTGTACAAAAGCGGCGGAATTACCAATGGAGGATTCCAAAGCAAAAGTTGCTATCTGTTGAGAAACAAGCTGCTGCTCATTCACTATTGCTGCATACTCATTACCATATCTTGCCTGAGTATTTTCATAATTAAACAACAACACCATGACAAGTATTGACAGCACAATTCCTGCTGCCGAAATCAGCAAAAACTTATTCCCCCGGGGCGCCAGTTTACGCTGGCTATGCTGTGGTTTTTTCGAGCTAAAACTATTTTTTATATTTTCTAATAACGGCATAACACCCTCTGTAATCAAAACTACAGGTCAATCAAACTCAAACTACCCTGAGAAATCGCTCGTGACTGACCAGCTTTCCAACGTCAAAAATACTCCAGTCAAACTGAACATCTTTAAACATTCCATCCAGATAAGGATCTAAATTACCCATTCCAGACGGATTAGAATCCATTTTTAACTCTGGTTTAAATCGTCGCATACCAAATACTTCCTCTACCAGAAGACCTGCCATCACATTATTTTTGTTAATAATTAATATTCGGCTATTTTTTCCGGTTCGAGTAAATACACCACTTAAATAAGCCCCCATATCCAGAACAGGTAAGAGGGTTCCACGAACATTAGCTAATCCCTTCACCCAGGCTTTTACCCCTGGCACTCGAATAGTTTCAGGGGGTGGTAAAATTTCTGTTATATCAGCCATTTTTGCTATCAGCTGTTTTCCATTTAAACTGAAACCAATCCCTACCCAGTCAGATTCGACTATTTCACCAGCTGGTAGACCCTGAGCATTTGCTCTGCAACGCTGGTCAAAATCCTGCAAGATTAAGAATGGCGATACCTGGCTCATAAAATCAGTTGAGCACCTTGTTAATTCTATCCAGCAGCTCAGCTTCGTTCGCCGGCTTCACGATATAATCTTTCGCTCCCTGACGCATTCCCCATATTTTGTCAGTCTCCTGATCCTTGGTGGTTATAATGATCACAGGTATATTGGTCGTTGCAGGATTTCGACTTAAATCTCTGGTCGCCTGAAAGCCATTTTTGCCCGGCATAACTACATCCATTAGAATACAATCCGGCTGAACCTCGATTGCCTTTGCAATACCTTCATCACCATTGGTCGCCACTGAAACTTTTATCTGATTCCTCTCCAGTATAGTTTTAAATACATGAACTTCAGTAGGAGAATCATCAACAATTAAAATATGAGTCATAATAGTTAACTTTAAGTATTGTTATAAGGTAAGTTCGCACGTCATTTAATACCGACATGAGAAGTTATAGCACCGATCAAATCTTCTTTTGAAAATGGTTTGGTCAGATACTCTTCTGAGCCAACAATACGACCTCTCGCCCGATCAAAAATACTGTCCTTACTGGACAGCATAATAACTGGCGTTGATTTAAAGGTTTGATTATTTTTTATTAAGGCACAAGTCTGATACCCATCCAGTCGGGGCATCATTATATCGACAAAAATTATATCCGGATGATGCTCTGTTATTTTAGCCAGAGCTTCAAACCCGTCAGTAGCTGTGACTACATCACAGCCGACTTTTTTTAATAGCGTTTCCGCGCTTCGTCGAATAGTTTTACTGTCATCAATCACCATTACTTTTACATTTAACTGTAATGACGGCTGTTGACCAGTTTGTTGGGATTCGTCGCTCACATTTCCACCGTTTTGAGATAATGGCTGATCTATCAGTCAGCTTGCAAAAAGAATTATAGACGTTTTTACCTGCTTAACCAGTGATTTAATAAAAAAAAGTAAAGTAAATTCTATGATAGGTATTTTAACTTTAGATTAAAATATATAATTATTCACCAGGTACCTAAAATCAGTAAACTACCAAATGCTATTCAACGACACAAATACATGAGCAAAAATTCACTTTTCACTGTGCCTCAACTGATAACAGCCAACCCCCATCCAATTGAGGAGATTGAACGTCAAATTCTGGATCATCAGGATGAATATGTTGCTGTCAAGGCTGATCAGGGAACCTGTGGTTTACATGATTGACCTCGAGGAGTCTAACCAGTTATGAGTAAATATAAACTTGGCATCGTCATGGATGCCATCGAAACAATAAAAACCTACAAAGACAGTAGCTTTGCCATGCTGCTGGAGGCCCAGTCGCGGGGCTGGGAAATTTACTACATGCAACTGCATGACCTGTACATGGAATCGGGCATCAGCTTTGCGCAGGCCAGCCTGTTAAGCATCGTTGATCAACCGCTAGACTATTTCAGGCTTACGCCCACACAAAACATCCAGCTGTCTGATCTAGATGTCATCCTGATGCGCAAGGATCCACCTTTTGATTTAGAATATATTTATGCAACTTACCTGCTGGAACAGGCTGAACAGCAGGGAACTCTTGTGGTCAATAAACCGCAAAGTTTACGTGACTGTAATGAAAAGCTGTTTACCCGCGAATTCCCGCAATGCTGTACCCCGACCAGAGTGGCCAGGAAACCTGAACTATTAAAACAGTTTCTGGCTGAACATCATGACATCATCATCAAACCACTGGATGGCATGGGTGGCAAATCCATCTTCCGTATTCGGCAGGGCGACCCGAATACCAATGCCATTATCGAATCAGTCACCCAATATGGCAGCTGCCAGACTATGGTACAAAAATTCATTGCGGAAATTACCGCCGGCGACAAACGCATCTTGCTAATCGACGGTGAGCCGGTTCCGTATGCCCTGGCACGAATACCGGCAGAGGGTGAGAACAGGGGCAACCTGGCGGCAGGTGCCAGCTCAAGAGGTCAGCCTCTAACTGAACGTGATTACTGGATCTGCCAACAGATAGCACCTGTTTTACGTGAAAAAGGATTAATATTTGTAGGAATTGATGTAATAGGCGACTATTTAACGGAAATAAATGTCACCAGCCCTACCTGCATAAGAGAACTCGATAGCCAGTACAAGCTGAATATCAGTTACGATTTGTTTGAGTGCATACAGAAAAAACTGGAAAACAGATCATAGACCGTTACAAATCCTTTTTTTTAGTCACTGTCGTCGGGTTAACACTGATATTGCTTGGCAGCTGTCAGTCATCACAGGTATTTCAACAGCGATTTCTGCAGTTTGGCACAATAATCGATATTTCTCTGGTAACCACCAGCGAGGACAAAGCGTTACAACTGTTTAATGAAATCGAAAAGCTACTAATTCTACGTCACACTGAATGGCATGGCTGGCAAGATGGCACTCTAAAACAGTTTAACAGCGCTTTACTCCAGCAAAAAAATAGTCCCTCAGCTGACGCCATATTGATACCGGAAACACTGAGATCACTCATCCTCTATTCAAAAAAATATTATGATTTAAGCGAAGGCAAGTTTAATCCCGCCATGGGGAAACTGATAGAAGCCTGGGGGTTTCATGATAAATCAATCCCGGACCAGTCATTGATCAACAAGATCAAACAGCAAATGCCCGGCATGCATGACCTGATTGTTAAAGATCAGCACGCCATGACTCTCAACCCCTATTTTCAGCTCGACTTTGGTGCAATCGCCAAAGGTTTGGCAGTTAAACAAATAGCCGAGTTAATCAACCAGAATCATATCAAAAACTTTATTATCAACGCAGGTGGAGATATTTTTGCTCAAGGTCAGAAACCGGGAGGTAACTGGCGAATAGCGATAGAAAATCCATTTTATGACGACAACCATGCTGACCGTGTATTTGCCAGCATACAAACAACGAAGCCTCTCAGTATTTTCACTTCAGGTAATTATCATCGATATTACGTGGATAAAAATAATATAAAACGCCACCATATCATCGACCCGACCAGCGGTGAGCCATCGATTAATATCAGCGCCATTACGGTACTCCATAAAGACCCGGTCATTGCGGATATTGCCGCAACAACATTAATGATCACAAAAATTTCTGAACTAAAAAAAATGGCCAACAAGCTTGAAATCGAAGATTTTCTCGCCATCTCAGAACAACAGGAACTGTATATCAGCCGTTCCATGATGGATAAAATTGAATGGTCAGGAAAAGCACTATTTTCCACTCATCCACTTTAATCACAGGTTATGCATAATTTACTGGTAGCAACCCTTGCTTATTGGCAAAATAATTAGATGTCCGAAACACAAAAACTACCATCACCAGCAAAAATAGGCGTCAATGATCGACTGGGCTTTACTCTGTTCATTGCATTAACTCTGCACATTATCTTTATCCTTGGCGTTGGATTTACCCAGTCTGATGCAAATCAGTCTGATTCCGAACCAAGCCTGGACATTATTATGGCTAATACCGAAAGTCCGGAGCCACCTGATGAAGCGGACTATCTGGCGCAATCCAATCAAAAGGGAGGTGGCAATCAGGAAGAAAAAGCGCGGCCCGGTGCACCGGTCTCGGCACCCACCCCGTTAAACCAGCAAGGCTTATCTGACCGCATGCAAATTCAGAAAGCAGCCAATGAAATAAAGCTGGAAAAAATCTATTACATTAATCAACGTGAAGCCGAAAAGAAAATTACTCACCAAAAAATTTCTGACAGTGCGCACGAAAGCAATAGCCGCACTATTTCCATTCAACAGCAGCGTCGTGACATAGCCAGTCTGCAAGCTGAAATACTTAAAATAACCCAGGCCTATGCCAAACGACCCCGTGAAATTGCATTAACAGCCAGCACAAAAGAAGCGGTTGAAGCAGGCTATCTGGCCCAATGGGTGAGCAGAATAGAACATATTGGAAACCTGAATTACCCGGCAGAAGCTGAGGTTAAAAAAATTAATGGTAGCCTGCGCCTAAATGTTCGCATCAATTCAAAGGGATATATAATTGATGTCAATGTTTCACAAACTTCCGGATTTAGCATCCTCGATCAGGCCGCCAAACGCATTGTGCACCTGGCAGGTCCGTTTCCACCTTTCCCCGCTAAACTACGGGATAAAGCCGATCAGATCGTTATAGTACGCACATGGGAGTTCAACTCAAACAAATTCACCACTAATGGCCGCTTAGACGGAGAACCAGGATGAACGCCAACAACCTGTCAAATCAATACCTGCTGGCGACGCCCAGTATTAAAGACCCCCTGTTCGCATCGAGCATGGTATACCTTTGCGATCATTCAGAAGATGGCAGTATGGGCATGGTTGTCAATCACCTGTCTGATCAAAACCTGGGTGATATCTTTGAACAACTCAACATTAACTGTTTCAATTTAAATATCCTGGAAACTCCAGTATTCATCGGCGGACCGGTCAATCTACAACAGGGGTTTGTGCTGCATACACCACCTTCTCATTGGGAAAAAACCTTACAGGTTAGTCCGCATATTTGCCTGACCAGCTCTAAAGATATTCTCGAAGCAATTGCCAATGATGAAGGTCCCGAGCATTTCCTGGTATTACTCGGGTTTTCAGGCTGGTCAGCCGGACAACTGGAACAGGAGCTGCAGAGTAACTCCTGGTTGACCGCCATTTCATCCGAGCAGATAACTTTCAACAAAAATATTGATGCGAAATGGCAAATGGCTTTCGACACACTTGGATTTAACCTCGAAAAACTATCACCGACAACCGGTAATGCCTGAATTGAATATTGCCGTTATGGGGTTCGATTTTGGCACCAGCTGGATAGGAACCGCTATAGGTCAGACTTTGACCGGCACAGCCTCCCCGCTACAGGGAGTTCGCGTCATCAATAATAAACCCGAATGGCAGGTTATCGCTAAACTCATCGAAACCTGGCAACCGGCAAAGCTTATTGTTGGCCTACCCACCAGCATGCACGAAATAGAGTCACCCATGACAGAAAAGGCCTGGCGTTTCAGTCGGCAACTGGAAGGTCGTTTCAACATTAAAACGGAACTGGTAGACGAAAGGCTAACCACTCGAGAAGCCTGGCAAATTGTAGAAGAAAGTGCTCATAAAAAAGTCATGAAGCAGGAAATAGACTGTATCGCAGCCGTACTCATCACTGAAACCTGGCTGAATAAATAATAATCTATCAACAACAAGGGATGTGAAATAATCCGCGGTATGCTATAAAACGCCTACTTTTAAAAACAAGTTTTATCCAGTGACAGATTTATCCGTAAACAAGCTCATTCAGCAACTGACCGCAGAACTGGCTCCTCTGTTTTCCAGTACCGATCAACCCGTCATTGTCGGCATAGAAACTGGCGGTTACCTGATCGCCAAAGCCCTCTACGATAATTTAAACCCGGACACTGAACTGGGAAAGCTCAATATTACTTTTTACCGGGATGACTTCACCAAGACAGGACTTCACCCAACGGTAAAACCTTCAAATCTACCCTCCGACATTGATGGTAAAACCATTATCCTGGTGGATGATGTGCTGTATTCCGGTCGAACCGTGAGAGCCGCCATGAACGAACTGTTTGACTATGGTCGACCAGATAAAATCTTACTGGCAATTCTGATAGATCGAGGAGGCAGGGAACTACCGATTCAGGCTGATTATGTCGGCCAGACCATTGATCTTGCCGAAGATGAACAAATCAAGCTATCAGGTCAGGATTCACTTAATCTCCGCATCCAGAAAAATAAAATTACTCAATGATCACTAATAATCTTCAATTAAATGAAAACGGAAAGTTAAAACATTTTTTAAGTATTGAGGGTTTAAATAAAACAATTCTTACCAATAT